>Ga0209636_10003086_pt1 | contig 16968 bp, 17 predicted proteins | sample DeeMarSWOR152_54_FD_187464 | JGI IMG/M metagenome (GOLD analysis project Ga0209636, IMG submission 187464) | Marine sediment microbial communities from White Oak River estuary, North Carolina - WOR-1-52-54 (SPAdes) (version 2) | ecosystem: Environmental > Aquatic > Marine > Intertidal zone >...
CCTCCTCCATCACCTCCGATACCTCCTCCGCCAGCCAAGGAAATCCAACAAACCGAGGAGAAAATCAAAGAGTTTGAAAAAGGGGCTGTTCGCTGTGTGGGAGAGATCAAACCTCCGAAACTTATCAAGAAGGTCGAACCTGTTTACCCAGAGGAGGCAAGGAAAGCAAGGGTCTCGGGAGTTGTGATCCTCGGCGTCAGAACAGATACCCAGGGTCGAGTTAAGAATGCCATGGTGTACAAAAGTAAAGATCCTTTATTGGTCGAGCCTTCCATCGATGCAGTCAAGCAATGGGTGTATGAACCTCTATATGTCAAGGGAGAGCCAGTGGATGCTGTGTTTACAGTCACAGTGACCTTCAAACTCAAAGAAAAAGCCATGGTAGGAGGTGTGGCTGGCGGGGTAATTCAAACAGGGGATCTTGAAAAACCTCCCAAACTCATCAAGATAGTCGAACCTGTTTATCCAGAAGAGGCAAGGCAGAAAGGCATCCAGGGTGTTGTTCTTCTTGAGGCCACCACTGATGAGGAGGGCAATGTCGTTGAGGTGAAGGTTTTAAAAAGCGAAAGCTCCTTGCTCAATCAACCAGCAGTAGATGCGGTTCAACAATGGAAATATAAGCCTGTGTATAAGAATGGAGAACCTGTTGGCATAACTTTCACTGTGACCATCACGTTCAAACTGAAATAAGGCGATGGAAACTCACGGAAGGTATTGAATTCGAACCGAAATTCGCCAGGCTTAAGATCCAAACTCCTCCAAAGTATATCTTTTTAAGAAACCATACAGTTCAGGTTAACCTGGATTATTCAAGGCCAACCCACACCACCCCAACATAGCTGTAGCGGCAAGGAAGTGGCCCATGAGGCCGTCATTCCGAGGAGTGTAACGACGCGGCAATCCCTTGTTGCGAATGAAATGAAGCAATCTCACAAAATGAGATTGCCGCGCTCGCTTCGCTCAATCGCAATGACATGGTGAATTTTCTAAGCAATAGTTTAGGCTAATAAAAGGAATGTATGAGTGATTTTGATGTGTATGTATGATTGTGAGGCTGGGGCGTTTGAGTAATCCAGTTCAGAGCCAAACAGGCTGTGAGGGATCAGAAATACGACGAGAAGAAGAATCGCAGCAGCCAGAACCCATGCTCGAGCAGGCTTTCCTTTCCGGCCTGCAATGACAGCAATAATCCATCCGATGAATGCGATAAGAGTCTTGTTATCCGTAAGATCGTACCCAAAAGGAAATCCCGTCCAAAGGCTGCCAAAAGCCAATTTCTGAACCGCAGGCCCGAGGATGAATCCTCCGACAAACAGAAGTCCGGTTGTCCAGAGTGCCAGTTTGCGTGGATTGCTGTGAGGTCTGAGCGCTTCGAGTCCCGCTCTGGCAGAGAACAGCATGGCCAGAAACATCACAGCCACATGAGGGAGGAGAATCCAGATGGGGACACGGCCCTTGAAGCGGATGATCACCGGATTTTTACCGGAGAGTGACGTCTGTTGTCCTTCATACGAGAGAAAGACTTTGTACTCCAATTTTCCTGCTGGAGGCTGGTAGGGAAGTGCTCCTGTTAGAGAATGTCCTACTCTTTCCATAAAAACCTCAGTCCATGGATCCGCCGTCTTATATCTCTTATACAGCAAAGTTCCCTCGATATCTGGATGTTGTGTTTGAATCTGGACCGAACAGTCTTTTCCAGTCTCATGAGTTCGCGGCAAACGAAAACTTATCTCTGAATTCTTGACAATTGTCTTTCCTCGCAGGGGATGGGTCGGTCCAGTGAGTCTTTGATACACGGCTGTGGAAGCAGTGATGAGGAAAGCAAGAATCCATAGCCCGGCATTCTTCATTCATTTCTCCTTTATCTCAAACAGTCATCTCCAAATTCCTACTCTTTTTATAGAATTTATAATAAATTTGTTTTTTGTTCAACTGAATTTTTGAAGAATAGCCTATCTCTCTTTGATAATCAAGGCAAAAATAAAGATATTTGAACAGGTTATGGATTGAAGACAGGCGCAGATCCGCAGCAGCCGAGAAGAACAGCAGGGGAACGGTTTTAGAATCTAAAGAGGGCAAGAAAGGGTAAAAATGTTAGGGATAAATGGTTGAGTGAATGAAGGATTTGCGAAAGGAGTAAAGCAGGAAGGACCCTATGTCTTCAAAATGGCTGGTGTGGGATAATCCTGAGTCATTCTTCTGAGCCTGGTTTCTCATGCATCTGCTTCTTTTGTGGAGCGCTGTTTTTTCTCTTCTTGGTTCTCATCGCTTCCAGCATCAATGTTTAAACCATTGTCGTCTTTTTTTAGCTCAACTTTGATCCCTAAAAGCTTAGCTGTGGACTCATAGATCTGCTGAAAGGATTTCTTTGATTCCTGGAGCTTGGCTAAAGTCTCTCTGGTCTTCTGGATTTCCTTTTCCATCTCTTCATCAATCGAGTCGTATTGAGCTTTTGCTTCTGCCATAGTTCTTCTGTAAAGCTCTTCTTGTTCCTTGGTTAGAGCCATCGTATTCTCCTTATTGGAGTCTTCAAGTGTCATCTTAGTTTTAGTGATTTCGGTCGTCAATCACCCTTAGAGGGGATTCAAGCGGTGAATTTGTAGTGATTCAGGGAGGAAAAAATTCTTTTGCTGAGGTCATATTTTACATCAATCGGTGTTGTATTTGACTTTGAGTTTGGCATCGATCAGTTCGTGATGTTTTAACTGAAGAAGTTTAGCGAGTTTGTGGACAAAATGATCCTCATACTTGTCCAATTTTTTATCGGCATAGATGACTTTCCACACAGCCTCGACGATTTTTATCTTTTCCTGTTTGGTGTAGTTTTTGTTAATCAGGTTTGTAAACTGCCAGAGATCGATGCTCTTGTCCCGTTTTTGATTGGCTATCTCTATCAGCTCTTCTGCCGCGTCAGGAGACAATTTGAACTGTTTTCTCAGGAGCGCCGTTACAGTTGTCTTCTCGATGCTGCTGAATTCATCATCCGATTTTGCCACCTCCAGCAGAATGATGCACGTAGCTATTTGAATCCGTTCAAACTCATCCTTTTGTTGAATCTCTGAGTCGATTTCAGGTGTTTTAAGCAGTATCTTTTTTAAATCGAGCATCGCAAATTCAAAGCTTTTGAAGGCAACACTTTCAAAAAGCCGAACAGTCTTTGTCGGCGAAAAAAGAATAACAAGTTCTGAGGACAGAGTCAATTTGAAGCATTTCAATTTCTACTCAATGGATGCAGGAGAATCTAAAAATTCGAATAAAATCAATTTTGTGATAGAATAGTACTAAAATGAGAAGGATAATTTTTCTTTCTCTGGAGAAAAAAAATGTGGAGGTTGAGTTGTTGAAAAAACCAAAGGGTTTCACCCTCATCGAATTACTTGTGGTTGTGGCTATCATAGGTATCATTGCGACGGTCCTGGTTTCCTATGGCCCCCAATATATTCAGAACGCGAAACAGAAAGGCACGATGAAGGACATAAGTGCCCTTGCGACAGCTTGTGCCAACTATGCCGCAATCAATGGGGAGGCTCCAGCTTCAGGAATTCAAGAAGGCATCCTCACACCAGGCAATGCGTTTATCGTGGCTGTATCTCCAGAACACATGCCAGTTTGTCCGATTAAAGACAAGTGGGGCAATCAATTGAGGGTATACACAGGAGTGAAAGCAGCCCAAATCGGAGGTTTTGCTCCTGAGATGGTAGGGAAGGAGGATTTTATAATCGTTTCCTACGGTCGAGATGGAGTGGAAGAAGGATTCATTTATGACCCGCATGATCCAGAACACGGAGCATTCGAGATCGCTACCATGGCTGATTACGGAAAAGATCTGATCAATTGGAACGCCAACTGGATTCGCGGCCCTCTTGTGAAATAGAAGACTGTCTCTTTCATCCATCCTGACCAAGCACTATCTTCATGCACTATTCTGAAAAATTGAGTCCTGAAATTAAACACAAATTCCTCGACGGATCTGTATTCATCGAAGCGATGATTCTCGTGACAATCATCGTGATCATTATCGGTTTACTTGTTCCTAATGTTCTTGTCAAAGTCCAAAAAGATAAATCCAAAGGGACTTTGCAGGATATCCGTCTCATAGCCAGAGCCTGTCTCGAGTATATCGATGAACAGGGGAAAGCGCCGGCATCGGGAATTCAAAGTGGTCCTCTCAAGGAAGGCAGTGCATTCATCGAGGCCCTCGAAAATAGGTATCTCACTGATTGTCCGGTCAAAGACCGGTGGGGGAACCCAATCTTTGTGTATTCTGGTCGAGCAGCAGCAGATTTTAATGGTTTCACTGAGGACCTTGTAGGCGGCGAGGACTTTGTCATTGTTTCATACGGGCGTGATGGGAAAGCCGAAGGATTTAAATATGACCCGGCTCATCCCCAATCAGGTTGGTATGAGTTAGACTCTATGGATGATTTCGACAAAGATCATATCAACTGGAGAGGGAACTGGATTCGCAGGCCCAAACCTTTCTAGATAATTCTGATTTTAAGATTTCCTAAATCGTCTGAATGAGAACAAAGGCCCACAGCTCATAAAGCACAAGCACAAAATAAACTGAAAAGACCAGATAAATGAGCGCATGGGTTTTTATCACGCCAAAAATTCTAAAATTTTTATGGATCAGAAGAAAGAGGACACAGCAAACTGTAAACAAGAATCTGATGCCAAGTGTGAGTACCAGATTTTTTTTCATGAAAAAGAGCATGAACTGATTGGTCTCAGACCCGCCGGATTGAAGTATATTGAGGGTGAAAAAAGCATCCAAGATACAGAAGATCACGATCGAGCCCGCTACATACAAGAGATGTCTTTCGTATCTGTCCACATAATAATTCACGAGTTCGTCGGAACGGCGGGCTCTCGTTCGGCGTCCCATGAACGTATAACGGCTCAAGGGAGGGGTAGGCTTTTTTCTTCGGTCTTTGAGCTGGCGCTTGTCCATCCTCTAGCCCTTGTCTGGAGATGAGATGACATAAAGTTTACCACAGAGTCGAATCGAATGAAACCCTCTGGACAATCTTTTGTTCGAGAGGCTAAAATACACAATCGTTCAGAATTTTACAGGGAGGCGCACATGAAGTCTGGCCATAACCAAAAAACGCCGTCATATCCTCTTCTAATGCCTCTAAACTTCCTCCTGTTGTTGGCGCTTATATTCGTTCCGCTGCTCACACCCCATGGTCAACCACAGGATATCTATGCTGGATGGGCCAAGTCAGGAGATCCCTATCATCTCCCTGGATCCAGGATTTGGATTCGATGGTCCGGCTGCCTCTTCGGCCGTGGATGATCATTTTTCCCACAGAAATTTTGTTATCAGAACCGATATTTTCGTCGATTTTTTGAAAAATCCAATCCCCTGTCCATCTCTTTCATGAGCCAGGCAGTCTGCCTTCTGTGTATCCCGATTCTGTCAGTCGAGAAAACCAGATCCGTGGCCACTTTTCTTCAATAATTAAAAATGATTGTAACCTGAAATCCCTTTCCCACAAAAGGATTATTTCCGGATGCAGAGGGGTAGATTTGGAAATCCTCTGGATTCCAGAATCCGATGACATTGATCCTCCATTTATCATAGGTTCTCTGCCAGCTAAAAAATCGGTACAATTCTTTGTTTTCCCAATCGTAGTAAAATATCCCTGTGATTTCATCCAGCAAACCGAGAGGGTATCGAAGGAGAATAGCTGAAAAATTGATGTCATCCCCGGAACTGAGTGCCTCCTGAGTTCTTGTCAGGTTGAAATGCTCTCCCAGAAGATAGAATCCGTTTCCGATATCGAAGGTGTAATCCAGCCCGAAATTGAAAGCCCTCTGCCAAGGCAGGGGGAGGAGCTCGTTCTGTTGATGGATCAGAGTCCCCTCGAACCAGAGACCGATCTCGATATCCCATTTGCCGTCCAGGGCATAGCGGTTTTCGGGAGCGATGTGTGTTCCAGGGACAAGCGGAAGCAAAGACGACTTTTGGATATCAGCCCGACGGTGGTGATAGGTCATGGCTATCTCTCCTGTCAGAAGAGGGATTTGCAGCCGCCCCCCATATTCTACCGAGTCTTTCTGAGTGGGAAGGGCTTCCCAGCCTTTGGCCTCTTCATTTCCATGAAGGCCCCACAACCAAACGTTGGTGTTGTTGACGAAATAATACCGGAGCAACAGGCTGTAGACACCATCTGTGAGCTGGAGTGGATCCCGGGGATCCAAACGGTCGAACCACATCAGGGGACGGAGGAGAGCAGCCGACCCGAAGTTGATTTTTTGCAAGCCAATCCGGGCTTCGAACTGGGATAAAGAAAGCCGCAGCCACAAGCGGTACGGTTTGATGTCCCCGTCGCTTCGGACAGTATCTATTTCTTCAAACAATGCTGTTCCGAAGGCGTGGACAGAAACTTCGGTGTCTAGGGAGATGGATCCAGAAAGTTGGCGCGCCAGGCTAAATTCCGGGATGTATCTTAAGCCAAACTGCGGTTTTGATGATTTCTGGAAACTGGCCGTGCCCCAGAAAGAAAAAAGACCTTTGTGCCCGAGTGTCCAGGAAAAAACATCTGCAAGTGCGGGGGAGCAGGAAACAAGAGCGGTCAGCAGCACAGCTAAAATATTTTTGATCTCGAGATGCTCCTTAAATTATACAAAAGCATACGGTCACATGCTATTTTAGAATAAATGTTTTTCTCCGGCAAATCTTGTTTCATCTTAGAAGGCATTCTTCATTTGTTCAGAGGAATTTTTCTTCCTGTGCCGTGGATTTCGAATGATATCGGACGGAAAGGGACGTTATCCCAAGATTCCATATTGGCCTGTTGGGGGATCGCAGAACAGCGGAAAATGCGGAGGAAAAAAGGTGAAAAGGGAAAAAGCTGCGATCATCAAAACCAATAGAATTGTGGCCAGAATCTTGATCCCGGAGGCTATGGACGCTCGAAGCAAAAGTCCGCAGCTGATAATCTGTCCGGTAAACACGGCAAAGACAAACAAAGAGATGTCCAGCCAGAGAATGTTGTGGCCGGTCAAAAACGTATATGTGTAGAAAAACGAGGCAATGATAACCGGCATGATGAAAATTCCGATAGACTTGGCCGTCCAGAAGTTTTTGGTGTGCTTGCGAAAAAACGGCCATTCGATGAGCGCATATATCAAGGCCGGCCAGAAGGCAAGCTTGAGATGTTCCCATACGCTTTCGTTGACAGCAGCTATCAGGGCAACAGGCGGCCATTCTCCGACAAAGGCGAAAACAAAGTGGAGAAGGCTTCCCGTTAGGGAGATGATCAATGCGCCTGTTATCTCCCAAGTGAGGATCTTTGCTTTATTCATGCGTCGTATTCCTTTGTCTCCCCCTCCATGATAATCATATGCTTTTCTTAATTTATTGAAGTGCTAAATCAATTGATTCAACTTCACTAAAATAAAGAAATAAGAGCGGAAGAAGAGGCAGATACATATACCCCATAAGGTGGGGATTAAACATTAAAAAAACCAGATAGGCAAAAGTGAGATAAGCCAGGAGTTGCTTTTTATCCTTCAGGAAGAAACAGGCATGGGCTGTGATTAAGATTATCAGGATTGCCTGTAAAGGCTGCAGTAATACTCCCAGTCGAAACATTCCGAAAAGGGAAGAAAAGTTAAAGGCTGTTCTGAGCGCATAAGGGGTTGCCAGCTTCACATCTCTCTGAAACCAGTCAAATACGCCGTATTTAAAAAGCCCGGGGGAAGTTGCAAGAAACGGGAGGATTACAATCGCGACTACGGCTGAGCTGACTAATGCAAATACAATGGTTTTTTTAAAATCATACTTTTTCAATAAGTGAACAAATAAGATCGGAATTAGGATCATCACAGTTTGTCTGGCTGCAAAAGACAGGCCAAAAAGGACTGCCGCTGGCAAGGTTTTATCTTTGATTAAAAGGACCAGAAAAAGCGCAAAAATGAAGAGAAAGAAGTAGGTGTAAGCCTCGTGCCGGTACAGAATATAAGGATTCAGTAAAAAGAATGTGGATAAGAAAATTAATCTTTTTTTAAAATCAATTTTCCTACAGGCATGTTCAAACAGGAGTGCTGTAAGTATAAAGGCCAAAATACTCAATATTCTAAGATCAAGACCTGAAAACACCAATGGAAGATAGGGAATCCAAATCATCGGCAGATAGGCAAGGGGAAGCTGGTAAAGCTCTTGACCGTTAAAAAAGGTGTAAATCTGGTATGGGTTCTTTCCATTCAAAAAGGAGAGGCATGCTTTTTTAATCACGGGGAGCATGTCGCTTCTTTGTGCCACAACAGGAAAGGAAACAAGGGTGACAATCCAAAAACATAAAAAAATCGTCAATAGCATAACCATCGCCAGTTTTTTATTCCCTTTGAATAGTCCCCATAGCATGATCAGGAAAGATAAAAAAGTGAGGCCGATATAGAGATAAATATTGTCCAGGATTTTGTATCCGGCAAAGGCATAATACTTCTGCTGGAAAAAAAAGATAAACCAGGCCATACAGGTTAAAAACAGGATCAGGATGCCGCAGAATAGTTCGTTTATCTTTATTTGAATCCTTACATTTTTAAAACCTAACCATAGGATAAACAAGACGATTAGAAAAAAGAGCAGTGAGGTGGCCAGTTTGAACCAGGGATTGTCAAATCCGATAATTTTGGATTCGGCCGCACGGTAGAGAAAAAGAAATGGAACTGAAAGAAGCAGGATATCCATAAGGCTAAGTTTGTTGCTCATGGATCATCACACCGGAATAAAAATATTACAGCATTCCTTAAAGTTCTTTATCAATATCAACAGATTAAGTCAAGTTGCATTGTCATGGCGAATGACCAGAGAAAAAGTGGTCAGCTAGTCAGGATTTGCTTCGCCGTGCTTGCAATAAGTCTTCATTTTATTCGCAAGAAGGGATCGCCACGTCGTTCCACTCCGTGCGATGATACAGGAATACACGAACTCACATAGAATGCATGAAGAATCTTTTCCTCTTGATGACTCTGATTCGAGATCAGAATAATCAGTTTAAGGCAGAAATCCAGAAGGTGCCTCTCTTAGACGCATGATATCACGAATCTTCTCATTTAAATGTTCAAATGCTTTATCAAAGTCTTCAAGTCCAGAGTACGTACAAGCAAAGCAAGAAGGGTGGATATATACTTTTTTTGAACGGTTATGAAGTTCATGAATCAGGCTTTCCGCTTTCTCCCTTTTTCCTGGTTTGGAATAGACATAACTAAGCCAGCCAACTGCCCAGGGAAGGCCTCCCGTGTGTTGATTTGCCTTTTTAAAACTTTTTTCTGCTTCTTTATAATGTTCCTCTACAGGCTCTGTGAGAAAAAGTGTGATGGCCCTGGGATTGCCTATAGACTTTCCTCTTTTTTTAAGGAGAATGCTTTTTTTCTTCTATTTTTCAGTTGCTCATAGAGATGCATTGATGGACCAGACAACACATTCAGTGAAAAATAAACAATAAGGAAAATATTCGGATAGATCAGTATTGAGATAAGAAGGATGGCAAGAAGAAAAGCCGTTAAAATGTCGATTCGATAACGGAAATTGAAATTCAAAAAATTCCTGTATTTCATATTGCTGAGCATGCAGGAAGAAAGAGCGATAACGATAAAAGCAAGCACAAATGTGTGCAATTTAACACTCAAAGGTTCTGGATGGTTTAAAACGATTGCGGCAATGAGTAAGGATGCCGAGGGAGTTGTTAGCCCTTTGTAAAATCTCCTGTCGGGTTTTTGCTTTTGGAGAGAGTTGTACTGGGCCAGACGCATGATCGCTGCAACGAAAAAAATGAAGCTGAAAAAGAAACTTGAACCAGAGGCGTCAACATGCCTGAAACCCCAGAAATACAGGAGAATCGTAGGGACTGCACCAAAGGAAAAACAATCAGCAAGTGAATCGAGGTGAATGCCAAAATCTGACTGTGTCCCTGTTGCCCGAGCAATGATCCCATCAAGGCCATCGATAATTGCAGCCATAATTATCCAGAAAGCCGCCCTAGAATAATTTCCTTCAAAAGTGGCTAAAACGCTAAGGAATCCAAAAGAGACATTAGTAAGAGTTAACAGATTCGGGAGCAAATAGATTTCTCCGAGCTTTTTATTTGTTTTCATTCTTCACCTCGCCAATTTTTGTTTTGCCTGCCCTTACTTTTTGGTTCAATTGAATTTCTAATCGGACCTCCTCTCCAAGAAATATATCGACCCGAGATCCAAAATACATCAAGCCTAATTTTTGTCCTTCTGTGACTCTTTCGTTTTTTTTAACGAAGCACTTTATCCTACGCGCCGCAAATCCCACGATTTGTTTGATAAGCAGATTTGTTTTATCCCCCTTTATGAATATGGAATTCGATTCATTTTTCAAACCAGCTTCATCTTTGTAGGCACGAAAAAATTTCCCAGGAGTGTATTCGATCTCTTCGACAACACCCGCTATGGGAGTTCGGGTGATGTGGACGTCAAAAAGAGATAAAAAAATGCTAATGATTTTCACAGATGAAGGAAACGAAGGATGAGATTCAATATCCTGAATTTTAATAACCTTCCCATCTGCAGGGGCAAGAATTGAACTCTCAACTTGTGGGACATTGCGTTTTGGATCACGGAAGAAAAAGCAAAAAATCGAAGCTAAGATAAAACACGCTCCAAATAAGAACCATGAGCCGAATGCCAAGAAAAGAACACCCAGTCCAATAAAAGGACAAATAAAAATCAAACCTTCTTTTGCAACTCTCACACTTCAATCCCCAAACCATATGGACCTTTCTTCACTATAGACATAGTTGGTTCATCCCAAAATTGCAGCTAGAACTAACAATGTACACATTCCAGTGTCTTATTGAGATGGCCGTGCTTCGCTCGCCATGATATTTTCTATCGGCAATTTTGGGTCAATTTTATAATTAAAATCAAATTTTGTCTAATTGTATAATAAAAAATTTTCATAATTGATCTCGATCCTTAGTTGACTATAAAATCCAGCATGATAAAGTTGAAGAATATTAAAGAATATCCCTCGATAGTAAGAGAAATTTTTTATTATGCGTGATTTTCTTTTCCGTTTATGACAAAAGAGCAATTCTGATGGTCATCCTCCTGGGTTTCTTGATAGGATTTTTAGCAGCCATTCCCCTGGGTCCGCTTAACATTTTTGCCATTTCGGAATCGATCGAGCATGGTTTTTCAAAAGGATTTTTAGTAGGATTGACTGCTTCTTTTCTTGATATCGTTTATTGTTTTTTCGCAGTTATTGGCGTTTCTCTTGCCACCCAACCGATAGATGAATTGATTCCATTATTGAAAGTTCTCGGCTCTTTGCTGCTTATTGCAATTAGCGTGCGGCTCATCAGGCAGTCTCAAAATTTTGAGAGAGAAAGCCTGCGCAAAAGCCCTCAAAAAGCTTATTCTTGTCCTATCATGATCGCCCTTTTGCTGTATGTTTCTAATCCGACAATTTATACTTTTTGGCTGGCAGTTGCGGGTATCGTCGCAGCCCATCAAGGGGTGATTCACGTCGGCAGGCAGCCTGCTCTGTTTGCTATGGGCTGTGGCTGCGGAAGCGCAGCATGGTATTTCATACTCATAAAGTATACGTCAAAGTTTCAAGGAGTTTTTAAGCCAAGAGTATTCAGAATGATCATTGTGGGATTATCGATTGTCCTCATCTGTTTTGCAGTCTTCAGCCTGGGGACGCTTTTTATCGGCTAGATAAATCCCGCTCCATCGTTCTCGATTTCCACTATAGAGAGGAATGCCTTTCTTATCTGTTTCATAGCTCTCATTCCTTGATTGACTATGTCTTTTTTGATGTGATACTCTTATCCAAAATATTAGAAATAGGAGACCAGTTGAGAAGGGAATTCATTCATTGTCCATGTCAAAAAACAATCCCTAGATTTTGTCTTTGTATTTTTTTATGTTTTTTAATTTTCGTCTCAAATACAAGCGGAGCTTCAATAGAGGAAGTTCTTAAGGATCAAAAGCAGAATGAAGAGACAAAAAAAAAGGAAAAGAAACAAGATCATCTCCTTCCTGCAATTTTGATAACAGGAGGGACTATCGGGGCAATACTCTCTCTGGGTGCAGTTTGGTGGTGGGACAGATCTGGTTTCACTGGGAAGTGGAAATGGAAGAAAGAAGGCTTTTTTGGCAAGAATACCTATGCTGGCGGCGCAGACAAATCTGGTCACTTCTATGCCAGTTATGTGGAATATCGGACAATGGTCAGCATGTACGAGCTTATTGGTATGAATCATGATAATGCCTTAGTATTGTCGGCTCTGGCCATATTTTTGCTGAGCACAGGTGTTGAACTGGTTGATGCTTTTACGCCTTACGGTTTCGCTTACGAAGATGTTGTTTTCAATTCTCTTGGTCTGGGATTAGGCTATTTTTGCGAAAAATATCCAAAGGTCGATTCGCTAATTGGCTTTCGTCTGAACTATATTCCTAGCAGCAGATATTTGGAAATGGAAAAGGGAACAGATTTAGTGAAAAAATATATCAGCTTAATAAATGATTACAATGGAATGACATTCTTTCTGGATGTCAAATTTGCTGGGATGGGGGAGAGAATTTCGAACACAGCGCTAAAGTATTTTCTATTTGGCCTTAATTATAATACTATCGATTATTCACCAAGCGGTGACAATAAACAGCGCAACCTAGGATTTCATGTTGGATTAAATGTTCCTGTTATTTTAAAGAGTATTTTTAATGAAAATCATCGGGCCGTTAAGATATCCTGCACGTTTACTAAATACTATGCACTTCCTTTCACAAATTTGTTATTTCAGTATAATCTTGATGATAAGAAAACAAAGTTGAATTTTGGCATAGCTGGAAGAATACAAATTGCTTTCTAGATAGGCTTTTTTCTTCCATCGTCCGTTACCCATCCTGTGGGGGACACCACATGGACAAAACAGCTTAAAATGTCTCAGTTTAATTGATTCAGGTGATTACTGCCGGTTATGTTTTTGACTGTGGGGCATGAATTTGAGGTATTGAATTTCAGAATGAAAGTGAAGAAGAAGTGATTGCCAAGAGAGTCATTCAAGATATAATAAAAAATAATGAAGCCATCACCAATAGTGGTTATCTTTTTGCTGATAGTCTTACAGATTCTCATTTTCATCCCTAATGTGGGCGAGGGATATATCCGGGATGATTTAACCTGGTTAGAGAACGCTGTGCCTGATGGTAAAGTCGACTATTTCAGACCTTTTACAAAAACCACGGGTTTTTTCCGTCCTATGGTGAGCATGACTTTTGGCCTTCAATATCAGATTTATGGACTGCATCCAAAGCCTTTTGGACTTTTTAACCTGCTTCTTCATTCGCTCAATATTGTCCTGGTTTTTTTGCTTCTTTCTTGCTGGAAGGAATCAAAGCCCTATGCCTTAGCAGCTTCGATCCTTTTTGCTTTGAATGGGAAAGCAGCAGGAACAGCGGTGGGATGGATTTCTGGGCGTACCACTTTGTTGGTTTCCTTTTTCCTTCTTCTCTCCTTGTATTCATTCCTCCGTCTCCCCAAAAGAAATCCCTTGCGTTTTGTCCTGACCGCTGTCTTCTATTTTGCTTCACTTCTTTCCAAGGAAACAGCTGCTGCTGCCCCTGTTTTTGTTTTCTTTTTTGTGTTTTTAACCAGTCATGAAGGCCGCCTGAAGACAAATCTTATTCCCAGGATTAAAAAAGGATTAGATACGACAGCTGTGTTTATCGTCCCTTTGGTTTGTTATTTTTTGTTGCGCTTTCACAGCAACGCGATGACTCCGCTCAACGCTCCTGAATATTACAGATACACCTTCTCACCTCTGCTTCTGCTCGAAAACTTGATCGAGTATATTATTCGAGCCGGGTTATTGGATATTTATGCCATCTTCTTGTTTTTTATTCTTGTCCTGGCAAGTTTTGTTTGGAGGGGAAATAAGCCGGTTCTAAAAGAAAGCTTCGGCTTTTCTACAGCTTATATTGGTTTGTTATGGTTTGTAAGCTTTCTACTCCCTTCTGTTTTCGTGCCTGTCCGTTCCAACCTGTATTCATATTTTCCTCAAATAGGCCTTCATGTTTCTGCTCTTACCGTTATATTCTTCATATGGTGGAATAAAATCAAACCGCAAAAAGTCCTGAGGAATGTCGCTTTAATTTTTGCTTGTCTCCTGTTTCTGGGTTGGGGGAGCTACCTCTTTCACAAGTCTAAATCTTATGGAGAAGATGGCAAAGTCAGCGCTCAATTTACCGAGCAGATCATTCGTGCGGTTTCGGATATTCCTTCAGAGGCAAAGGTCTATGTTATTGACCGACATTTTGGTGAAAGACGTTCACCTTCAATTCTGATATCTCACGGGTTCAATTCCTTGCTGAATCTTTATTATCCCCAAAAACATTTGAGGGGCAAGATTGTTTCGCCCCACGAAGCGGCGAAAACAAAGGATGATACTGCTGTCTTTTTCTTCAGCTGGGAGAACGGAGATTTAAGTCCTCGGCCATTGGATTTTTAGTTTGACTTGTTGAATTCCGCGTTAAAGCGTCTTCAATCATATCTCCATTAATACGCGAACTCACATAGAATGCATGAAGGATCTTTTCCTCTTGATGACTCTGATTCGGGATCAGAATAATCAGTTTAAGCCAGAAATCCAGAAGGAACCTCTGTCAGACGAATGATATTGCGAATTTTCTCCTTAACGTTCCACTCATTCAGACATTCAACCGGACATGATGAACAATCTTCACAAATATGACGAGGAAGATCCAATGATGCGATAAGGCTTCGAGTGAGGATAGGTTGACGATAATCCAAAGCGCACATATCATTCTTTTCAGCCCTTTTCGGGTTCATATCTTCCCACTCGGATCCTCAACCTCAGCTAGCGCTGGTCAGCGTCCTTCCAGAGGGATGGAAATTTCATCAGGAAATTTGCAGCACTAACCCTTTAGCTCTATCAATTCTTTAAACGGAGGATAATCCCGCAGAAGTCCCAGGTTCATATCATTGTGAAGTTTCTTATCGAGGGCTTTATAAACCCTTCCCATGCCCGCTTTACCCAGTTCTTCGATAATCTGGTAGCCACTGGCAAATGTAGAGCCGATGTTCAGTTCCTCTTCGGGTTTTTCGATGGTTTTGGTGACCACGACTTCATCGACGGATGGAAGCTGAGTGCCGCATTCCCCACAAAACTTTACGGTCTCGGGAATATTGGCATTGCATTTTGGGCATTTAATCGCCATCGCTTCCTCATATATTTTCCATTTTGGTCGAAGAAAAGATATCAAGGAATCAAAATAGGTGTCAAAAACATATATATAGAATTATATTGATATATACTCAAATTTGAGTAATAATTTATTCAAATCTGAAAAGCGATATGATAGATTTCATCACTAGATCAAAAATCAGAAAAAAAATCATTTTATTATTTCTCTACAATCAAAAAAGAGAATTTTATCTGAGCGAAATTGCTAAAACGGTTGGGACCTCAGCAGGAACTGCTCAAAGGGAACTCAACAGGCTTCTACATAAAGATTTTATCAACTTCAAAAAAAAAGCAAATCTGAGTATTTATTCCCTTAACAAACGTTATTCTTTATTGAGAGAGGTTCAGGCAATAGTAAGAAAAACATTTGGAATCGAAGTTCAATTAAGAAATGAATTAAGTAAATTCGATAACCTTGAATATGCATTCATTTTTGGATCCTATGTTAAAGGTAGATTTAAATCCGATTCAGATATTGATCTTTTCATAATAGGAGACTCCAGAGAGGATGACATTCTGGATGCAGTTCAAAAATTAGAGGAAATTATCGGAAGAGAAATCAATTGTCATTTCACTAGTAAACACGAGTTTTTGGAAAGAGCAAAAAAGAGTTTTTTTTATAGAGAAATTATCAAGGACTATATCTGGCTTTTAGGTAATGAGGATGAGTTTAAAAAGCATATTAGGTAGACTCATTCGCGAAGGGAAGCTGAAAAGACAAGATACAGATATTGCTTACTTGCAAAGCCTTCTGGATGCTGCAAAAAGAAATTTTGATGCTGCTGAACTGATAGAAGGTAAAATCGATGAGGCAGCCTTCAAGCTGTTCTATGATGGACTTCTTCAAATTGGACGCGTCATTTTGCTCTTAAATGGATATCGGCCTGGTGATGGAGAACAGCACAAAACAACTTTTACAGTGGCGGGCGAATTTTTAGGGCATGAATACATAAGCCTTATTAAGAAAATTCAGAAATATCGAATAAAAAGAAATGATTGTATATATGATCCGAAGCTTTTGATCAGCTGCAAAGAAACCGAAGCCATACATAAAGTTACTCAAGATTTTTGGCGAATCGCACGATTATATCTTTCAGATAAAGATCCTCAGCTTAAGTTATTCAGAGAGATCTGAGACAAGACAGATAAAGTCTATTTTTTCCAAAGCTCTTCGATGCTGTTTATCGAAGAACCGCAAGCCGTTATCTTGCTTTGTTGAATATATCAATACTTGGGTCAGTGTTTTTAAGGCCTCCCATTTTGCCCCTGGCAATTTCGGAAAAAAATATCAGTTTACGAGAGATCAGTCAATAATCCCCTTTAGGCTTCGATCTTATGGGGAATATCGAAGAGCAGACTATCTAACAATTATTTCCCAGGAGGCTGCACTCACGTTGTTCCAGAGCTAAAATTGTTCTGATAGGTATTTAGAAGTCATTCGATGGCTGATTTCTTTTCGGCTGAATCAGGTCTGTGAAAATGCTTTTTTCGCGAAGAATTTCTTTACCGGAAGGAAAAGGCCTAACAACAGAATGATTATTCCGATAATATGGAGGATCATGTTCAACATATCTCCTTCCAAGATCTGAACGATCAAACCAAAGAGCCAGGCGATGCCTCCGCCAAACAAAAACGCCCACCAAGCCCAGTCAGCGCCTTTATTGAAGGCGGCAAAGAGCACAAAGAATATGGCAATCGATAAACATATGAC
>Ga0209636_10003087_pt1 | contig 16967 bp, 14 predicted proteins | sample DeeMarSWOR152_54_FD_187464 | JGI IMG/M metagenome (GOLD analysis project Ga0209636, IMG submission 187464) | Marine sediment microbial communities from White Oak River estuary, North Carolina - WOR-1-52-54 (SPAdes) (version 2) | ecosystem: Environmental > Aquatic > Marine > Intertidal zone >...
AGCTGAGGATTTGAGGAATGCCTCTTTTGCTGGGCAGTACGAGAGTCTTTTGAACGTAAGAGGTGTAGAAGCACTCTTGGGAGCAGTTAAGCAGTGCTGGGCATCGCTATGGGGCAGGCCGGCTGTGGAGTACAGGAAGAAAATGGGGATTTCTGAGAATGTTTCAATGGCAGTCTTGGTACAGGAGATGATACCAGCTGCAACTTCTGGTGTTCTATTCACGCAAAATCATATGGTCATAGAAGGTGTATGGGGACTGGGAGATGTTCTTGTGGGGGGAAAAGTTTTTCCTGACCATTTTGTGGTAGAACGAGAAAAGTTTAGGGTGAAAGAGCGAAAAATTTCTCGCAAGCAGGTGATGAGCCAGATCAGTCCTCTTGGAGGAACCGAAAAAGCAGATATCCCAGAAAATTTGAAAGATGCACCAGTATTGGAAGATGTTTTTATCCAAAAGCTGTGTGTTTTGGGTAATGAAGTGGAAAAGCTCTTTGGTTGTCCACAGGATATTGAGTGGGCACTGTGCAATGATATCTTTGTATTATTGCAGGCAAGACCCATATCGGAGAAACAGGCCCCTACGATATGGTCAAGAGCAAACCTAGGAGAGATGCAGCCTGGATATGTGACGTATCTTTCCAGAGTACCAGAAAGAGGACCCGACTTTTTCTGGAACACTTTGGCCCCCCTCTTGGAATGTTTTGACATAAAAGAAGATACAGAGCAGCTGAAATTAACAGAATACATCTATGGATACATCTATGTGAACATGACTGCAACCTGCACTGTTCTGTCAAAGATACCTGGACTTTCCGTGGAACTAATCAATCAAGCAGCAGGATATCCAGGTGCTGCTGGAGGAGAAGCATCAGAATCCAAGCTGGGGTTCCCTACACTCCTGAAACTCCTCCCTGGAACACTCAAGGTTATCCGGTTCTTTCTGAACCTTCCCACCGAAACTGAGCAAGTTATTTCACAATCGCTGGAGTTGATTGAAGATACTAAGTGTAGAAACTTGCAGGAAATGAGCCCTGAAGAATTGGATGATCTGGTTTGGGAAATGTATGATGGAAATTCCAAGGCTGTTCAGGTCCGTGCATGCACAATATTGGCCACTACGGTCCTCCTTAATATCCTCAAGAGGACTTTGAAGAAAGTGGGAGAAGAGAACGCAGAAATTCTGCTCACAATGGGATTGGAGGGAATGAGCAGCAGTCAAGTAGGGGTGGAAATGTGGAAGCTTGCGCAAAGTGCTAAGAAATCCTCGAAGGTTTCTGAACTCATTCTTTCTCGGAGTGGAGACACTCTTGAAACTCTGAACCAATTCCCAGAAGGTGAAGCCTTTCTCGGAGAAATGGCTGAGTTCCTGAAATGCTTTGGAGACAGATGTTCCCAAGAACTGGAGCTCTCAGTTCCTCGCTGGGAAGAAAATCCTAAATTTGTGCTTTCCATGGTGGCAAACTATTTGGGTACTGAAGACTCCAATCCTGCACAGGCAATAAAAGAGCAGAAAAATATAAGAGTCCAAGCGGCAGATCGTATCCTCAGAAAGCTTTCTAAAAACCCTGTTGAAAAGATGATTTTCAGAAAAGTACTAAAGAAGATGCATGAATATATCGTGGCCAGGGAAAGCCTCAAAACCGCCTTGATTAGAGGCGTATCTGCTATGAAAATTTTGTATCTTGTCATTGCGGAAAAATTAGCAAATGAAGGGATGTTAGAGAACACAGACGATATATTCTATTTAAAGATGACAGAGGTATCCGACATTATTGCAGGCACTTTGAGAAAAGAGCAATTCAAAGATTTCATCAGAGAGCGCAGAGAAGAGAAAATACTCTGTGAAAATCTGGATGTTCCCAACATAATCATGGGAATGCCTCCGCCTATTGAAGAACTCAAGTGTACAGTAGAACCAAGAGCTCAGCTTGAAGGCGTAGGATGTAGCCAGGGGGTAGTCACAGGCAGAGCAAAGATAGTCCGGGATCCCAGTGAGTGTCCTGAGATCAAAGAAGGTGAAATTCTGGTCACCTCGGTTACAGATCCCGGATGGAGCCCTTTACTTGTTACTGCAGGTGGTCTGGTGGTGGAACTAGGAGGGACATTATCCCACGGGATAATCATTGCTCGAGAGTACGGAATTCCCGCAGTCACTAGAGTGGAGAATGCCACAAGAATCATCAAACCGGGCCAGCTGATAACAGTGGATGGGGGAAGGGGAATCATATATATCAAGGAGTGATATGCACTGTGGGAATCACAGGCAGTATCTTGGAGTGGGCCAGCGTGAATTTTACTCTCTTCTTCCTACTCCCTTAGGAGGAAGACTACTATACGGATCTGTTTGAAAGAGAGACTGGTCTTGAGAGGTGGGCAGATTTGTAGAGTTCTGTCCCTTAGTAGGTGTTGGTGGAAACTAGATCAATTGAATGGATGTGAAGAATATGAGGGTAGAGACCGGGTATGAAGCAGAAGACTCTGCAAAAACACAAGAGGGAGCCTACTGGCTGAGTTCCCCTATCCATGCAGAGGTTGTTATAGATGTAAGAGATAAACATGAGATAGAATGTTTTGGAGAAATGGGGCATAGAGATATTTCTTTGGATTCAGCTCTGTACAGTCTATTGGGTGGTGATGCAAAATGCTGGACATTTGTCATTTAGGTGGGAGTAGGAAAGCCGACAAAACTGTATACTGGGAGCTAAAGAGGAAGATGAGCATCTGGATAGTGCACGTTGAAGAAAGTCCTGAACTCATGGAGGTTCTGGAGTTGTTATTTACTCCAGAAGAGGCTGAAATTCTGTCTTCAGATGCCTTTACAGCTCCATTTCAGGACTACAGGACTGTAGACGAGATCGCTTACTCTAGTGGAAAGTCAAGAGAAAAAGTGGAGCAAACCATAGAAAGTCTCCAACAAAAAAAACTGATATTCAAATGCAGAGACGACATAACAGGCGAGTCCCTTTACTCACTACTGCCTCTTGAACGAGGTACTATCCTCTATCTTGGAAAGATCCAGGAGCAAGAAAAAAGAGAGAGAATACTCCCTCTTGTTCAGAAGATCTGTGGAAGAGAAAAGTCCAAAGAATCAAATATAACTGAATATCCATGGGGGAGAATTATCCCCATTGAAAAATCCATGGTTGTTGTAAACCAGATTTTGCCTTTTGAAGAAGTCAACGTGCTCATAAAAACTGCTCGTAGCATTGCTGTAGTTCCCTGTTCTTGTAGGACACAGAACCCTTGTGGACACCCTGTGGAAGTTTGCATGGGGTTCAATGATGGAGCCGACTATGTGGTCCGTGCGGGGTTTGGTAGATATCTGGACATTGAGGAAGCTCTTCAGCTTCTAGAAAAAACAGAGAAAGCTGGACTCGTCCATACTACCATAAATACCCCTAGGGGGATCACGTTCATGTGCAACTGTTGCGTCTGTGCATGTCCCATTTTGAGAAGACTCAAGGATACGAAAAATCCACGAGTATTAACTTCATCCGGATTAATACCAAAGATAGACAACCGCAAGTGTATTTTGTGTGGAAAATGCATTGAAATCTGTCCTCTGGACGCTCTCTGCTATCCTGCCAATGATGATCCTGAAGTCATCTACCTTAAGGAAAAAAGATGTGTGGGTTGTGGATTATGTTCCCACCACTGCCCTGTTGAAGCTATTGAAATGATCAAAGAACATCGCTTCCCGGAGCTTACATTTGAAGAAGTTCGTATCACGGTATAGAAGAGAAGGCGATTTTATTTCTTTCATTTTTTCTTTCTTCATCTCGAATTTAAATTTACACCATTCTATCATTCTTAAGCCCTCCCAACCTCCCATCCTCTATCTGTATGTACCGCCGAGATGAGTTGTCTTGCTGGCACCTGAAGTACGAGTACTTTTTCCAAACCTTTTTAAGGGTATTCTGTTAGGGGAGATACCATCCTTATGACAGAGTCTGCATACACTGACTCTCTTACTAGTAATGCAATTGCATTGTGGAGGTGGGAATGTGCAAAACGCCCTGCAGTCAGCTCCCCTTATGCCACTACAAGAAGGAACAAGAAGAGTAGCTCCAGATACTGTACAGACAGCTCCGGCAGGAGATCAATGGAGGACCTTCCTCTTTCCACAATCTGTCCAGATGCCATCACGGAGCCAGTGTAGGAATAGAGGAGGTTCGGTCCCAGACTGCCATAGGACTTTGTTTCTCATTGCTACTATTATCGGTCTGGGAGAGAGATCAACGCATTACAGGTGGTGTCTATGAAGGATTTTTCAAAAGAGCTCGGAAATTTCTTGAAAAAATATATTGCCACTCACTCGATTTCATTCGTGAGAGAAGATCCACATTCTTTTGTTTCTCGACTTTCTGGCATACTTTCACCTTTTTTTAGCCCATCTAATGAAGATATTTTACTAGAAGGATTAAAAGGAAAATCTCTGCATTGTCTCTGGAATTTTGTGATAGATGATACAATTGAATATACAGACAAAGGTAAAGAGAGTATCATCGATAGTGTGCGGGCGCTGACAGAATCCAGAACGGAGAGGGATTTCAACGCAGGAACAGATGCAGGTCAAATCATGCACGATTTGGTCCAGAGAATTCATGAACTTCCCCCAGGGCCGAACAAAGAAGTTGCTGAAGAATTTGCACTTCTAGATATTATAAGAGTTATAAATGGATTTGATCATGAAAGAATCATCCATGAAAATGATATACCAAGCAGCTTCCTTGAGTACATCGAATTTGGAACAGCTACTATAGACATAAGGATATTCTTGGACATAGATATGGCCATATGCCCCTTTGAACTGAACGCATCCATCATTGGAACTCTCAGAGAAGCCTACAGATGGTTTGGTCTGGCTGAGAAGCTCAGTTCAGATATAGCTACATTCGAGAGGGAGTATTTCGTGGAAGCATCTCAAAATGCAGTAGTTATTTATGGTCAAGAAAAAGGACTGCTTCCAAAAGACATTCTCAAAGCTGACCTAGAGCATAAGGAGAGATTGTTCAAAAGTGTTATCCCTTCATTGATGGACGACATTGAAGATAAGGGAAGAGAATATCTTTCCAAGTCACTGGAGTCTCTGGATAGAATCAGTGAAATAGATACCAGTCAGATCGCTCAAGTTTTCAAGACAACATTCGAAAAATATCCCGCGCAGAGAATATTCTCACCTCCAAGTAGTGCAAAAGACTGATAATGCAAAGAGTGCAATCTTCTGGTAGAGGGATAATAGATGTGGGAGGTTGGCCTGGATTAGTCTGGGATAAGATGAGGTTGGCTCCTTTTTTGATTAGAATATGCTCTGTGTGAAACCCTATTGAGTACAACAATTTCAGTAAGATTTAAATAGAAGTACTACAAATAAGGGAAAACAAAGGAAAAAATCTGCAGGTTAAACTGCAGGAGGTGATCGCGTTGGAAACCGTTGAACTCATACGGTTAGGATGTTATGCTACAAATGCCACCACAAGCTTCATACTTGCTGTTTACTTCCTTAGAGATTTCGCGAGGAAGAGATTGAGAGCCTCACTGGCATGGGGTCTAGGATTCGCCTTTTTTGGTGTTGCAATGGTGCCCATGGCAGCTATCGCTACTATTGAGATCACTAAGCCTGCCATGGCCATTGGTGTCGTGATAAGCTCTCTGGAAGTATTGTTCCTCTACTATGGTGCTTCATTACTCTTTTTCAGAGAAGGCTCCTTTTTCAGGGAGAAATTTGCAGTGATATACTTCTTGGCGACAATTGTTGTCGGAGAGCTTTTTGTCATGTATACACCTATTGAGAAGGTTGCTGAGCGTTTGGCACCGGGCGTCACGGCGATTATTGCAATTGTATACATAGCCTGTGCGATTCTCTTTTTCCAAGTTTCAAGAAGACTACCCAAGGACGATCCTCGAAGAAGAACGATCACGTTGGTTTCTCTTGGTTGGGTTTTTATCGTGTTGTGGGCATTTTACATCGCTGTCTTTTGGCTCAGAGCACCCGCTTCTGCGGACGCTGCCCTGTTCCTCTTGGGTTCAGTTGGATTCGTACTTGTGCTCTATGGTATGATCACAGGGAAAGCAACACGTAGATAATCCTTTTCTTCTTTTTTTGATTTTGTATCAGGAACTTTGACTGTGTCTGAGAGTATCGCATCCCTCATGGACAGAAGAATAAGTAAGAGCCCCCAGAGAAACCCTGAGGGAATTACATTTCTCCAAGTTCTTTAAGAGCTCTTTTTGCATCAATTCCCTAACAAACATCTCATGAAGCATGCAGGAGAAGCCAGTATCTACAAATGTCTTGTCTTTGCCATGAACCGGGCACTTGTTATCGCAGACCACACAATCCGCACGGGGTTATACAAAACTTTGCAAATCCACATGTCTGGCAGCTTCGCAGATGCTAGAGTGCTGCCTCCATAATCGAGGACTGATATCGCATTAGATACTATTTCCGTGTCAATGCGTTCAATATGTCGGTGGTAATACATCAATGCCTGTACAGCCAAGGCAGTTTCTTCCAGCGTTCCTCCCTTCTCTCCCCATGTTCCATTCTCATTCTGAGATTCCAATATCCAAGATATTGCTGTTTCTACCAGAGCAAGATCGACATTGCACAGAGCAAGAACTGCATGCCCAGTGGTGTAATACGGCGATACATGCCATTTATCTGTCCAGTACCCCCCTGGGTGGATCTCTCTTCGGATGAACCGTACTAGCCTTTCTATCACTTCTTCTCTGTTAGGAAATTCGGAGCAATTCTTGACAAAGTCTAGCACGTGGATGTTTGTGCTGACAGAAGCACCTACCTCAAAAGGATATGTTGCGAAGTAGTCTCCCACATCATACGCGTCAATAATGCTAAAGTCTACTGGATAATGCATCTCATACAGAGCTCTGCACCCCATTATCGTGTCATCCAAGTCGGGAACGGGAAATCCTGAGGACATTCCCACGCCTAAGCGCCCCATACAGCTCAGCAGAAGATCACAGATTTCAGCATACCATTCCAAGTACAACCCGGCCGAAATCAGGTTGTACATGATCCATCCCAGTTCAAACACATCAATGGGGTAGGCTTCCATCATGGAGCCATCTCCTGTCAATTGAAGAACGGTTTTCAAATACCTGAGTGCTTTTGCATTCTTTCTGTGTGTAAGAAAGAAAGCAGTTGCTGCTGGTGAATTTCCCACAGAACCATTTGAAAGCAGGATATTAGGCAGACACGCTAGATCCACATTATTTCCCAGAAATTCCAGAGAAAATGAAAGGGATGTCAAAGGAGAGTACCACATAGACTCCTCAATCTTTTTCAGCTTTGCATGATGCGCCTTCTCGTAGACTTTCATGTGTAAGGGCAGATCCAGCCCCATGGACTGGGCTTGTTGAATCAAAGAAGGGAGCAACATCTCACCGCCAACAAACTGACAGGTTTCCACTTCAAGGTACTTCATGTGTTCCCAAATATAGGTTTCACCTCTTTGAATATAAGGTTCATACTGTCTTCTGTCTATCTCATTGAGCGCCATTATAGCACTTAACGTAGAAAGAACCCTGTCGTGATAGTCCAGTATTTGACTGCCCCAGCTCCCATCTGGATGCTGGTTTTCAAGAAGCCACCGCACACACTCTGGAAATAGTGATTTCCCTCTTTGATCTGTTACCCGAGCTGCCCATGCAGTATCATAGGCAGAGCTACTCATCTTCCCCCCATCATGTTCCAAAGATCTGACTTGCTGCAATACTGGTGTTTGCATAGTTCCCACCTCCGGAATGCAAAACTAAATCGCCGAAGTCCACAATAGTTCCCTTAAACAAAGAATCTGCGGCGAAGATAGTGTCTAGTTCATCTCTTGAAATTGTCTCAAAAATCCATCTTTGAGCTTCTTGATCTCTCCACGCCTTATTACGATCAAAAAAGCTCAGAAACTCATCTATGCTCATCTTAACACCTCCCTGGATCGAGACCGGTACTGAATCAGATAGAAGAAAGGTAAAAAAATCAATCAAAAAAGAGAAATCACTTTTCCTAAATAACAAAAATATGTTCTTCTTTCCAGCTGTTTCTGTTACAGCCCAACCTCTATACAGTACCTTGTCTCTCATCCTTTTCCTCCATTTTATATTGCCAAAATCCTCTTTAAAAGCTTTGTGGTACCATCATGCAGTTATTTCTTATATTGAAGGAATTGCAACAATTTTTGGCACAGGACTAAGATTTCTCTGTAAAATTTACACATTCTATGGAAAATTCTAACTTTTCCTGAAAATCTTTTGAAGTCAAGAATGAGAAAATTTCTAATTCCAAAAAGAGAGCTTTCGGATATCTTGGTACCTATATTTCACCCTGTTCTCCCACTTCATAGCAATCCCCACTTGTTGTACTGCATATTGGAAGCAGAAGTCTCGAATTTGTCATTTGTCAAAGTCTGAACAGCAAATAGAACATGAGAGGTTTTGTTCTCGAAATTCAAATCCACCTGCAGAGTCCCACTCTGCCTGCTATCACAAGATACTTCTGCAAGCTATGTGTTCTCAACTTCATTGGTGTACTTATCACCTTTCTGAATCTGTCTACATACATTAATGCTCATAAAGGTTCAGAGTCTTCTGCGCATTATTCTTATCTGAACTCCTCGTCCATCAAAAACATAAATACTAGATGGTACAAAACTGAACTCAAGCCCAGATGCTCAAAAAACCGAATTATGTGTCCCATTCTCATGGATGAATTTTTCCAATTCTTATAAGGGTACAGACTCCCATCTACATCAAATTCAGGTTTTCCAAATGTGTCAATAGCCATTTTCATCAGTTGATTTTCAATTGGATCGAGACCCATTTTCAAAGCGCCTACCCAGTCCACTGCGATAAAGCTTTTGCCCCCTATTATAGTCTTCGTATATTCTGAATTCTCGAAAACACATCCATTTATCCCATCAGAACTCCAGAAAGCGTCTATGAAAGCAAAATCGGGAGGGAAGTTCCTCAGTACATCTATGGTTGTTTCCTTCCATCCTATAGTCTCATGGTATTCCTCGTATTTGCTCTGGCGAGGAGTTGTGCCAAATATGTTCTTCATAGATAGTGTGTATGGGACCAGTATATGGGTCTTATTCTTCTGAAATGATATCCTGTAATCTGCATTCTTCCATGTTTTCCCTACAAAATCCTTCCCAAGCTTCCCCCCATAATCATATGGCTCCTGTTCCTCTGTCAAATCCACCAGCTCATATCCACTGAACGTATAACCCACAATATCTGCAACACGCTTCACCGTTCTCTTCGGAAACCAATCTGTGTATACATTTCTTGATTCAACAAGCTTTACATTCAGGTAGCCTTCCCCTGTAATCTGCTTTGCAAGATGCTCAACGAGTTCAGGATCAGTTCCAACATGTAGATGCTCTTTGCTGTATATCATCATTATATTGGGCTTGATTGCAATCAAAAACTCATCCTTGCTCTTCCCAGTTCTGTTCAGAACATCTTCCACGTCCTCGAAAAAAGCAGATCTTTCTATCACGCTGTCTAAAGCTTCTATCTTATCATCGCTTTCTGCAACTACAACAATATCAGTATCTTTCATCAACCGTCACCTCTTCTACGACTTTGTGCACTGTGATTTTCCAGAATATTCCAACCCCCTGTGAAAGATATATTGAGCATCTATATAAATCTTTCGGCAGAATTGTAATTCTCTTATTATTGTACTCTATCTTCCAAAATAAATTGTGATATTTTTAAAAAATCAGCTCAGCCCATGTAGCAAGTTTCAAAAAGAAGTTTTCCTGCTTTAGATATTCTCCGAACAAAAAGGTCATCAAAAAGCTTTTCAGGCCCAACATACATTTGAGAACATGTTTGTAGGAATCATTGCAGACACTCATGATAGGCTGAATGCTGTAAAGAAAGGATGTTTGCTCTTTAAGGAAAAGGATATTACCGTTGTACTCCACGCAGGAGACTTTATCTCACCGTTTGTCGTACCCTTGCTGGAAGGTTTTGAAGTATACGGAGCTTTCGGGAATAATGATGGCGAAAAAAAAGGGTTGCTCACAAAATTTGGTGACATTGGAGCTACTATCACAGAATATTTTTGTGAGGTTCGTGTGGATGACCTCAACATTGCCATAACTCATGGGCATATCCCCTCGCTGCTGACCCTTTTGACAAACAGTCAACTCTACGATCTCATCATATGTGGTCATACCCATCAACCCGAAATAAGATATGGCAACCCCATTGTAATAAATCCTGGAGAATGCTGTGGGTATCTTTCAAATCGTTCCACCGTTGCTGTATTTGATACTCAAAAAAAGAAAGGAGAAATAGTGGAGATCAACTACTGAACTCCTGCCATCATTTCAAGAACATCCACTAACCTGCAGGAGTATCCCCATTCATTGTCGTACCAAGCAAGAACCTTGACTAACCGTCCATTGACAGCAGTTAGTAACCCATCCACAATGGAAGAGTGCGGGTTGTGCACAATGTCTGTTGATACTAATGGTTCCTCTGTATACTGGAGGATTCCCTCCAGGTTACCCTCTGCTGCCTCTCTAAATGCAGTGTTCACTGCTTCAGCAGTAGTATCCTTTTTCACGCACACCACCAGGTCCACAATAGATCCGTCGTATACCGGTACCCTCATGGCTATACCAGTGAGCTTTCCCTCCAATTCTGGAAGGACAACACCAATAGCTTTAGCTGCACCAGTGGTGGTGGGTATAATATTCATGGCTGCAGCACGTGCTCTTCTCAAATCTTTATGCTGCAAATCCAGTAATCTCTGGCCAGTTGTATAGGCGTGTACTGTTGTCATGTGCCCGTTCTCGATCCCAAAGGTGTCGTTCAGTATTTTGGCTACTGGAGCCAGACAGTTGGTGGTGCAGGAAGCGTTAGATATAATTTTGTGTTCTTGCGGACTGTATTTCTCTTCATTGACGCCCATGACCACAGTGACATCTGGGTTCTTGGCGGGAGCAGATATTAACACTTTTTGAGCGCCTGCTTCCAAGTGCTTGGATGCATTCTCTCTATCTCTGAACAATCCTGTGGATTCCACCACACAATCAATCTCGTACTTTGACCAGGGTAGATCAGCAGGGTTTCTCTCTGATAACACATCAAATTTTTTACCCTTTACTGAAATCCAGTCATCTCCTGATTCCACTCCACCCCATTTCCCGTGGACAGAATCATACTTTAGTAAATGCCCTAATGTTTTTGCTGTGGTAATGTCATTGACTGCCACTATCTCTATTCCCAGACTGTCAAAGGCAGCTCGATAAAAATTTCTGCCAATTCGACCAAACCCATTAATAGCAACTCTCAATTCTACACCTCCTTAACCAATTCATACAAAATTTGTTTTGGATCTTTTGCCTTTACCACACCTGAGGCCAGTAAAACACCTTCTGTTCCCAGTTCGATGGCAACCCGTACATCCTCACCTGTTTTTACTCCTGCCCCGCATAGAATTCTCACATCAGGAGCAATGTTCTTGATCTCCTTTACTGTTCCTGACACAATCTCTGGATTTGCTGTGGTCACTGAAATATCTCCTCCAATCAATTCAGGCGGTTCCACTGCCACAAAAGTGGGTCGTAATGCTGCTGCAGCTTTGGATACTTCAATATTATTAGTGCACACAATAGTTTTCAAGTCCAGACTGTGACACTTTCTGACCAGCCAGTCAATGTCAAAGACACGCAGTCTGCATTCAGAGTGGTTGATCAATGTTCCCTGAGCACCTGCCGCTTTCACTGCTTCTGCCACTACATGACCAGTGCGGCTGCCTGGCTCACACGCATCAATGTGCTGGGCATACACGGGAATGGACACCCTATCTGCAATGAATCGCAAATCTGTTTGCTGGGGGCACACCATAAAGGTTATACCAGTTTCTTCAGAAACAGTTTCGCAGAATTGAGCAAGACTCAGACCTTTATCTCCAATAGATTGAGGATAGGCCTTGAAATTGATCGCAATCAAGGACATTGAACGTCCCCTCCTGGTAAATGTTTTGCGTTCATATAATACCTTATACTGGTAAATATAAAGCTTTTGGTTCCCAGGATGCAGAAGCTGTGAAATCGTAATTAGTGACCCCCGTCCCTGTGGAAGGAATTCTCCATCCCCTTAAAATTGCATAAGGCTTATATATTTGCCTTTTGTATACACTCTATGGATTACAGTTATCGGCTCACCCGCTTATTTAGTGATGTGGATGAATTGTTGGAACGTCAAAGAAAACTGGAGCGATATGTTCAATATCTTCTGGGGAAGAAAGCAGATAACCTGGGAAAGCTGGAGAAGAAAATTTCCGAACAGGAAAAGCACATTGAAAAATTAAAAGAGAGAACCGAATTGATGGCCAAAGACAATTTGCGGTTAAAGGACCAGGTAAAGAAGTTGACTGAGGTAGTTGAGTATCTGGTCAATAAACAAAAAAGGGATGAACGATTAGAGACCCTTTGACACTTTTATTCTCTACTCTTCAAGTAATTTTAGAATAAGGAAATTCGATTGTGATGTCAAAGATGCCGTAGATATCGCAAATGTTTGAGTACATCAGAAAAAGAAAGGACGAAGTGTTGTCAGGCAACACCTAAGATCAGTGGTCTATTCAGAGCAAAGAGCAGAGCTCAGTATCTTCATTGTTTGTTCAGCGAGGTTAGTCGCGCATTCATATGACAATGCTGGTTCCACATAAGAGAAGTTCATGATCAATCTATCACGATATGTGACGATTGCAGCGTTGAAATGTTCAGCAACAGCTTTGTTTGCCACAGCGAAATGAATCTCCTGCAGTATCAACGGGCCGTATCTTTCAGGTGTAGTCACCCGACCCAAATTAGTCACCAGCATTGCAGAAGGATAAATCTTCGAAGTTAGGCTGATGAGATCCTCTGGTTTGGCTTCTTTTGCAAGAAACCTGTCCAGAAGAGAAAGAAAAACAAGTGGCTCTCCATCTTCAATGGATTGATGCACTGCTTTTCTTGCATCACGTGCTAAATTCCAAAATTTGACGTCCTTTTTCACACTGTGAGCTGTTATGGCCATTGAAAAGTAAAGTCCCACTTCCTCTCCAATGGGTGGATTCAGAAATCGGCGAAGATCTACTGCCGACATACAGCCAATTGTTAGAGGTTTGGTGTCAGAGCGCATACTGTAGATCTGATCAGCCACTGCTTTGAGCAGTGCAGCACAGAGAGCCCCATGCACAGTTGTGTCTTCTTTGCGACAGCGGGCTACAAGAGATGCAGTTTCTTCTGGCGAAAGTGCACAGTGGATAATGCGAACACAACGGTCATTAAGCAATGTATTACTATCTATGGGTAATTTTTGAGGATGTCGGAAAATAATATTTTTCAATTGTTTTCCCAATAGGTCTACAGTTTTCACCAATCCGTTCAGACCATGTGCACCGCTGGGAAGTAAGTCTTCGACTGGAGGACGTTCTGAAAAAGAAATTATATCAGGAGATATACCTCCAGAAATCTGTCCTGCAAGACGTAGAAGGTCACGCACAAGATACAGACCAGACATACCATCTCCAATAGCATGATGAAATGTGATGAGTACATCGCTTACATGAGAAGATTTGAGGAGCGTCACTCTTATGAGAGGACCAATGGGCCATGGCAATGAATGTTCCAACTCCTTTTCTGCTTCAGTATGCCAGTGGTCATCAGAACGTCGAACTTCTACACGTAATGGAATTGGCGGAACATTTTCTGAAACAAATACAGGTTCATCTCCTTGTATTTCTATACGAGTTCTGAGCATAGGATGGCGTATGGAAAGTAAATCAAGTGCTGTTCTCAAGATTTCTTCATCCAGCAGACTTGCAATGCGAGCTACAACTACAAAATTCACACAGCCTGCTTGATCACACAACCACGCAATACGTTCACTAGCACCTAGCTTTCGATTTATACATGTATCTCTTTTTCTAATGAAATTAGTACCACATTCGATATTTTCATCTAAAACAGAATATCCCTTTTCCTCAAATTCAAGAGAAGAAACTTCACCAAAACCTTCTCTTACTTGATTTTCGATTTCATACTTAGTCTTCAACCTCAAATTATTCACCTCCAAATCAGTCCAATTTTCTCCCACAGTCACTTTATATGAGTAGACAGAACTCTCCTCATCTACCCATCTCCCAAGACAGCCCCGGCTTTATTCGATTTTGTTGTATAATAAGCAATCTCTCTGTACTATTTACAATTCTGATCTTATAAATCTTTCGGTTTCTAAGATTTTCACGAATATACTTTTCTGTGATTTACTCCCTTCAACGCTTCACATATCTTCCCCTTCTCTCAATGTCTTTGATTCTTGAAATGACCTCTTTTGCATTTTCTCTCTGTCTGTAGCCCTCGAGAATCTTTTTCCAAAGGGATTTCCAATGTTCATGGTGAGTGCTCTTCAAGGTCTGCTTCAGTAAATGGAGATCCACTGCCTGAGCTTCTATCTCTGCGGAAAATTCCCCCAGACCAAAGTCGATGAAATAGATTTCTCCGCTCTTGATAACGATATTGGAGGTGGTAATATCTCCATGAACGATGCCACCTTCATGAAGCTGAGCTATACTTTTACCGATTTCAAAAGCTATCTCTTCAGTTAATCCTTCTTTTGCTCTCACCCCTTCTACGTATTCCATAACAATGGTACACTCGTGCTGGTTGACTTCATATAGCCCAGGGGTATTCACATAGGATTTTGCTTCATGGAGGAGACGAGCTTCATGCATGGTTCTCCTTAGCCTGAGTTCGTGGTCCAGATCTGGATTTCTGTACCCTTTGGAAATTCTCTTTTTGATCAACACGTTCTCTTGATTCCAGGGGAAGTACACCTCCTCAAAAGAGGCCAAGTAGAGATCAGCTTCAGCTCCCTTTCTAATCAAGTTCATCAGGATCACTTCTACTCATTCTTTTTACGCTTCCAGTCAGTGATATGTCTCGTACACGGACAAATATTTATACATCCCTTATATATTTTTATGTGAGTGAACATGGAGACCAAAATTCTTGTGGTGGACAAGAAAAACCCAGATCTAAAAAAAGTTAGAATTGCAGCAAAAGTAATCCGCAGTGGAGGATTAGTTGCCTTTCCTACTGAAACAGTCTACGGATTGGGAGCAAACACCTTTGATACAGAAGCTGTTGCCAGAATCTTCAAAGCAAAGAACAGGCCGTATGATAACCCTACCATTGTTCATATAGCCAAAAGGAGCGATGTTTATGAACTGGCCAGAGATATCCCAGATGTCGTTGAGGAATTAACTGAAAGATTCTGGCCAGGTCCCTTAACTCTTCTGTTGAAAAAGGCAGATCATGTGCCCAGGCCGAGGAGTCCTGGTGAAATTACATTAAGAATGCCCAACCACAAGGTGGCATTAGCTTTGATTTCTGAATCGAAAGTTCCCATATCAGCTCCCAGTGCAAATATATCTGGTGGGGTCAGTCCCACCGCAGCACAGCACGTGTACAAGGACCTAAAAGGGAGAATAGAAATCATTTTGGATGGCGGTCCCACTGAAGTGGGTGTGGAGTCTACTGTATTGGATCTGACAGCACCTGTTCCCACCATTCTGCGGCCAGGTGGAGTGACATACGAAGATTTGCAAGAGGTGTTAGGCGAGGTAGAGGTGCATCCAGTAGCTAGGGCAGAAACGAAAATTGAAGTAAAAGCCCGGGCACCGGGGATGAAATACAAACATTACGCTCCACGAGCTCGTGTCGTTCTGGTGGAGGGTGACCTGAAGGGTATGGTCAAAAAAATGAGGGAATTAATAGATGGATACGTGAAAGATAAATTACAGGTGGGTGTAATGGCTACTGCAGAAACTGCTCATCTTTACACGCAAGGGAACGTAAAGATTGTGGGTTCCAGAAAGGATTTGAAGACTATAGCAAAAAACCTATTCCATGTATTGAGAGCTTTTGATGAAGAGAAAGTAGATATCATTATTGCAGAAGGAGTGGTAACCAAGGAAATCGGGCTGGCCATCATGAATCGGCTGAGAAAGTCAGCTGGATTTAATATTGTGAGAGTATAAAAGAGACAGGTTTATTAAAAATGTCAAATAGCCTTGGAGAACGCCAAAGAATATGATGGTATTCTCTCATCAAGGCCTATCCATTACAGCCAATTCACATCCACTTCATCTGTGCGCCACTTCTGCCTTACTACGGTCTCATCAAAATCCATCTTCTTCCCATGTAAATATTCTAGCAATCCCTGATAGGCAATCATGGCTCCATTATCCCTGCACAAATCCCGGGGAGGTACAAAAAATGATGCACCCCTCTCCTCGCACATAATGCGACACATTTCCTGCAGCCGGGGAGCTGCAGCTACCCCACCGGTTAATAATAACTCCTTCTTCTCTGTGTGAGCTATGGCTCTCTCTGTGGCTTCTACCACCATAGCATATGCATTTTCCATTAACGATTTGGTTACATCCTGTAACCTATGCTCTGTACACATTCTGATAGCCTGCGTTAATAACCCAGAAAAGGAAAAATCATTTCCCTTCACCGTATAGGGAAGCCCTGGTATATATTTCCCATTTTTAACCATGTCATCAATTTCTTTATAACAGGGAAATTCTAACCCTGCTTCTCTGCCAAAAATATCCTGCATGTTCCCAATGCCAATATCCAATGTCTCCCCAAATACCCGGTACCGTCCTCCAGCATATGCAATGATCTGCGTGTTCCCTCCTGATACGTACAAGGTGACCGGATCTTCAGCATCTGTGGTCCACCTTCCCACCTCTATGTGGGCCACACAGTGATTCACCCCCAGAATTGGTTTCTTCAATCGGAGGGATAACGTTCGAGCACAGGTAGCAGCAATTCTCAAGCACGGTCCTAATCCAGGTCCCTGAGAGAATGACACCAGATTAATCTCGGCAAGAGAAATTTCAGCCTTTTTTAATGCATTCTTTAATACTG
>Ga0209636_10003088_pt1 | contig 16965 bp, 16 predicted proteins | sample DeeMarSWOR152_54_FD_187464 | JGI IMG/M metagenome (GOLD analysis project Ga0209636, IMG submission 187464) | Marine sediment microbial communities from White Oak River estuary, North Carolina - WOR-1-52-54 (SPAdes) (version 2) | ecosystem: Environmental > Aquatic > Marine > Intertidal zone >...
CTTCCGGTCACATTGCACATTTCACTGACGTTATGACGAAATGCAAAGAATGTAACGAGGCATATAGGATAGATCATGTCATCGAAGAGGCTGGTATCGAGGTCAGAGAGGGTTTGAAACCTGACGAACTTAACCAGATAATAAAAAAGGAGAATATTCGATGCCCGAAGTGCAGTGGAGAACTTGAGGATGCTACCGTTGTTAATTTGATGTTTAAAGTGGATATAGGTCCTTACGGAAGAAGTGTTGTTGGCTACGGAAGACCCGAAGCTGCGCAGGGGCAGTTTGTTGATTTTAAGAGAATCTATATGTCTGAAAGGGAGAGGTTGCCTCTCGGAATCGCACAGGTAGCTAAATGCTTAAGAAACGAGATAGCGCCACGTAAAGGACCTATAAGACTACGAGAATTCACAATCATCGATTACGAGATATTTTTCGATCCTATGAGCCCTTCATATACTGGAATTGATACTGTTAAGGATTTAAGGTTGAGGCTGTTAACAGCTAAAGCGCAGGTTTCTAAAACCAGTCAGATCCGAGAAGTAACAGTTGATGAAGCTTTAAAGGCGGGTTTAATTGGAAACGAGATACAGGCTTACTTTTTAGCTCTTTCAATCAAGTACATGGAAGAACTGGGAGTTCCTTTTGAGAATCAGAGGTTAAGAGAGCAGCTACCAGAAGAGAAAGCTCACTACTCAAAACAGACTTTTGATCAAGAAGTCTGGTTGGAACGTTGGGGGTGGACAGAGATTTCAGGAAGCGCTTACAGAACTGATTATGATTTGAGCAGACACATGATGTACAGCGGTGAAGATCTCAGAGTTTTTGAACCCTACAAAAAACCAAAGAAAGTTAAAAAAATAGAATTAAAACTAAACAAAGAACTTATCCGTAAGGACTTCGGTAGCGAAGCGAATCGAATTATCAACCTCCTCTCAAAAAGCGATCCTGGAGTGTTAAAAAAAATCTTCAAGGAAACGGGAAAATTTGAGGTGCCAGGTATGGTTTCTGTTTATCTAAAAAAACAGCATGTTAACTTTGATGTGGTTGAAGAAGAAGTTAAGGGAAGATACTTTTTATCTCATGTCATAGAGCCATCTTTTGGTGTAGATCGAATTTTCTACTCTATTCTTGAGTACTCTTACACAGAGAGAAATGGCAGAATAATCTTGCGTATTCCTCCAGATGTAGCGCCAGTAAAAGCTTTTGTTTTACCACTCGTGAATAAAGATGGGTTACCGGAGCTTGCAGATGAGGTATACAGAAAGATGATTAATCATGGAATCAACGTCAAGTATGATGACTCAGGTTCGATAGGGAAAAGATATGCAAGGTCTGATGAGATAGGGGTACCTATCTGTGTGACAGTTGACTATGACTCTGTGAAAGATGAAACAGTTACGCTCAGAAACAGGGATAGCTGGAAACAGGTCCGAGTGAAAAGCGATGACCTTACATCATTAATACTCTCCTACATGAAGGGAGAAAAACAATTTGAGGAACTTGGTACACATGTGGAAAAATCCTCATAATTCATGATTTCGGTTTAGTTAGTCTTTTTAAGAAACGACTTGAATTTACTAACAGAGAACTGTTAATTGTATTGGCGGATGATACATGGTGTTTCCTAGTGAGACAGAAGAACAGATAAGAAGAATAGTCCTGGACATATCACAAGATCATATCAGGAAAGTTTTAGAGAGTGTTAGAGAGTTTACCCTAATGATTGATGACTTCGCAAAGAAGAACGATGATCAAAATAAAATTGATGAGAGGTTTTTGAAGATTAGACAGTTAAAAGAAGAGGCTTCTGAGTTTAAACGTGCTCTTTTGAAGGAACTCACCGAGTCAGGGATGATACTTTTAAGCAGAGAAGATTTGATGAGGCTTGTAAATCAAGTAAATGACATAGTTGATCTCTGTGAGGAAGGAGCATTCAGATTATGTGAGATAAGTAAAAGAAATGTCAAGATAAGCGACGAATTACGTAACGATCTTCTGAACATGGGTAAGAATGTGTTGAAAGCGGTGACAGCTCTCAGAAACACAATGTTGTCATTAAAATTTAGCAGAAGTAGAACCATCGAATTAGCTAAAGGTGTTGAAGCAGCAGAGTATGTTGTTGACGAGATTTATAGAAACATAGACATAAAGATAATTGATACGAAGATGGACATAAACTGTAAGCTCTTCTTGCGAGAGATAGTGGTTGTACTAGAACATATTGCGGATGTTGCTGAAGATGCTGCTGATTCAGCGCGAATCCTCGCCCTCAGTATTTAATAAGGGTGAAGTTTCATGAAGAAGAAATCTTACAGCGCTGAATTATTGGAGAAAAGACTGGTTGTATGGGATTCTAATGATGGTTCAAAGCTTTTCGGAATGGGTTTTTATGGTAAACCAGTCGGAATTCCAAAACCTAAAGACGCAGAGTTTGATGCGCCTTTAAACATCGACCTCATCGAGGGATTATACTTACTGGAGAAAGGTATCATTAATGTGTATGAAAGTAGAGGTAAACGCAAATTAAGCGCGGAGAAACTTAAGAGATATTCGAAAAAGGTCTTTGATAACTTTGAAATTAATTACATGGTCTATAAGGATCTCAGAGATCAGGGTTACGTAGTGCTTCCGGGCATCAAATTTGGATGTGAGTTTGCTGTCTATGAACGTGGACCTGGTATAGATCATGCTCCCTATTTAGTTTCAGTAAAGGAGTCAAAGGACTGTCTTACTTCGACTGATGTTGTGAGAGCTGGTCGATTGGCTACAACTGTTAGGAAGAGGTTTATTATCGCTCTGCCAAACCAAAGGAAAAAAGAGGTTCGATATTTGAAGTTTAAATGGTTTAAAGCTTGAGGTTTTGCTGTTTAGAAATTCATCTTTCTCTTGCGATGTTTAAGTAAAAACGTTAAACGGTTTTTTCTATCGATTTTTTTAGCCTCTCTCTTTGATTCCAAGAGATCTTTTATCTTATCTCTCCTTTTAATAGAATCTATGTTATTGAGTAGAAGTAAAACATCTTTAGGTTTACTGAATTCTTCCTTTTCACCGTTTGAACGTCTGCGCCAGACACGTATGCAGTCATCAACAATGCAACATAAAACGCAGGCAGCGCAGTAAACACATAGATCTTCGTCGATGCCAACTTCTCCAGCTTTCCAAAATAATGCATGTGTGGGACAAGCATCGATGCAAAGTTTACATTCAATTCCCTTGCAAGTTTTTTTGTCGATTGTTATATCTCCCTCTCCGAAGAAGTCTTGAACATCCAACTCCTTGAGGAGATGCTTTCTCTTATCGCCATTCCGTCTCGCATATGATTTTTTGAGAAGCTCATAGATATCTTTATCTGACTTTTTCCCAGACTCAGATTCCTTCAAGACTCTTCCTCTGCTTCGAACATTTCCTGTGCTTTCTCGAAAATCTCCAGTTCTTTTTTATTAAGTTCAACTAATTTATTTTCTAAACGTAAAAGCTTCTCTTCAAAATCAGAAAAGACCTCTCGCCAGTTTCCGTCTTCGATCTTTTCTGACACTTCTTTTACCTCGGAGAGCGTCTCTTTCACTCTCTCAGCTGTTTTACGGTTAGCTTCTTCCTCTGTTAATAGTTCGAGAGCGTCCTCGGGACACATCTCTATGCATTTTGGTTCACCATCACATAGATCACAGATCATTACGACGTTCTTCTCAGGATTCACTGTGATGGCACCATATTTACAAGAAGAAAGACACCACCCACACCCATCACAGAGATCTTCATCAACTATTACGATTCCATCCGGAGACTGTTTCAATGCCTTCCTTGGACAAACAAGTACACACGGTGCATCTTCACAAAATCTACAAACCATCGTCAAACAGAATAGAGGATGCAAACGCATTACTCTTATTCGTGACCTTGAAGGATTAAAAGACCACTCCTTTTCTAAAGAGCATGCATACTCGCAGATGCTGCAGCCTACGCATTTACTTGGATCAACAGAGATGAATTTTGGCTCAACCATTTCTATCTCATCCTTCAATTATTAAGATCCAATTGTTATTTTACAGATTTTTCTATTAAAATTTCCAATAATTCTTGAATCTTAGAAATCCCAGGTGAAGGTTCATCGATATCTATTTGCCAGTTCCCAACAGCATCTGCATGCTTAATTCTTTCATCAAACGGGACGAATGCTATTATCTTCTTAGCGCGATCCAACGTTGAAAGTATCTTCTTATCCTTCTCGGTTATTATTTTATTTCCAACCAGAAAGATCTTGGGAATTTTCAATTTTTTTGCTAAATCATAGATCTTTTTCGCAACCTCATTCGACTTCACATTAGGTTCCGTAATGATTAACATGCAATCAACATGTTCAGCTGTCCCCCTTCCTAAATGTTCAACCCCAGCCTCCATGTCAACTATCACAGCTTCATTTCTTTTCACAATTAGATGCCTAAGAAGAGAACGTATTAAAGCATTAGCAGGACAAGCACACCCTTCACCTGCACCTTTTACTGATCCCATGACAAGAAGGTTAACTCCATCCGGAGATTTGATAGTGTATTTTTCAACTATATCGTCAACTCTGAAAGACAAACGAAATACAACACTATACGAATCTAGTCTGGCTCCGGTTTTTTTCTCAATCAACGCATAATTTTCGGATATTGGTATGATACCGTTAAGAACATCTTTTGGTATAGCTAATGTTAAACCCAAATTTGCGCTTGGATCAGCGTCGATTGCTAATACATTGACCCCTTTCCTAGATAAAATTCTAGCTAATATACCTGCGATAGTGGTTTTTCCAACTCCACCTTTTCCAGAGATTGCGATTTTCAATATCAACCCTCAAATTCGTTTGAAGAGTAAGATTATATAAAAATAAAAAGTTCAGAAGCATTTAGCAACAAATTATTAGAGACACTAAATATTAAAAATGAGAATGCTTGATAAATACCCACTTTGATTAATTACAGTTAGAATGAAGGAAGCAACATTTAAATGTTAAAATCTCTTTTTCAACCGTCCTCTGTTGCAGTAGTTGGTGCATCAAGGACAGTTGGAAAAGTTGGCCACGACGTTTTAAAGAATATTCTAGTCAGTGGATATAAGGGAGAAGTATATCCGATAAACCCTGAAGCCAAGAAAATCCTTGGACAAAAATGCTACGACACATTGCTCAATGTGCCTGGGAAAGTTGAGATGGCTGTTATAGCAGTACCTGCGTCGATCGTTCCCAAGATAACTGAGGAAGCAGGTGAAAAGAAGGTTGAAACACTAGTTGTTATTTCTGCTGGTTTTAAAGAGAGCGGGATCGAAGGATCCAGGCGAGAAAACCTGTTAGTTGAGATGTGTAAAAGAAGTGGAATGCGTTTATTGGGTCCTAACTGCCTAGGCGTTATCGACACGTATACACCACTCAATGCTTCTTTCGCAAGCTTCATTCCTAATAGAGGTAACTTAGCTTTTATCTCTCAAAGCGGTGCTCTTGGCACAGCGGTTTTAGACTGGTCCATTAAAGAAGGACTCGGCTTCAGTAAATTCTTAAGCCTCGGTAATAAAGCAGACATAAATGAAAACGACTTAATGTTAGAGCTTGCAGAGGACAAGAATACTAAAGCAATCCTGATGTATTTGGAAGGAGTAAAAGATGGCAAGAAGTTTCTGAAAGTAGCTGAAGACGTCACACGTAAAAAGCCAGTGGTGATATTAAAATCAGGAGTAACAGACGCGGGTGCCAGAGCAGTGAGCTCTCATACAGGGACTATGGCTGGAAGCGATCTAGCATTTGATGTAGCATTCAAACAAACAGGTGTCATACGAGCAGATACAGCACAAGAGCTTTTTGATATAGCTGAGATGTTCTCAACTCAGCCACTTCCAAAGGGAAAAATCATCGCGGTTGTTACAAATGCGGGGGGACCAGGAATATTAGCTACAGACGCTATTGAAAAAAGTTGTTTGACGATGGCACCGATCTCTTCTGATTTGAGAGAGAGCTTGAGAGCAAAGCTTCCACAAGCATCGGGCTTTAACAATCCAATTGACGTTCTTGGAGACGCTGATTCTGAAAGATACAAATATACTTTAGAAACGATACTTGAAAGCAGTGATGTAGATAGCGTATTAGTGATTCTCACCCCTCAAGCTATGACGAAACCAGATGACATAGCAAAAGCTATAATCAAGGTCAAAAACGCTCATCGAGAAAAGGTGTTGATAGCCTCTTTTCTTGGCGGAGAACAAGTTGATAACGCGGTTAAATTACTAGTCAAGTCAAAGATCCCAAACTATCCATTTCCTGAGAGAGCTGTAAAATCGCTATCTGTAATGGTTAGTTACATAGACTATCTCAGTATAAAAATAGAGAGAGAGATACCCGAACTTAAAGGAGACTATGATAAAGTAAAGAAAATTTTAGAGAGTGTTAGAGAGGATAATCGTGTTAATCTTCTCGCGTCAGAGTCCACCCAAGTTGCAAAAGCATACGGAATACCAGCACCAATAATCAAGCTCGCTACAACAAAAAATGAAGCAGTAATTTTCGCTGAAGAGATAGGATATCCCGTAGTTATGAAAATTGAGTCTCCACAAATACTCCACAAAACAGATATTGGTGGGGTGAAACTCAACATAAAATCAAAGCAAGAGGTAGAGAGGTGCTTTAATGAAATCCTTGATGATGCACAGCGATATGCCCCTAAAGCAACTATTCATGGAGTGAACATTCAGAGAATGGCTCCGTCAGGGAAAGAGATGATCGTAGGGGTTCATCGAGACGTAAATTTTGGACCACTATTAATGTTTGGGTTAGGTGGAATATACATTAACTTTCTCAGAGACGTTGTATTCCGCCTAGCTCCTATAACTAAGAAAGAGACAGAAGAGATGATAAAAGAGACAAAAGCATATTCTCTATTAAGAGGTATAAGAGGCGAAGAGAGATCTGATATAGAATCAATAATAAATACAATAATACGAGTATCGAAATTAGTGACTGATTTTGAAGATATAAATGAACTTGACATCAACCCTTTATTTGTATATAAAGAAGGGGCAGGGTGTTTAGCTTTAGATATTAAGATAACAATAAAATAGTTGAAAAGAAATGAAGACACCAAACCTGTATATTTGTTCATCTGTTAGTTTTAGTGGAAAAACCATAGTTTGCCTTGGATTAGCACTGAAATTTCAAGAAGAAGGTTACGACGTCGGTTACTTTAAGCCCGTAGGATGGGATGTGGCAAGAGACGAGAATGGAGTCGCCTTCGATGAGGATGCAGAGTTGATGAGACATGTCTTGAAGGCAAAGCAACCCTTAGAAGTCTTATCGCCAGTTATATTTCACAACAGATTTCTGGAAGAGTGTCTAAAACATAAGCCTGTTCACTATGAAAAAGAGATACAGGATGCCTACAATAAGTGTGCTGAAGGTAAAGACATAATGCTCATTGAAGGACCTAACACATTAGGATGTGGCGCCTGTCTACAAATTGATCCAATCGCAATAGCAAAGAAATTAAACTCAAAGATGCTTCTTGTCTCCAGAATCGTCAACGACGATGCTATTTGCCAGATAGTGCGCGATTATAAATGTATTAAAAATGACAGCGTTGAGTTCATAGGTGTCATTCTCAATGATATAGCCAAGATGATAATTGAACGAGTGAAAGGCTTCTCTCGACCCATATTAGAACGCAATAAAGTAGAAGTGCTTGGAATTATACCTGAAATGGTAGAGGTCAGGTCACCCACTGTAAGAGAGGTTCATAGTAAGATCGGAGGGGACCTTCTTGTTGGAAAAGAGAATCTAGACAATCTCATTGAAGACTTCCTCATAGGTGCTATGACTCCGGAAAGTGCACTAGCCTACTTCCGAAGATCAGCAAATAAAGCCATTATAACAGGAGGAGACAGATCCGATATACAGTTAGCAGCACTCCAAACTAAAACTTCAGCTTTAATACTTACCGGAAACCTATACCCCGACGTGCGGGTTTTAGCTAAAGCTGAACATCAAAAAGTACCTGTCATACTTGTACCTTACGACACCTACACGACAGTCTCAAAAACAAGAGAAATAACTGGCAGAATCAAATACACAGACCAGAAGAAGATCGCACTAGCAAAGAAGATGATCGAAGAACATGTTAAGTGGAAGGATATATTGAAACTCTTGACGAGGTAACATTACATTTAAAACCCGAAAACAATTTCAAAGTTTTCATTAAAATAACTAGAATCAATAATAAAGATTGGTGGCATAGAATGTGTGGGATTTTCGGTTGTGTGTTAGATGAAGGTAAAGCTGCTCCAATAATTCACGAGGGTTTAAAACGGCTAGAATATCGCGGATACGACTCCGTAGGAGAAGTTACAGTCTTTAAAGATGAACTGTTCATCAAAAAAGATCAGGGAAAAATTGATGAGGTTCATAAAATCTTTGACCTTGATGATCTACCTGGAAAAATTGGAATAGGGCACACAAGATGGGCCACTCACGGTGCGCCATTACAAATTAATGCTCATCCACACACTGATTGTAATAAAGAGATCGCAGTGGTTCACAACGGAATTATTGAGAATTTTTCAGAGTTAAGATCTGAACTTGTGAATAATGGCCATGTCTTTAAATCAAAGACAGACACCGAAGTTATACCTCACCTGATCGAAGATGTGTGGAAGGCAGATCCACCCCTTGACTTGGTTGGAGCTGTATTAGAAGCTATTCGAAGAATTGAAGGCTCATACGCCATAGCTGTCCTCTCAACGAAGGAACCAGATAAGATAGTTTGTGCCAGGAATGAGAGCCCATTAATTATCGGTATAGATGAAAACGCTGTTTATTGCGCCTCAGATATTCCAGCTTTCCTACCTCTCACCAATAAGGCGGTGATAATTGAGAATGGTGAGATTGCAATTCTAACACTTGAAGGATATGAAATAAGAAAAATCACTGATTCCAAAAAGGTGACAAGAACACCTAAGATAATAGACTGGAGTCCTGAAATGGCTGTAAAAGAAGGCTACCCTCATTTTATGTTGAAGGAGATACATGAACAGCCAGAACGTCTTAGAGATAGCTTAAGATTACAGGATCATTATCTGGATTTGATGGCTACTTTTCTTGATAGAGGAACCGAAATACTTCTTGTAGCAGCAGGAACCTCGTACCATTCTTGTTTAGCAGCTTCATACATTTTCTCAAAGCTTGCATTCCTGACAACTTATCCAGTGATAGCTTCAGAATTTATTGATCAACACGGTAAGTCAGTTAGTATCAACAGCACCATTCTTGCAGTAAGCCAGTCAGGAGAAACAACGGATACATTAGCAGCTATAGAATATGCTAGGCAAAAAGCAGCAACCATTCTTGCATTGACAAATGTAATCGATTCAACGTTAACAAGAGTGTCGAGAGTGTATATAGATCAGCAATCAGGACCAGAGATCGGAGTTGCAGCTACAAAGACTTTCACATCCCAACTTTCGGTTTTAACCCAGATAGCGTTAAGACTTGCAAAGAAAAGAGGTAAAATCTCCCAAGATGAAATGGATCTTCTGGATGCGAAGATGGAAGAAATTCCAGACCGGGTTAAAGTTATAATTGAAACTCAAACAGAAAAAATTAAACTGTTAGCACAGAAATATCGAGAAGCCAAAACGTTCTTTTTCCTTGGTCGTGGAATAAGTACACCCACAGCCTATGAGGGAAGACTAAAACTAATGGAGATAGCGTACGTGCCTTCAATAGCTTTTCCAGCTGGTGAAAGTAAACACGGCCCAATAAGCTTAGTTGAGCCAGGATTCCCCGTTATATTTGTGTGCCCGATGGATAGCACCCACAAGACGATTATTGGGAACATTATGGAGATGAAAGCTAGAGGAGCATCAATAATAGCAATTCTAGAAGAGGAGGATGAGGAAATAAAGCGTCTAGCTGATGATTACATAGAGGTTCCCAAAGGAATACCGGAAGTCCTGTCCCCTACACTATTCGTGATCCCTTTACAACTTCTAGCATACTATTTAGCGGTAGAAAAAGGACTTGACCCTGATAAACCTAGAAACCTCGCTAAATCCGTGACTGTAAAATAAATCTATTAAAAGTCATTCTCTGGATCTCAATCCGAATTCAGCATTTCTAACAATTCCTCGTGTATAACACAATTCGACCCAACCAATTTATCCATACAAGCATTCCAGCGGCTACCCTTAAAATCTGTAATCATTCCTTGAGCCTCCTCAAGAATTAAACACCCCGCAGCAACATCTTCTGGTTTACCGAGCGTTACATAAGCCTCTGCTTTACCAGAGGCTACATACGCAAAACATATCGCGGTAGCGCCTAGAACTCTAGTTCTGAAAACGGAGTTAATAATACTAAAGAAGGAAGATCCTCGAATTTTCATTTTTTTTAGGAATCTACTACCAAAGAGTAAGAAAGACTCTTCTAAGATCTTTTTTGATACATGAATCTCTTTTCCATTACAGAAAGCTCCTTTACCCTTCTCAGCAACATACATTTCACCAAGGTATGGAACATTTACAACTCCAAGAATAACCTCTTTTTTATACTCAAGAGCCACAGAAACCGCGAATAAGTGCAGTCCATGAATGTAATTATGAGTGCCATCGAGAGGATCAATAATCCATGTATAATCTGATCTTTGTTTTGTTTTGCCTTTCTCTTCAGATAGAGTGGAATGGCTAGGGAAATTATCTTTTATAATACTGAGTATTAGCTCTTCACTTTCAAGGTCTATGTTTGTGACTAATTCCCCTTCACTTTTAGTTTTAATATCTAGTTTTTTTCCAAAATTATTGAGGAGAATATCACCCGCTTTCTTCGCAGCTTTTATCGCAATATCTCTCATTTTGATGCTCAATATCATCAACAGTAATAAATTGGGAAAAGGAGAATTTTCGATGTTTATATGAAATAATTAGTTTAGACGTGTTAAGTTAGGCGTTCCGGTAGTTTTGAGTATTGACCATCAGCTGTTCTATATATAGCAAGCCGAGCAATGTTTTGCCAAGAGTCATCTTCTTTATGACTGACTTGAATAGTAAAAACTTCAGCAGATGGATCTGTCTTACCTTGCCATACAGCAAAATTTAGATAATCACCATTTGGTAGACTGGTAAAAAATTTTGCTCTTGGTCTAGATTTCTCAGACATAATTATCACTTTTAAAGTATTGAATTTTGTTTCAATAAAGAAATAAAATCACTACAAATAAAAATTTGCGTTAGAAAATAATAGATAGAAAATATTATATCAATATGGATAAAAGGTTTTTTTACATAAAATTCAGAATAGCATTATTTTACCTTTGTATATTAAATCAGTTACTTTTTGAATTTGTTCAAGTTCCTGGTCAACAATCGAAACGACATCAGGTTTTACTCGCTTTAGAGGTGTAGAATCGTCTAGGATTAATTGAACATCTGCTATCATTGGTTGGTCTATCCGTACTCCGATCCGGCTCAATATTTTGACATATGCTTCCTTTATACCATTTGTTTCTTCTTGGATTCTGGTTGCCATCCGTTTAGCTAAAACGTTGTATATTTTTCCTACGTGGTTCACAGGATTCTTTCCAGCTACTGCCTCTAGAGACATCGGTCTTAAAGGCGTGATTAAACCATTTACGCGGTTTCCCCTTCCAGTGTTACCGTCATCACCTTGTTCAGCTGAAGTTCCAGTGACCGTCAGATAATATGAGCGTTTAGAAGGATCGTCTGCTGTGTTAACATATACTTGTACTGGACAATCTATTGTTTTTGCTGCGAGGTCTTCTATTCTCTCTTTTATTTCGTCTTTAATGTTAAGGTAATGTTCTTCATCCGGTGTCAATCCGCTTACTATTGCAGCTGCGATGGTTAATGTTGCTTCTTTGTCTCTCCGTAAACCCATTACCTTAATGTCTTCACCAACCTCAGGTAGCTCCTTCTTAAGTTTAGGAGAGTTTAGGTATCTTTCACATTCAAGAACAAGTTTTTCTAATCGACTCAAAGGTGCGTACCCAACCCCGAATGAGCTGTCATTCGCTAGAGGCATGGTCTTGTCCGAGTTGAAAACATTTATGAGTTCAGATGAACCTTGTTTAATCATGCTTTTCATTATCACATGTTTATCAACATCTAAGAAGCGTAGCGTACTCTTAAGAAAGGATTGAATGGCTTTAAGAGATATTGTTTCAACAGGAATGGAAATTAATTCTCCATTTTCCTTCACTTCTGTAACTGCGCGACCCGCGACAATAACATTAATTGGAGCTAGTATTTCTCCTCCACCAAAGAAGGTTTTCGCCTTGCCTCCGACGATTAGGCTTTTATCTACATTGTGATGGAGAATCGCACGAAAATTTTCTTTATAATATTCACTTAATGAGCGCGATACCTCCTCTACAACACCGTCGGAGAGGTAATCTGGGTGACCTTTTCCTTTACGTTCGACGATTTCTACGTTTCTTTCTTCGATGGGGGTCTGAAGAAGTTGTTGAACTGAAATGTTGCGCACAGTAAAAAACACCGCAGGGATTCGACTAATATATATTTGATATAAAGGTTCGCATTTTTTAAATAAGAAAAATTACTTTTAGTAATATTTTGATCTCTTCTATAGAGAGATGTAAATTACATTATTCCCTCGAATAAAAATTGTTCCATAACTCGCCAGCTGCTTATCTTCTAGAAACTCGGTTGCTCCATCCATTATTATGTTCATGTAATCGTCGCATTGAACCATCCTACCTTTGAATTTTATTCCATTCTTTAGCTTTACAACTACATTGTTATTGATGTTTCTCATAAGCACGTTTCTTGGTCTTTTACTTGGTTCCAATTGGATGCGTCACCTTGACACACTGGCTAATTCTGTATTAGTATAAAAGTCTATTGAAAAGCGTTTCAAAAGGCTTAATCTAATATTTTATAATATTAATCTCGTTTTTTTATTTTGTAGTGCATATGAAAATATTGTCCTCTAATGAATTTAGATTAATAGACTCAATTATCTCCATATCGGACTCTGAAATCATTTTAAACACTTCTAGATATGAACGGTTTTTTTTCATGTTCGTTATGACGACTATAGACAGATTTTTTGCGATCCTAGTTATTTCTCCTAACACTTTATAGGGGTCTGGAAGATTTTGTAGCAAGGTAAAAGAAAAGATTGAGTCAAACGATTCCTCTTTAAAGGGTAAATAGTCAGCATCGCAACAAATTAAAGTAACATTGTTGAATGGCTTACATCTAAGTCTTGCTATTTTTAACATAGTTAAGGAAAAATCTATACCTACTATATGTAACACTTTTTTGCTGATTATTTTAATAAATAGACCTGTTCCACATCCAATATCAAGTAACATTTTTTCTTGGTTTAAATCACATTTTCCAAGAGCAGTAGAATATTTTGCTTTCTGTTCCTTATTGTAACGACAATCGTAGTGAGTTGCTGTTTCATTGTAATCGGTAAGTACCTTTCTTTTCTTCTCCCATTCATTTTTGATCATTCCTTTAACACCATAAAACAAATAGAGAAAGATTTGCTATTTGATTAGTGGAGTATAGTATAAAGATCCTTTAAAGGAGCATACATAATTGATTGTATAATGCTGGATCGATACTGAAGGCGATTTTCATTGAGAAAGAAAGGTAAAAGTGTTACCACCATACAAGAACCAGCGGTTGCAAACGCTGAAATGATAATAATGGAGAATATTTCTAAGCACAAAGGCTTCATAATAATTGGACTATGTGAAGTCGATTATAAGGGTAGAGCAAGTTCAAAACTAGAGTCTGGTGATCGTATAGTAATAGTGAAAGAAGATGGGGCAATACTAGTTCATAGACCAACAGACTATTCACCGGTGAATTGGCAGCCTCCAGGATGTCTTTTTGAGATAAGAATAATTAAAAACACTCTTTTATTAAGAGCAGTTCGACGAAAACCTAGAGAAGTCCTTGAAATATCCTTTAGAAAAATCTACGCGATAAACAGCTTGAATATTATAGATAGAGGAGAATTCTACCTATATGCTAGCGAGGAAGATATGCAAAAAGCGATATCAACGAACCCAGACTTGGTTGAGAAAGGATTGAAGATAATAACTCTAGAAAAAAAGGTTGAACCCGGGTTTGTAGACTTATGTGGAATAGATAAACATGGAAGACTTGTTATAATTGAAGTTAAAAGGAAGACTGCTGGAAAAGATGCTGCGCTTCAACTCGCCAAATATATTGAAGCGATGAAAACCTTGACGGAAAGAGAGATGAGAGGGATTTTGGTGGCTCCAGAGATAGCAAAAGATGTTCAACCATTATTAGCCACTCTAAATCTAGAGTTTAAACCTTTAAGTCCGAAAAAATGCAGTAAAATATTAGGTAAAAGAAAAACAGCTGAGATATTAGATTACCTAAAAGAAGATAACTGATATAGAAAGAATAGAGGCTTTTAAAGTGGTGGAGGAAAAGCTCAAAGAAAATAAATATGAGAATGTGGAGGATCTTCCTAGTGTTGGTCCAGCCACAGCTAAAAAATTGAGAGCTAAAGGATTCAGTACTATCGAGTCTATCGCAATAGCAACTATCCGGGAACTAGAATCGGTTGGAATAGGTGAAAAAGCAGCTAATAATATAATCAGTGAAGCAAGAAAATCCATTTCTCTAACATTCATAAGAGCAGATGAACTGTTAAAGAAAAGAGAGAACGTAGGGCGTCTGACAACTGGAAGTAAATCATTAGATGAACTTCTAAATGGTGGACTTGAGACCCAGACGATTACAGAGTTTTATGGTGAGTTTGGCTCTGGAAAATCTCAAATGTGCCATCAACTATGTGTCAATGTTCAACTCCCTCTTGAAAAAGGGGGGCTTTCAGCCAGCGCGCTCTATTTAGACACTGAGAACACGTTTAGGCCTGAACGAATCGTAGATATGGCGAAGCATTTAGGTCTTGATCCAAAGAAGGCTATTCAGAATATAATCTATGCTGAGGCGTATAATTCTGATCATCAAATGCTTCTCCTAGAAAAAGCGGATGTCAAGATTAAGGAGGAGAATGTAAGGTTAATAATTGTCGATTCACTTACGAGTCACTTCCGAAGTGAATATTTAGGTAGAGAGACTCTTGCGGAGAGACAACAGAAACTCAACAAGCACATGCACCGGTTGATAAGGCTTGCGCAGGCTTTCAATGCTATTGCAGTTGTAACGAACCAAGTGATGGCGAAACCAGACGCATTCTTTGGGGATCGAGTGGAGGCGATAGGAGGACATATTGTCGGTCATACAAGTCACACAAGAATCTTTTTGAGAAAGGCTTCAGGAGGACGGATTCGAATAGGAAGACTTGTTTCGAGTCCATATTTGCCAGAGGGGGAACGGGTTTTCAGGATCACAAAGAATGGAATAGAGGATGTCTTAGAGGAAGGTTAAATTTTCTGGTTTAGAAAAATAATATAGTGTATAGAGTGCCCCATACAACTATCCAGGTCAGAAAGTAAGCTCCGACGCCAATCATGTAAATTCTCCTCAAACTCGGTATCTTTTTTGGCCACAGATCCAACACATAACGATATAAGACAATGGAGCCAAAATAGACTCCTATACCAAATAAAAGACCATAAAGATCGGTTAAAGGAATGAAAATGCATATTAACGCAACGAGTACAGCTAAAACAACCTTACTCCAATAGACTTTATCCGAGTTATTACGGAACAACAAGACTAACACATCACAGAATTTTTCTAAATGGAATCATGTTCGTTATATTAAACAATAATTGTTGGTTTTATAACTTTTCTTCGCAACATCGCATTCGATTCTTCTAATAAATAATGGTATATGAGAGGCGTTTCTAATTATGATAGTATATAAATAGCATAATGTTAAGAATGAAGTAAAGGGAAGCTGGATTATGGAAGAAGCAGAACAGAAAGAGGGCAGAACCTTCTTCATCTTAGGAAGCGCAGGATCTCTCCTCTTGAGCATAGCTTCAATCTTCATGGTGATTTTCGGGTTCTACATGGCTTTCTATGGAACCGCGGATTTCATGTACATACTTGCGATCATAAGTTCGATAATCTTCGTCATAGGAGTATGCTTCAAAGGATTAGGGTTCTATGGGTTTTACAGAAACTATGCAATACCAATGGGTCTAGTCAGCTATATATTCTCGATATTAATCCTAATCTATTTATTCATATGCACCATCTTGCCAACGGTTTTACCAACCGAGTATGGAGGATACATATGGTTCTACACCTACTACAACCAAAGTTTCATATTCTATATTGGTGGATTAGTGCTTCTTGGTATAATGGCGATGGTATTTGGGCTAACACTGATTTTTGTCAGAAACAATACAGGGTTACCGGAACTGTCACTAGCTAGTGGGATAATTTTAATCGCAGCCGGAAGCTTCCTCGCATCATATTGGGGATCAATCATCGGACTTTTCCTAATATTCATTAGCGGGGTTACGACCGGAGTCATATTTTTAAAAGCAAAAATTTAGTTAAACGTTTTTTCGTAATCTTTATTTTTTTCTTTAAGAATCCTTTTACAAGGTGTTAAATTTGAGTATATGGAATGACTGGTCCCGAAGAAGGAGAAGATGGTCAGTCTTCGACGACATTGATAAGATGTTTGAAGAGATGTTCAGAGAAAGTTTAGATGCGATACCAAAAGAGATGTACAAGGAGAGAACACTACCTGATGGAAGCAAAGTTAAAACGTTTGGACCTGTAGTGTACGGTTACTCGATGACTATGGGACCTGACGGAAAACCTGTGATAAGAGAGTTTGGGAATATTAAACCATCACGTTTCAAAGGCCTCCCTGCCACCGGTGAACAAAGAGAACCATTGGTCGATGTTGTTACGGGAGACGAGATGGTGCAGGTAATCGCGGAAGTACCAGGAGTAGAGAAAGAGGAGATAAACCTCAGCGCAACTCAAAAC
>Ga0209636_10003089_pt1 | contig 16965 bp, 7 predicted proteins | sample DeeMarSWOR152_54_FD_187464 | JGI IMG/M metagenome (GOLD analysis project Ga0209636, IMG submission 187464) | Marine sediment microbial communities from White Oak River estuary, North Carolina - WOR-1-52-54 (SPAdes) (version 2) | ecosystem: Environmental > Aquatic > Marine > Intertidal zone >...
CCCTGCATGATTTAAAGGATTATCCATGCAATAGGCTTGGTGGATTAATGATATATTTCGATTGTTTTCAAAATAGTTGCAAAAGTTATCCGACTTATTCCGAGGATCGAATCCCAGAAATGAGTAATGAGTAAAGAAAAGTGGACCACCATAGGGAGGTCCAACCCATTGTTTATACCCATAATAGGTGTTTCCATTCACATAACCAGGATTACCTGCCCAGCCATCATAATAGAGATTTGCAGGAACAGGATGTGTGGGAGAAGCTATGGCGAGAAGGTAGACAATCATGGCTTCGTTAAATCCCTTGACTGGCATATTCATCCGCCATTCATGGTTAGGAGACCAGTGCCAGAAAAGTACCAGCCCATCTGGAAAACGTCGATACCAATCCCATTCCACAGTTTCCCACATCTCTGTCGCTCTGGTGCGGATTTCATTCTCCACGGGATTGTCTAACGTGTAATAATTACGGATGGTGAGAATGCCTTGAATCAGGTACGCGGTCTCGACTAAATCACCGCCATCGTCATAAGTGCTAAAGGGAACTGTTTCGCCAGTAGCGCCATTAATCCAATGCGACCATGCCCCGTGATAACGAGTACAGGAATCCTGTAAAAAAGTTAGTATATTTAACGTCCGTGCTGCTGCCGAATCTCTACCGACAAAACCACGTTCTGCGCCAACCATGATGGTCATTAAGCCAAATCCAGTGCCTCCACTGGTACAGACATTGCCTGAGGTCGTGACCTCACGTGTTAATCCGCTGACAGGATGCCCGAAATCGTAAAAATAGCGGAAAGTGGCTTCCTGCACAGAGGTTAACAATTCTTCCTCGTCCATTTGATAAGAAGTTGCAAAAACGGTATCAGAGGGTGTAGATTCCTGGTATTCCACATTCACCGCAGTGACATAATAATAATGTGTTTTGTCGTTCTCTCCGAAAAAGTCGCTATAAAGATGAGTTTCATGCGCAACATCATTGAGCTTCATAAATGTGCCCGCAATTGACGGGGCACGATAGATGTAATATCCCAAAAGGTCAGTTTCTGCATTTGGCTTCCATTTGAGGTCGATTCGGCTGTCTGCGCCTTTTGCCACGAGATTCTCTGGCGTAGCGGGTGGCATGGGGCCCACTCCTCCTGCCTTAATAATCCGAATCTCATCGATCCAGGCGATATGTTCCACTTCATCAGCAACTTTTTGAAAATGAAAAATGGTTTTGACTTTGGTAAAATCACAGTTTTCTCCTCCTGGTTGAAATGCATCGATGGGAACCATAATTTTCTGCCATGTAGTAGAATCACCATCGACACCATCAAAATAGTCTCCCAGCCAGACCCGGGTGCTTTTTTTGTTCGTAATATCCTCAATAGCAAGATCGGGCAAATCTACCTGTGCGATTTCCGCTGGTGCATTGATCCAGTAGACAATGCTGTCGTACTGGGTAAAATCCCATGGTTGCCATCCCACAGAAGCCACAGCAATTCCCCAGTCACCACCACTTTTTGAAATCCAGTGCAGACGCAAGCTATGAGCCCCCTGGTAAGGATGCTGGGGATCAACGGGAAATTTATCACCCGCTAACTCGAGATAGCTTGGTGCCTTGCGATAGCCCCATGAAGAATCGTAAAGTTTATCTCCATCTGGACTATCAGTGAAGAAGATGATATCTTCCTGGGCGAAGCTGATGGATATTAAAGCTAAGAACAACATAAGAGATAACAGTCGTTTCATTTTGTGCTCCTTTTCTAATAAAAATTTCACTCAACTGACATAATTATCGAATTCTTACTATTACTTCTACTTTCGATTTTCCTGAACCAACAGGAATCAGATTCCCATCAACCTTTTCCCCATCCGCAAAAATTTCTGTCACCTGTGCTTCACTCTTTCCACTGGATATAAACTTGATAAAATAATTCGTCCCCCGAAATAACCGCTTAATTTTAACCTCTTTCCAATCTTGAGGAAAACATGGATCAATGATCAAACCCTCATAGTCTGCTCTTATTCCTAGCAGATTATCAATCGTAATCCGAAACAGCCACGCTGCCGAGCCTGTGTACCATGTCCAGCCACCTCTGCCATAGTGAGGGGAATCAGGGCCATCGATATTGCCAGGTGTTACGTAAGGTTCTGCACAATAGCAGTCGGGATTCTGGCTATTGTAGATGGGACAAATTTTTCGATAGATGCGATAAGCAGCCTCTCTCCGCTTTAATAAACATTCAGCCCAAATTAACCAAACAGCGGCATGAATATAGACGCCACCGTTTTCTCTCACACCAGGGGCGTATCGTGAAAGATATCCAATTTCTGGATCTGGAGAGCTATAGGCTGGATGGAATAAGGTGGGTCCTACCTCGCTCTCCAGTAAAGATTCCACTTCATGCATAATCTTTTGCTGTCTTTCTTTTGTCGTGCTATTTGCGATCACTGCCCAGGTCTGGGGATTTAAAAATATTTTCCCTGCCTTATTTAGATGGCTTCCAATTAACTCTCCACTATCTTTACTCGCCCGCCAAAACCAGTTTCCGTCCCAGCCAATTTCATTAATGGCTTCTTTTAATTCATCAGCCCGTTGGCGATAATAAACTATCTTTTCTGAAAGATTCTTTTGTTCCAAAACGGGCAGGATTTCATTTAAAATGTAATATAGAAAATGAGCCAGCCAGATGGATTCTCCTTTGCCCTCAAGTCCCACGGCACTCAATCCATCGTTCCAATCTCCAGCTAATATCAGCGGCAATCCTCTATCACTGAAACGATTCAGAACACGGTCGATTGCCCGAACACAATGTTCGAATAAAGTCTGCGAAACAGGATCATCATAAAATGGCAGCTTTTCATCCAAAATAGACCAGTCCCCAGTTTCTTTCAGATATTGAATTGTGATAAATGGCAGCCATAGCAGATCATCGCTCATATTGCCATCATGCCCCTGATCTGTGATGGGATGCCACCAGTGGAGCACTTTGCCTTCTTTTAACTGATGTTTTGCATGATACAAAATCTGCTTTTTGGTCAAATCTGGTTGCATGTACAAATAGACCTGGCTATCCTGAAGCTGGTCTCGAAATCCAAAGGCGCCACTTTGCTGGTAATACGCCGATCGACCCCAAAGTCGTCCTGAAATGCTTTGATATTTTAACCAGGTATTGGTCATAAAATTTAAAGCTTCATCAGGTGTTTCTACAGTTGTCGCTGTTAGGTAAAATTCCCATGTTTCTTTCATTTCTTGAAAAGCAGATTCAATATTGTCTGGATTGCGATATTTTTTGATTTGGGAGAAGATTTTCTCAGGATTCTTCTCGGCACCAAGGTAAAAATAGATGATCTTTTCCTCACCTGGGGCAAGCTCGATATTTTTTTTCAAAGAACCGATTGAATCGTTCCACTTGCCCTGACTTCCAGTTAATTCACCTCTTTCTAAAGCCAAAGGGCAGGATAAATCCTGATATCGTCCGATAAACGCCTCTTTGTCCCCTTCAAATCCATCAACGGATTGGCTGCAAGCCAGATAAGCGGTTTGATTCCATTCCGTGTTCCAATGCCCTCGCTCTGACGGCACTTCCCAGAGACGCTTTCGGGCTAACAGGACCTGATTCTCGTCATTAAATTCTGTTTCTAAAAAAAGCTTATGAAACTCACGATGGCTATCAGGGGCTGCACCTAAGCACCATTCCAGATAGGTAAAAATACTTAACTGACGCTGCTTATTACCCTTATTTTTTATCCTTAATGTCCAGATTTCAAGATTATGATGAAATGGAACAAACAGTCGAAAATTGACTACTATGCCCTTGTAATAAGATTGAAAAAATGTATACCCAATCCCATGTCGACACTGGTAAGATTCGACTTCTTTCATCACAGGTTTAATCGTGGGACTCCAAAATTCCCGGCTTTCTTCATCTCGGAGATAAATATATTTCCCCCAATTATCCCGAATAAGGTCCTGTTCCCAGCGTGTCAAACGATTGAGATTTGAATGAACGATCCAGCTAAATCCACCATTTAATTGTGAAACGACTAATCCGTAACTACTGTTAGAAATCACATTCACCCACGGTCGTGGCGTTCGGTAATCAGTAATGACAAATTCTTTTCCATCTTCTGTGAAATAACCATACTTCGTTTCAAATTTCTTTTTCATCTGCAATCATCGCTGCGTTTGATCGTTGTCCTGAGTTGCTGGTTGTTTTTTTATGGTAATACATTTTGATCAATCAAGATTTACTTATTAAGGGTTAAAATATAACAATATCATTTATGTCAAGATTACTTAACTTTACCCACAGATTGAAGAATCCCACTGATTAAGGCTTTATTTTTAATAATATTATCTGTGGGTTTTTTCAATCTGTGGAGGATCTTTTTAAAATATTAATGAGTTCGTTCTAAAAAGATCGAAAATCATAAAATTGCATTAGTATCAGTCATTGCGAGGCATTTTATGCCGAAGCAATCTCAACTGGTAGAAGGGATTGCCTCACTCCATTCCACTCCACTCGCAATGACAGGCGCTGATTATTGCTTTTTAGAGTGGACTCATTAATGTTACAAAATAATCCGTAATCAGTATATGATAATTCTTTTTTTAATATGACAGGATAAACTGGATTATGCAGGATGAATTAAAAAAATACTCTCCCACCGAAATGATTTTAATATTACTTTTTAATTCGGTGGGATTAAAGCTCAATGGAAGAATTAAAAAAATCACCCGCAAAATTAAAAACCCAATTCCACCGAAAACCGATGCGTATTCAACAATCTTCCCCAATCGGCATAAGCATAATCAAAATGGAGCGGCATGTTGGGAGTAAGATAGTACAGGATTCCCACACCGAAAGTAACTCCTTTTTCCGAATCGGCTTCGAACATTGCCTGGTAACCGCTTCTCAGGAAAAAGCGGCGCATAAATCCGTATTCAAATCCCATGCTCAGGCTTTCGGTATTGTCATTGGGATGCCGAGCTTCGATAGCTGCTGTTAATTGGCTCATGTCATGATTTAAGACTTCCATGGCTAAGCCAAATCGAAATAGCAGTGGTAAATTCCACTCGTCCGTTTGTAGATTGGCAAAAATATTTTCGCTGTCGCCCCACTGGTTGGGATCGAAGTCATAGTTAATGAAAACATCTTTTCCAGTGAACTGCATTTTGGGACCAAAATTGGAAATGCTCATTCCCAGAGTGAGCCAATCGAAATCTGTTCTAAATAATATTCCCAGGTCAAACGCAATTGCCGAAGCTGTCGTATGCCAGATTTGCTGGCGAATGTATCTTCCTGTCACTCCAAGGCTGAAACGGTCGGTGATCTGTTTGGCGTAGCTGACACCCATGGCTAAATCACCAGCACTGAAATATTCACCAGTCCCATCGGGATAGAATTCATCACGGACTTTCATATCGGGCATGGAAAGCGATGTGAAACTCAAACTAAAAGTACCTGCTGATCCAGCCCTGATTGCTGCCGCAGCAAAGCTTAATTTTGTATCGGCCAACCAGTCATTATAAGCGAAGGTCACTGAACCGTGAGGACCCACCTGGGCTAATCCTGCTGGATTCCAGTATATGGAAGTGGCATCATTTGCCAATGCCACATAAGCACCGCCCATGCCAATGGCTCTGGCTCCGACCTGAATTTTAAGGAATTGAGCGACAGTAGTGCCTGTTTTTTTCATTCCACCAAAAATATTTGTGTGGCTACTGATTGCCATGCCACAAGTCAAGATTATGATTAATAGATGTTTTCGTTTCATGATTTTTACCAATTATAATTTTCTATTAATTGATATAATTGATCTTTTATTATTTTGAGGTTAGCCAAATTATCTTTCCCAACGGATTGATGAACCCAACGGATTTAATAAATTTTTTTATCCGTTGGTTTCATCTATCTATTGGGGATAAAATATCTTTTATAACTTTTAGAATTGTCGTTTGGAAAAGGAGAAATAAACAGTTAATTATTTTACAAAATTTTTTTAATTTCAATTGACGATAAAACTCAATGGATATTTTTATTTTGTTATTATCTATTCAAAAGATATCTTTTGTGGAATTCTATCTTCAGCGGCAAAATACCAATAACTACCATCATCTTTCATAACTAAGCATTGAGATCCCGCATGAATCAAAACGACATTGTCCAAGTTTTTTATTCTCTCAGGGATGTTAATCCCAATGGGATTTTGATTTGCATCCCATTGACAAATAAATCCCCAAAACCAAACGGTTCCATCTTCTCTTAATGCAAGGTTAAAATCATAATTAGCTGATATTTTTATGATATTGCTTAGATTTTTCACTTTTACGGGAACAGAACTATCTTGAAAATCACCACTTCCTAACTGACCAATACCATTTTTACCCCAAGCCCATGCAGTTCCATCTTTCTTTAAAATAACTGTACGTCTATTAAGAACATTCTGAACAGCAACCACATCTTTAACAGCAATCCAACCGCCTCTATCTGGTTCGCTTGATAAAATCTCACATAATGTACCATCTTTCTTTAAGGCAAGAGAATTTGAAATCGATAATATCTGTTCCATCCCAGAAATAATTTCTGGATTATAGTAAGAGGTATTTACTTTGTGATCAATTTTTATTTGCCATACGGTGCCATCATTTCTAAGCGTATGGACAACAAAACACATCTCAATAGCCTCAGTTCCCCTTAAAAAACTGATTTTTTTAGGTGAGAGTATTTCAGGCCCCATTGTACTTGAAAACGTATTCCTTCCCCAATACCAAATATTACCAGCACAATCTACAGCCAATGCCATCCCTTCACAGAAGTCAATATCAATAATTTTTTCAATTGAAGAAACTTTAAGGGGAATGTTGCTACTTTCCTTTGTTCCTATGCCTAATTGACCATTATAGTTATTACCCCATGTCCATAGTGTCCCATCTGGTTTTAAAATAGCATAATTGCCAAAGTCTGATTCAAGTTTTCCAATAAAATTATCTTCAATTAAGTTGTCTTCACATCCAAATGGATTTCTATCGTTTGAACATGAATTCAATATCACAATGGTCGATACAATTAATATGAAAAAAGGAAATAATCCTCTTGATGATTTATACATCTTCACAATTCTTTCTTTATGAAGCTAATTATTTAATGTTTATCGAGAAAAATGGTTTTTGTCATTTCGACCCGCCAGTTGGCGGTGAGAAATCTGTAAGTCCAATATTTGAGTAAAAAACAGATTCCTCACTCCGTTCGGAATGACATTTTCATAAAAAAATTGATCGTTTTCGGATAGACACTATTTTATCAACGCAAATCTCCCAACTTTCTCTCCAATTCCAGGAGCATCGACATGAAAGATATAAACCCCTGGGGCTACATCCATTCCATCTTTTGTCGTTAAATCCCAGGACTCAGCGCCATCAAGTAAATCAGCATCATGTTCTAAGGTCTGCACATGATCTCCGCTAATCGTATATATGCGAATGGTGCACTGTTTGGGAAGATGGATGAAGAATATCCTTCTCTCACCACGACCTGTTGAAAATAATCGAGGCGGTTCCCAGCGGGCAGCAACCACGTAGGGATTGGGAACGACGGCAATTTCGTCCAGCTCAGTTTGAGCGAGTTCTTGATCTTCTCTGGCTGCCTTGGTCGTGAATTGGCAAACATCACCGCTGCGGAAAGGTGTTTTGATTTTGATAAAAAGGATATCCCCATTTTCAGGTAATATTGGCTCAGCTCCGCCGTATGGCGCTAAGAAATTCACTCGCCAGACTTCTCGTGGTGTTCTTCCTTCTAATAGAATAAGGCGGAGAAATTCACCCTGTCCTGGGGTTATCATGCTATCCCGAACGGCAACAGTTGGCTCTTCCAATGCAATCGTAACCTTTTGATTCTCATAAACATCCCACACAGAAAAATTGACAGGAAATCGAGGCACATACCACCAGGTCGTATCAGGTACGCCGAAACGAATTTCATAACTCGATGGATACCCAGGTCGTCTCGATGGAAATTTATAGCGATGTTCCACATAAATTGGAATGTTGCTGTTTCCTTTAATCCAGCCAGAATTTTGACCATCCCATCGCACGCTATCCGTAAAAACAAATAGTCTCATGCCAGAAAATACTGGATTATAGTCTTCTCCCCTGACGTAGGTCGATTCTTTAATAATCGTATCAGGATTGGCTGAATCAGTAATGTTAATCATATTATAGCAAATCGTATCTCGATGGGTGGTATCGTCAAAAATCACCTGGTAAGTTTGATCCTCAGGTACCAGTAGCGGATCCAGCACATCTATCCAAACATTGCCCGTGGCAAATCCAGCAACATGTTCGATATTGCCGCTCAAGCCTCCCTGTTCATAACCAGCAGTGGGCACTTGTGGCGTGATTTCAACCGTATTTTTATCCAGCTTTACATTTCCATTAATGTCCCTGACGATCACCTTGTTACACTCGGATGGATACATATTTAATTTCGCATCGCCTCGGTCGTAAGACACAACGGCATAATAATATGTTTTCCCATTCATGACAGCCGTATCGGTCCAGGCATGCTGCAATCCCTTATTATCGCCCATGTAAATTTTCATCCCCTGATAATCCAGCGGGAAAAAGTCCGCCACATCATTGCGGATATCGAATTGCGCTGCAGGTTGGAAGAAGGTCTTCTCGCCAAAAGCATTGGTGATAATACGAGCATCAAGAAAAGCGGGATCAGTGCTTTTATAAATTTTGTAGCCCTCAAAATCGTAGGGCGGATCAGAAAACGGATCGTAACTTTTTTCTGCTGTATCGTCCCAATAAAGGGTGACTTTTTTATCGCCCGCAACAGCCCAGATTTTAGGCTTTTCAGGCGGGCGAGCAAAATTATAATTGTTATTGTAAATCCTCTGCACGATCTGCTTATTGCGACGGATGTCATTTAAATCTTCTCCAAAAACCAGGCAGACCGAAAATCGCTCGGTTCTTTTGGGAAGCAGCGGGAAAAGACCTGAGCCATAAAGGAAAGCGATATTTCCATTTTGCAGTTGGGTATCAAAATGACTGTAGGAGACGCGCTCCCAGATGATGTCATCCTTATAGAAATAGACACCTGTGCCAATATAAAATACATCAAACGCTGTGAGACCGATTTGATCGGATTCATCTTTATCTGTGGCGTCGAAATGCGGCTCACCAGAAGAGGGAATACCGTCCCCTTCGCCGAGGTCACCGCTACCCGCCAGGCCATCGACACCAACATCATCCTGTTCAGGATTCCAATCGAGGTCGTTGTCAACTAAATCATCACGCCGCTCATCGATTAATTCATCGATTCTACCATCGCCATTATTGTCAATTCCATCGGCATATTTAAACCCGAAATGTAGCACTGCCTCATCGATCAATCCATTACCGTTATCGTCGATTCCGTTTTCAGGGATCTCGCCCAGGATCATATTTTCGTTAATCGTGGGGCTTCCAATCTCCCCATCTCCATCATCATCGATGCCATTGAAGGGATTGCCAGGGCTTTCCAGAAAGGCATATCCGCACCAGCCAGTCGGTTCCCAGCCATCGACACTGCGGTTGTTGGTGTCCCACGAATAGGTAATATCATCCCCAAGCTCGAAGGAAGCGTTGTCATCGTTTGAATCCCATTGACCGCCAACGCCAACATCGACGTACATGCCGAATATCATTTTCTGATATTCCGTCGTTCCCTCATTGGTAATGTCGTAATGCCAGAAAATCAGGTCTTCTGCCAGCATATTTGACCACTGGAAGCCACGAACGCCAACCTTCAGTCCCAAACCACGCCGTGTATCATCAGTAGAGTCGGGATAAAAATCGTGCCGATCATCGACATCATCGTCCATGACAAAATAACTTTCCTGGTCGGCATTGGTGCGCTTGCCAAAATAGCCATTCCAGAAGCCGTTCCAACTGGGATCTTTATCCGCCCATTTTTCAGGCCAGGAATTGGGATCATCACTCATGGCAATTCTATCCTGGTTGAGATTGGCATAGCCAGGTCTGGGCTGCCAGCCAAGATCGACACCCTCTGAATTGACAGCCATGTTTTCCCGATAGCCTGCCTCACAAATATGAATCGTACTTCCTTTCTGATCGATGACTTCAGTAACCACGATTGGCGTAATGCCATCCATGTAGGAATGCCTGCTCCCTCTGGGCCAGACGCCAGACGGAGACTTCCCCCACCAGGCAACCTCACCAAAATTGAAGAATACTGTTTCGACGAGATTGCCATTATGGATTCCTTCCTTCCGATATTCAGGACTGCCACGCATGGATTTTGGCACTTTCTCCTGTGCAAAAGCCGAAGTAATGAATATCAATAAAATGATGAATACACACCATTTCGTCCATTTCATTTGAAAGCTCCTGTTAATTATAATTCTGGATTTAAGCCGTAAGGCTTTTATTCATCCCCCACTGATTGAAGAAACCCACAGATTTTTTTCCAATCCGCCGAGGCGGAAAACAACCCAACTGATTTTAATGTCTCTTGAATTTTATCCGTTGGTGATTTTTGGATTTAAGCCGTAAGGCTTTTATTCTTCCCCACAGATTGAAGAATGCGCCTGCGCATCCGCCTCAGGCGTGATCCCACAGATTTTTTCCTAACTGATAGATGAACCCAACTGATTTTAATATCTCTTGAATTTTATCTGTTAGGTCATCATTCAGTTGCAGATTATGTTCTCAAATTTCATTAATTGATGTCCGTGCGAAAACAAACTGATTATTTAAGAACCTGTCATTCCCAATCCGACTGAGCAGATGAGGAATCTGTTTTTCACTCAAAAATTGGATTTAAAGATTTCTCCCTTTGGTCGAAATGACAAAGACGGTATTTCTCGACAGACCAATTAATAAGCATCGCAATTAACACCCAATTACCCAGTTACCTATTTACCTTATTACCCAATTACCTAATCCCCCATTAAAACTCCAAATCAAATCCCACCAGCAACTTCCTCGGTTCCGAATAAAAATCTGGACGATTCAACCATTCTTCCAGGCTGTTGACATAACCCCTGCGGTCAGCAATGTATTGACTGACCAACGAATATCCCGCTCTGCCAGTATCGCCGTAAACTTGAATCTCATTTTTTCGATCAAACAAATTATAGACCTTGATGAAAAAGTTGTATTTCATCTTCCAGAAAGAAAATTGTCGTGAAATCCTTAAATCGACATTGTAATTAAACGGCTTACGACCACTATTTTCAAATGTTGTTTCTCTTGTCTGAATAGCAGGCGTGTAAGGGAGTCCGCTCTGGAATTGTCCGATTAATCCGATTCCAATAATGCGAGGATTATAATAAGAAATCGAAAGATTCACGGTGTGCCTCTGATCCCAATCAAGCGGCACCACCTGAATGTTACTTTTCTTCGGCGGAAATGATTGATTGTTATAATATTCATGTCTGGGATCTGAAGCGTTTCCTTCGGTGATCTGATAGGTATAATCGAACGAAATTGTCAGATGATCGGAAGATGATGGACGTTTGTTCACCGCCAGCGTTATGCCTCGAATATTTCCGTAATCCCGATTTTCGTAGCGAGCATAATCATAGCCCGATCGATAGGTGTTGTATATTCTCGTGCCGAGTAAATTGCGTGCATCTTTATAGAAACCAGTCACATCAATTCCAATCAATCCCAGCAATTCCTGCTGGAACCCGACTTCGTAAATCACGGTGGACTGGGGATTTAAATCGGCATTGCCCATTAATGTATTGACGCCACCTGATGCAACTGCAAACCTGGGATTCATGTATAAAAACTCATAAGGTGGAATCTGGAAGAAATGACCATAAGAGGTGTGAAACACTCCTGAAGCCGATATGGGAAAAGCAATACCGATGCGGGGACTGAGCTGATGTTTTTGCTTCGCATTGCTGTAAGCATCCGCAAGATCTAAGTTATTGCCAGGATCTTTCAAATCTGTTGGGACTGATCCTTTTGAATAAAAATAATCGTATCGCAATCCGACATTCAAGGTCATATTGTTCAATTCAACTTTATCCTGAAAATAGGCTGCAAATTCCAAAGGATTGTGGGTGTATTTTCCTCGATTAAAAAAATCTTCTGCGCTGAAAATGCCGCCGCCTTCGATGCCATTGAAATAAGCCGATCGATGATGGGCATGGATTTGATTATATTTGTATTCAATTCCAGTTTTGATTTGATGGACTTTGGTCACCTGGGAAGTCAGATCAAATTTAGCGACATTGACGGTCGTGGTGCGGTAAAAATGCGACATATTGGTGCCGCCAGTCAGAAAGGCAAAATCGTCTTCCCGATTGCGCAGAATGACGGGATTAACATATCTTTCATCTTTTTGATCTTCATAAAGATAAGACTTGAAATTTAAATAATAACGGGATAATTTGACGGTATAAAAAGTCTTCGGAGAAATCATACAGTTTAAATTTAAAATATGTGTATAACCATATTGATGATTGGTGACATCACCATCTGGATTGTATTTATAAAGGTGGTTGTAATATCTATTTTGCAACCAATCCCCTAAAAAGCTATAACTTAATTTAAGCTCAGGTGTGATGGAAAAAACGAGTTTAGCATTGGCATAATATTGAGAATTATCATTCATTGTAACCGCTTCATTATCCCCGGTCTGTTCGATGTAAATGGCATCTGCAGTTTGAAAATTGGATGAATCAGCAGGATTGTATCTTTGCTGCCCATAGAGCCAACCGTCGCTGTAAAGTCTTCTCAATGAAAAATAGTAGCTTAACTTATCACTGAAAACAGGCATTGGACCCGTTAGGTAAAATTGCGCATTGTAAATTGCAGTCGGATTCAAATCATCAATATTATAGAATAGTTTTTTGTGAGAGCTTAAATAATCGCCAAAATAAGCAGATCCCCCTGCTTTGGTTTGACTTTCAGGCTCTTTGGTCACGATTTCGACAACCCCGGACATGACCTGTCCGTACTCGGCATTAAACGTTCCGCTAATTACTTTCAACTCTTGAATCGCTCCCTGGTCAACATTGACGGCGATCTTCCCTGAATAGGGATCGGAAACCGATACACCGTCGACCATGTAGGCGATTTCACTGGAACGTCCGCCTCGAATATGCAGCTCACCCTGGCTATCCTCTACAATGCCTGCCTGGAGTTGCAAAATTTCTTGAAAGCTTTCCACCGGCATTGCTTTAATTTCATCTGAAGATACTGAATATGATGTGGCAGTCAGGTCTTTTTGAATCATAGGCTGTTCGGCAACAATAGTGATAGATTCTCCTAATTCCAGTACAGTGGTTTCCAATTTGAAATCAACTCGGGCAGTACGATCCACGGATACTTTCACGTTGGAAACACGCATTTTTTGATAGCCGATCATGGAAGCAAATAAATTGTAAGTCCCAGGCGGTACGTTCAATATAATGAAATCCCCTTCTAAATCGGCAGCAGCGCCCATGGTCGTGCCTTCAATGACGATATTCGTTCCAGGTAGTGGAGCGCCCGTTTCTGCATCGATCACTTTGCCCGTAATTTTACCAGTTTGTCCTGCCCAGGTGATTTGGAAATTTAATGTCAGTAGGAACAATAATAAACTAAAGTAGATGATTTTGTTTGGATGTTTCATTTTTGAGCCGTTTATATTGATACATGAATTTATTTGATAAGATTAACCAAGTTCAAATTTAAATATTTTTCAATGCTGTGACAGCAACAATTAGCAGGTTTTTAATAACCTATCAGTAATAATCAGTAAATATAGGAATTAAGAAGAGCATCGCCCACGGATTGAAGAATCCCACTGATAAAATTCATTGGGTTGTATTTTAATGAATGAAATGGTGAAAAAGTTAAATTCAACCTTTTCATTTTAAATATTTCTGGCCCTATTATCATTTTTGAATTATCTGTGGGTTTCATCAATCAGTGGGGAAATTTTAAATAGCTATTAATTTAATCTTCTTGATAACAGGTAAAATAATTATTTTATTGTTTAGTCAAAATAAAGAGGGAAACTCCGATAAAGGAGCTCCCTCTTCATTAAATGTAATCCCTTACTTCATCAACAACATCTTCTTCGTGGCGCTGAAATCCTTGGTGCTAATCTTGTAGAAGTAGATACCGCTGCCAACAGACCTGCCCGAAGCATCTTTTCCATCCCACTCTACGGAGTGGATACCAGCAAGCTGCTTTTCATTGACAAGTGTCGCCACTCTGTCTCCGAGGATATTAAATACTTCAATCGTTACCTTCGTTGCATTGGGCAAGTTGTACTGGATCATTGTCGTTGGATTAAATGGATTGGGATAGTTTTGTTCCAATTGATAATCATGGACAATTGTTGATGGTTTTCCGTCTTTAACGCCGACTATGAGATCAGATAAGACCACAGCTCGGTACATGTAGTATTTTTCGAAATTGGCGTCAACCCACTGGGTGCCCCACCAATGCGGTGCATAGTCCGCGACTTTGGGATCGTAAGCATCGGCTGAGGCAAAATCCAGATCCCAGATGCAGACACTCACTTTCACAGTATCACCATCAGCGTAGCCAAACATATCGGTATGAACTACAACTTCGATGGAGTAGCCTGCATCTGCGCCATTGGTTTCTGTATGGGTCACTGTGCCAGCCGGTTCATAAGATGCGCCTTCCGCAGCGCCAGTTGGGACGTTGGCATTGGTTTCAAAACTAATTGAAGCGCCTTGTGTGGCATCGAAATACATCGCCTTAATTTCCAGCCGTTCCCCTGGCTGTGGGATTTGATCTTTGTAGGTCATCCACAGGAACAGTCCATCGGCTTCCCAACCAGGCAACCATTTGCAGACGGATTTATCGTCAGACTGGACGCCGACATAAAGATCAGTTCCTTTGTGGACAAATTTTACGATTGCTGTGCTGGTGTCATCAATGGTGTTATCTGGATCACCCCATTGCATGTAATATCCAGCCGAGCTTGAGTTCGATCCTTTGGCGATGACAACCTTTTCGGCTTTAGCCCAGAACGATTCCTTCAACTGACCGTCTAAAGTAATTTCCGTGTCAGTTTTAATGGCATTCTTCACAGGCGGATCAGCAAGTCTTAAAATTCTGGTTTCAGGACCCCATTCGCTACCCCACCATGTTTTATGGTAGGCGCCTGCATCCCAGGGATCGCCGCCGACATAATTATCAGGATCGAAAATGTTAAAAAGAACGGGAATATCGGCGTAGGGATCGGTGTAGCCCAATTGATCCAGATAAATCACCATCTCTCCCGTGTATCCTGAATCAGGCGCCGTGTTATCATTGACAATTGTCCCTGGATGTTTCCAGGCTACTCCTTCTCCAGATTCTGGATAAAGTGCAGGTACTTCAAAATGGACATCAGGATCCTGCCCATCATGGTTGAAAAATAGTTTGTACTCCACCTGGGCACCAGAGGCATCAGCGATCTTCATGAATAGACCATCGCCTTCCCAACTGCCATTGAACTTGCAGACCGAGTGATCATCAGAATTTAATGAAATATAAAGATCAAGCCCATGATGCAGAACTTTTACGATTGTCGACGTGGTGTCGGTATAAGGCGCCTGGACTTCGACTTCACCCGTTACTGCATATTCCACATCGCCTGGTTTGAAATTTGAACGAAAAACCAGATGATCAAAGCGGCGCTGCCAGTCGGTATCATCTAATTTGCCATCGATGATAATCTCTTTTTCAGCAGATTGGATGAGTAAATATGGCGGATCAGTGTGTCCAGGTTTTTCAACGATAACTCCCTCTTTTCCTTTTCCAGTAAGGGAAATTGTTACATCGCCTGCATTACTACTAATAGTTAAAGTACCCGAGTAAGTTTCGATTGCAGTCGGTTTAAAAGTAACTTCCAAATTGGCACTGGCACCTGGTTGGACGGTAAAAGAGGTTTTATCGACCGTGAAAACTGGATTGTCCGAGGTTATACTGGAGATCGAAAGCACGCCGTTCCCAGTATTTGTGATGGCAACCAGCGTATCTTTGTGGTCATCGACAACGACCTCTCCAAAATCAATTGATGCGAGATCAACTGAAATGCCTGGTTCACCGATACTTGTCTGGTCAGACAGGATGAGATCACGATACATGTAGTATTTTTCAAAATTGGCATCTGCCCACTGTGTACCCCACCAATTTGGAGCATAATCGGCAACAACGGGATCATACGCATCAGCGGATGCATAATCCAGGTCCCAGATCACCGTACCCAATTTCACGGTATCCAGATCGCTGTAGCCAAACATATCCGTGTGGATTAACAGCTCGATGGAATAGCCAACGTCAGCACCATTGGTTTCGGTATGGGTTACCGTACCAGTAGGCTCAAAGGAAACTGCCTCAGCCGCACCCGTTGGTACATTGGCATTGGTTTCAAAACTAATTGAAGCGCCTTCAGTGGCATCGAAATACATCGCTTTGATTTCCAATCGTTCCCCCGGTTGTGGAATCTGTCCCTTGTAAGTCATCCACAGGAAAAGCCCATCGGCTTCCCAGCCAGGCGACCATTTACAAACCGAGGCGTCGTTTGATTGCACTCCCACATACAAATCCGTCCCTTTATGGACAAATTTAATAACTGCTGCACTCTGGTCAGTGTATGAATTGAGAGTGTCTCCCCACTGCATGTAGTAACCAGCCGAGCTTGAATTTGAACCTTTTGCCACAATCACTGAATCGGCATTCGCCCAGAAGGATTCATTCAATTGACCATCTAATGTGAGGACCTCATCGGTCTTAATGGCAATTTTCGATGGTGGATCGCCCAACCTTAAAATCCGCATATCAGGACCCCATTGGCTGCCCCACCATAGTTTATGGAAAGAACCAATATCACCCCAGGCAGGAGTGCCATCGTGATACCCATCTGGATCAAAAATGTTAATCATGACTGGAATATCAGCATAAGGATCAGTGTAGCCCAATTGATCCAGGTGAATGACCAACTC
>Ga0209636_10003090_pt1 | contig 16963 bp, 13 predicted proteins | sample DeeMarSWOR152_54_FD_187464 | JGI IMG/M metagenome (GOLD analysis project Ga0209636, IMG submission 187464) | Marine sediment microbial communities from White Oak River estuary, North Carolina - WOR-1-52-54 (SPAdes) (version 2) | ecosystem: Environmental > Aquatic > Marine > Intertidal zone >...
TTTCGATATGACAGCCCCTCCTCAAAGAATCATCTCCCTGGCTCCCAACATCACCGAAATTCTCTTCACACTCGGATTGGGAGAAAAAGTTATCGGGGTCACCCGTTACTGCGATTTCCCTGAAGACGCGATGAAAAAAGAAACAATCGGAGGAATGGTTGACCCAAACCTTGAAAAGATTATAGCCCTTAAAGCTGATTTGATCATTGGTTTCCGGGGAAATCCCTTAACGACTCTCGAACGGCTCAGGAATCTAAATCTTCCCGTATTTGTCTTGGACATCGGGACGACCATCGAATCCACTCTTTCCATCGTCAAAAAAATAGGAACAATCACACATACAGAAAAAAGAGCAGAGCTTCTTATCCAGTCTCTAAGAGAGAGATATGAAAAAATCCTCTCCGCCCTTCGCGACGTCAAACAGGAGCCGAAAGTCTTCCTTTCCCTTCACGGCACTGGCCTCTGGACCTGTGGAAAGGAAAGTTTCCTCAATGACCTGGTCAAAAAAGCCAGAGGGATGAACATTGCCGGAAACATACCGCGGAAATGGCTGAATTATAACCTGGAACATCTCATTCATGAAGATCCTGAGGTCATTATCATTCTTTCCAAATCCGAAAAAGACTTCTTAAAAACGAAAAAGTGGATCAAGAACGAAGCTCATCTCGAAGGAACAAAAGCTGTTGGCGCAGACAGGATATATTTTCTGGACGAAAACCTGGCCACCCGGCAAGGCCCCCGGCTCATAGAGGCTCTCGAAGAGTTGGCCCGTCTCCTTCATCCCCAGTGTTTCGAGAAAGAATAATGAAAGCAAGGTCGAAAAGGTTGAGTCTTCTTGCCGTCCTCCTTTTCCTGTTTATTTCAGGCTTTTTGCTTTCTCTCCTCGAAGGACCCGTGGAAACAAACCCTGGAGATCTATTTGATTTCTTATTCCATAACCTGAATGATCCAACCTTAAGAAAAATTTTCATTGATATCAGGCTATCCCGTGCGCTCCTGGCTTTTCTGGTCGGGGCCAGTCTTTCCCTTTCCGGAGCTATACTCCAGGGATACTTCCAAAATCCGATGGCTGGTCCTTTTGTCGTGGGCGTCTCTTCAGGGGCCTCATTCGGCGCGGTCCTGTGTATTTATCTGGGATTGAATGTCCGGTTTTTCGGCTTTTCCCTCCAGAGTCTATTTGCTTTTGCCTCAGGCTTCGCCATCGTTTTTCTTGTCTATCTCCTGTCGCAGAGAAAAAAGGTGTTTAAGGTCGAAACTCTTCTCCTGACCGGGATTGCAGCTGGCGCCCTGGCTTCCGCTTTAACGTCTTTTTTAATATTCTTCAAATCAGAAGACTTCGAACAGGCCGTTTTCTGGCTGCTGGGAAGTTTTAAGCTTTCCGACTGGAATCAAATTATCGCTGTATTCCCCTACTTCCTGCTGTGCTTCGCAGTGGCTCAATGGCTAGCCAAGGATATGAACCTCCTGGTTCAGGGAGATGAAATCGCTCAATCACTGGGTTGTCCTGTGAACCGAGTCAGAAAGACTTTCCTGGCTGTATCCACGCTGCTCGCCGCCTCATCTGTCTCAGTCAGTGGGATCATCGGCTTTGTCGGCCTGGTTGTTCCTCACTGGATCCGAATTCTCATCGGACCCGATCACAGGCATCTATTCTTCTTTTCCGCTTTAACAGGAGGTATCTTTCTCGTTTACTCTGACTTCCTGGCCCGCACGCTCCTCTCTCCAACAGAGCTTCCAATCGGGATCATCACCGCGGCCGTGGGTGCGCCCTTCTTCATCTATCTCCTGAACCAGCGACGATAGAAGAAGCTTTTCCCATTCGGGAAGTACTGGAGTGGAAATATTTATTCGATAGGAGACAAATCTTGCTCCCACTCTGTGCGAAATGCTAAAATGAGTCACGCCATGAAGTTTTTCTTCGTTCGTGACTACCAGCACAAATACAGATATTTCTCTTCCGGACCAGCCAGCCAAATCCAGATCAAAACCTCCCGCTGGAAAGAACTCCTTGAACTGGCCAAAAAGAAACTCACCCTTCTGCCTCAAAAGATCCTGTGGCAGGAACAGGCATTCGGAAAAATCTTGAAATTCAACGAGGATAAAATTCAGATCTTTTATTCGGGGAAGCCGGAGAAAAAAAGAATCAAAACTCGATTTTATTTCTTCCTCCAGAAACAGAGAACCAAACACATTGTCCTTCTTGTCGGGGAAACTCTGCTTCTTCCCATCAGTGGATTGGCTATGTTCCTCCCCGGACCCAATGTTTTTTTCGGTGTCCTGGCCCTATTGATGATCACTCATTGGCAGGCATTCAGAGGTATCAACAGAACACTCAAGAAAAATTTCGAGTTTATCTCTTCCCCCCTGTTTAAAAAGTGGGAACAAGCCCAGGAATCCAAAGAAGAAGAAGTTTATCTCGATATTTTTAAAAAGATCGAAAAAGAATTCAGCCTTGAGGACATCCAAAAAGTTCTCTGGAAATAGATCCTGACTCCATTGCTACTATCCATTTGACAAAATCTGCATTTTGGTTTATTTCTATAAGCACCATGTCGCTGACCCTAAACCAGTTTCTCTTCCTCGTTATCGCTATTGTTATTGTAGTTGCCGGCACCTTTCTAGTCACTCTAATTGTTCAGCTGCGAAAGACAGCCAAGGAGGGTGAAAAAACGCTCAAAGAGTTGAGAGAACTTGCCGAGAATTTGAAGGAAACAAACAAAAAAGTCAAAGAAAAAATGGATGATCTAAGTGGAACGCTCGAAGCCGCGAAAAAATCAGCAATCGGGATATCTGAAATCGTTGGATTCATGACAACAAAAATCATCCGGCCCTCCTCGAAATACTGGCCGATTCTGTTTCCCATTCTCCGTTTTGGTTGGCGGCAAATAAAGAAAAAGAAACGAAAGGAGGAAAAAAATGGCAAATGATAAAAACTCCTGCTTTGTGGAATCCACGCTCTCATTCTTGATCGGTGCAGCCACAGGATTCGTTCTGGGGGTCCTCTTTGCTCCGGCCAGCGGGGAGGAAACACGGAAGAAAATTCACGAAGGTGCGGTTAAAACCGGAGAGAAAGCGAAGGAAAGTTACGAGAAAGTCGCCAGGGAAGCTGAGAAAGGGATAAAAGTCGTGAGAGAAAAAACAGCCGAAGGAATCGAATCTATCAAGGATTTCGTTGAGAAGAAAAAAGTAGAACTCTTTAGAAAATCACCCGAGGAACCTGCAAAGGTGGAACCAGCTAAAAAATAAGCATTTAATAAACTCATTAAAAAACTACTCCTTTTCACAGAATAAGAAATACACATCTATAAAAAATCCAAAGGATTCCAAGATGGCAAAAACAACAATACATGAAATCAGAGCCCGAGAAATCCTGGACTCAAGAGGGAATCCCACCGTCAGTACACAGGTCACACTGGAATCCGGTGTTGTTGGAAAGGCGGCTGTCCCCTCCGGGGCATCCACTGGCACTCATGAAGCCCTCGAATTAAGAGATGAAGATTCCTCACGATATATGGGGAAAGGTGTCCTCAAAGCCATCGCCAACGTGAAAAAAATCATTACGCCTGAAATTGTGGGGATGGATGCTCTCGAGCAGGAAGAGCTGGATAGACGGCTCATTCAACTGGATGGAACACCTTCAAAGAAAAAATTAGGAGCCAATGCCATTCTTTCCGTTTCAATGGCAGCGGCTCAAGCGGCGTCTCAAGCCCTGAATATACCCCTTTACCATTATCTGGGCAAAAGAAAGGACTACCTTCTGCCAGTCCCTCTGATCAATATTCTCAACGGCGGGTCTCACGCCGATAACAACGTTGATATCCAGGAATTCATGATCGCCCCCATCGGCAGCCCTAATTTCTCTGAAGCCATAAGGACGTCGGCAGAAGTTTTTCATCACTTGAAAAAAATCCTCCGTAAAAAGGAATACAGCACGGCTGTGGGGGACGAAGGGGGTTTTGCGCCAAACTTAAAATCCAACGAGGAGGCCCTCGATCTGATCCTCGAAAGCATCGAGGATGCCGGTTACAAAGCAGGCAAAGATATCCATCTCGCCCTCGACGCCGCCGCTTCCGAATTTTACTCTGACGATAAATACGTTTTCAAGAAATCAGACGGTTCGAAGAGATCTTCCGTCGAAATGGTCGAATTCTATCAAAACCTGGTTGAAAACTACCCCATTATCTCCATTGAAGATGGCTTTGCTGAAGATGATTGGGAAGGATGGAAGCTCATGACGGATGCGTTGGGAGATAAAATCCAGATTGTCGGGGATGATGTTTTTGTCACAAACCTGGAAAGATTCAAGAAAGGAGTCAACCAGGGAATTGGGAATTCAATCCTCATCAAGTTGAATCAAATCGGCACCCTCAGTGAAACAACAGAAACAGTGAGGTTTGCGCACAAAAATGGATATTCGGCCGTGATATCCCACCGTTCAGGAGAGACTGAGGACACCTTCATCGCAGATTTAAGTGTCGCTTTGAATACCGGCCAGATCAAAACCGGTTCTTTGAGCCGAAGCGAAAGAGTTGCCAAGTACAACAGGCTACTGGAGATAGAGGAGGACCTCAAAGACAGAGGAAACTATGCGGGGACTCAAGCTTTCATGAAGTATATCTCCTGAATCAGCCTGGAAATTGAAGCAAAGAACCAGTTACGTTAAAACGCGGATTTTGGTTTCTCTCATGGACCAGAGCCAATAAAGCGGTACACCGCAAATCCATTCAGAAAATGGCCTCAGATAAGGAAAGAAAAAGCAAATTTTTCACATCTTCAGGGATTGAAACAAAAAAGGTTTATACCCAAAAAGACCTGGCTGATTTTTCCTATACACAAGACCTGGGAGACCCAGGAACATACCCTTTCACCCGCGGCGTTTATCCCACCATGTACAGGGGAAAACTATGGACTATGCGCCAGTATGCGGGCTTCGGGACAGCCGAGGAATCCAACAAGAGATACCGCTTCCTTCTCTCTCAAGGCCAGACCGGTATAAGCGTTGCTTTTGACCTCCCCACTCAACTGGGCCTTGACTCGGACGACCCTCTATCCCATGGAGAGGTGGGGAAAGTCGGAGTGGCCATCGACTCTCTTGAAGACATGGAAGTCCTTTTCAGACACATCCCCCTTAATGAAGTCAGCGTCTCCATGACCATCAACTCCACCGCAGCCGTTATTCTCGCCATGTATCTGGCTTTGGCAGAAAAAGAGGGAATCAAGTGGGCCGATCTTTCTGGCACTATCCAGAACGATATCCTTAAGGAGTACGTTGCCCGGGGAACCCATATTTACCCTCCGCAAGCTTCTATGAAAATCATCACAGACATTATTGCCTTCTGCCATAAAAACGTCCCCAACTGGAATACGATGAGCATCAGCGGCTACCATATCCGGGAAGCCGGAGCCACGGCGGTTCAAGAACTGGCTTTCACTTTTGGCAACGCCGTCGCCTACGTGGCGGCTGCCATAGAATCCGGACTCGATGTTGACACTTTTGCCCCTCGCCTTTCATTTTTTCTGGCATCACACAATAATTTTTTTGAAGAAATTGCCAAATTCCGCGCAGCCAGACGAATCTGGGCCCGACTCATGAGAGAGAAATTCCACGCAAAAAATCCGCATTCCTGGAAATTCAGGTTTCACACCCAGACAAGCGGCGTAACGCTTCTCGCCCAACAGCCTGAAAATAATGTGGTCCGAGTGGCCCTTCAAGCCCTGTCTGCAGTCCTGGGAGGGACACAGTCTCTCCACACCAATTCCAGGGACGAGGCTCTGGCGCTTCCGAGTGAAGAAGCGGCCCAGATCGCGCTCCGGACCCAACAAATCATAGCTCACGAAAGTGGTGTGACACACACCGTGGACCCTGTCGGAGGATCTTTTTTTATTGAAGAATTAACAAGAGAGATCGAAGAAAAAGTCAATGGCTACCTCAAGAAGATTGAAGAATTGGGAGGAATGCTTGTCGCCATCGAAAAAGGGTTTATTCAGAGAGAGATCCAAGAGAGTGCTTACAGATATCAAAAACAGATAGAAGACAAAGAGCAGATTATCGTTGGGCTCAATAGATACAAGAATAAGGAAGAAAAAATTCAATTCAATCTTTACTCTCCCCCCAAAAAAATCGAAACGACTCAAATCAAAAAGCTCCGCCTTCTTAAAAAACAACGGGCGGAACAAAAAGTCAAATACCGGCTGGACTCTTTGAGAAAGGCTGTCGAATCCGAAGAAAACCTCATGCCCCCCATCATAGAAGCAGTCAAAGCCAAGGCCACTCTGGGTGAAATTTCTTCTCTCTTGCTAGAAGCTTACGGCTCGTTCGATGAATCGATCACCCTCTAAAGCCATGCCATTTCCCTTTCTCTTTCTCGCTTTGTGCCTGGCCGCTGGAATATTATTCTCTTCCATTCTTTCCCTTCCTTTACTCAGCTGGCTTCTCTCTCTATTGGCCTCTCTTGTCTGCAGCTGGCTCTTCTTCTCCATCCATAAAAACAAATTGGCATTTGTATTTATTCTCCTCACGACATTTCAATTGGGCGCATGTCTGCATACTTTCACGGACAGGAATTTCGAAGAAAATTCTCTTCGCAGATTAAGAATCACATCCTATGCTGACTTTACCGGCAGGCTTTATAAATCTCCCTCTCGCGGACTGGAAAAGGATCTCCTCTTCATAAAAGTGAACACAGTCTTTTATCAGAATAAAGAGCAGGATATCAAGGGTAATCTCAGAGTCACCGTGCCCCATTCCGAGGAATTTCCTTCGCCACTTCATCTCTTTGTCCACGACAAGGTCAAAGTTTCTGCGCGGCTCCTTCCTCATCAGGGCTTCAGCAATTTCAAAACAGACTCTATGGCTGCTTATCTTAAAAGCCAGGATATCCACGCAAGAGCCACCACTAAAAGCCCTCTTCTCGTTGAAAGAATGGAGCCTGGAAAAAAACACTCTCCTCTCCGTCTCATCTCACTCCTTCGTCAAAAGCTTCAGGAGAAAATCGAGGATCATTTTCCAGCCTCTGACGATGAACATGCACTCTCTTCCCAAGGAGCGGTTCTCGAAGCCCTTCTTCTGGGAGAAAGATTCAGGATGGACCCCTCTGTCACGCAATCCCTCCAAAAATCAGGAATTTATCATCTCTTTGCCATATCCGGAGCTCACATTGCCATCTTATCCTTCTTTCTTTTCTCTCTCTTCAAATTATTCAGGACTCCCGAACGGGTTTCCTACCTGATGTTAATGATTTTTCTTCTTTTTTACGCCTTCCTCGTAGAGGGAAGACCCTCCGTGTTCAGAGCCACAATCATGACGCTTGCCTTTCTCCTGGGAAAACTCATCTGGAGGAATGTGAATCTCATCAACACAATCTCTATCAGTGCCTTTATCCTGCTCTTTCTCAATACTTTCAGTCTATTTAACGTTGGATTCCAGCTGACTTTTTCAGCCACACTGGCAATCATTCTCTTCTTCCCCAGAATCATCAAACGCCTTCCCAGGCTTCCCTTAAAAATCAGCGAAATACTGGTTCTTTCTCTGACAGCCCAACTCGGAGTCTTGCCTTTTGTGGTCAACTCTTTCAACAGGGTTACGTTCTCCGCGCTCATCCTTAATTTCGCCGCTCTGCCTCTGGTGGCCCTGATTATGGCTTTGGGGTATATTTTTCTCCCTCTCGCATTCATCAGCTCATTCCTGTCTCAGCACCTGGCTCAGGGCATACAATTTCTCGTCGGTCTTCTCATCAAATCTTCCCGCCTCCTGGACAGTTTTTCCTTCATATCCTATAGAATCCCTACGCCACATCTCTTCACCCTCATCGGGTATTTTCTTTTTCTCTATTTACTCCTTCTTCCTTCAAAGATCAGAAGACAAAAAACGGCCTTAATCCTTCTCTTCTCTGTCTTTTTTGCGCTCTTGATCACCTATCCCTTTCCTTCATTATCCAAAAACCTCAGGCTCACATTCATCGATGTCGGACAGGGTGAGTCAACGCTGGTCGAATTTCCTGGAAAAAAGAAAATGCTGGTCGACGGAGGCGGATTCCCAGAAGGGACATTCGATGTCGGGGAAAACGTGGTCTCTCCCTTTCTCTGGAGAAAAGGGATAAAAAAAATTGATTATCTGGTCCTCACTCACGCTCACCCTGACCATTTGAACGGCTTAAAAGCGATAGTAAGGAACTTTAAAGTGCGCGAATTCTGGGAAGCCTTCAGCCCCACAGAAAGCGAAGACTACACAGAATTTAAAAGAATTCTTCCAAAATCAGTTGCGACCCAAAGACTTTTTCGAGGCGACAGGCATCAAGAAAGAAACGTGAAAATCGAGGTTATTCATCCTGAAAAGGGAGAATTGTTCGTTTCCGGTATTCGCAACGACGACTCTCTTGTTCTCAGGCTGAGTTACGGACAGACTTCATTTCTCCTTACTGGAGACATCGGCGCCACCTCCGAAAGAAAAATCTTGGATTATTTCTCACAGATTAAAAGCCAGGTGCTCAAATCTCCACACCATGGAAGCCGTTCGTCAAGTTCGGAAGATTTTCTCGAACGTGTCGCCCCTCGTATAGTGGTCATCTCAGTGGGCGAAGGGAACAACTATGGTTTTCCCAATCAAGAGGTCTTAGAACGATACAAACAGAGGGGAGCCGAAGTCTTCCGTACAGATATTCATGGAGCAGTAGAAATGGGCTCTAACGGCCAGACAATATCTGTCCGGACATCCACATCTAAGTCAGAAAAATAACAATATGATAATATGGGGACGTTCCCCAGAGGGACACCTCTTGTATTGGGACTGTCCCTTTCAGCCCTTACTTCAAAAGAAGAGGGACTGTCCCTCTTCTTAATAAAAAGAGGTGTCCCTCTGGGGAACGTCCCCTAACTGACTAACTGATGAGGGGGAGTCATCTTTTCGGGTGAGAAACCGGGGAAAAAAATCACTCTTCAAATCCCCTTAAAAGGCGATTTACTCCAGGTCCCAAACGAATTATTTTATACACAGAGCACACAAATAATGCTGAATAATACAGAGTTGGGTCGGTTCTTGAATCACTGCATTCATACATCCTCCTTTACCCTCCTATCCTCCTTGATTCAAGAGCCGACCCTAAGGCCGGAAAGGAGTCTCTCCTCCAAGGATTGACACAGGGAAACATTCCAGATATAATAAATCTCACAGAAAAGGAAAAATGAAACTCAAAAAAATCGTTATCGGTATTTCTCTTCCCCTATTCCTTTCCTCATTACTCTTCTCTCAGAGTATCACTGAAGTCGCTAGGAAGGAAAGAGAACGGAGAGCCAGGCTCAAAGGATTGAAAGCTGTGGTTGTCACCAATGCTGATCTGAGAAAAGTCAGAAAAAGACCTGCCCTGGATACGAGCAGAATCGTCGTTCCCCCCAGTGTGTCGACCCCTCCAGGCCAATCCTCAGATGTAGACACAGCCGAACCCAGTGGAAGCAGAGCACCAACCAAGCAGGCCCCAGGTATAGACACTCAAGAACCGGGACAGTCCTCAGTCGAACAGGCCGAAGCCGACTATTATAAAGCGAGAGAATACACACAGCTATTGACTGTAAAGCTGAAAGGATTGTGGCTGGATTACTACAACATGGACGACATGACTGACAGAAACCTCATTCAGAAGCAAATCGCCGAAACATCCCTCCAGATCGAAAAAGCCCAGCGCGATGAAGCTGTCGCCAAAAAAGCAATGGAAGATGCGCAGAGGCGAGTGAGAAGGAAGTAATCCTAGCCAGAAAAAAGAAAGAGCCCCAGAGAATCGAGCCTTCAGCCCCTGCGGTCAAGACAACCTGAATCCTCCCGAACCACACTCACCTAAAATAGATAAAGGAAACCATCACCCCTAATTCCCGCTCATCTTCTGTATCGGGATTGACTCGGGCGGGGATAAACGTCTTGTCTGTCGAGATAATCAGGGAAAATTGTTCTTTCTCGCCCAGCATCTCTTTGTCTATTCTGTAGAATTTCTCGAAATGGCTTTTTCCGGGGATGAACTCTTCCAGGATGAGACCATTGATTCTGAAGATGACCTTCTGATCCTTTAAAATATCTTTCTCCACGCCGCCCTTTATGACCAGCAGGGCATCCCGGCGAGGATTGCCCACGACACATCTGGCCTCTTTGGCGGTCCATTTCCACCGTTTGAGGTAAGATTCCGGGTCTATCTCAAAATCAAACCAGCCTCCATCATAGACGATCTGAGGAGTATCTGCAGGGGGAGGATAGACCTTTAACTTTTTTTCATAGACTTTTTTCAACGGTTTCCCGGTTTTATCCTCGGGAAAAGAGAGCCCGATGGACAGTTTCAGGGTTTCTGTCCCTTTGAATTCAGGGTCGAGCGCATCGATGAAAAGCGGAATATATATCCTCCGTGTGTAGCTGTATTCTTGACCCGGCTCCCAGGTGGAAACTGGAATCTCGGGTCTGTGGTTGTCATGGAATATCAAGTTGCTTCCATGCCAGAAGTGGGCAAACGCAACCAAATTCTTGTCAATTTTTTTAAAATTTCTCTTCATCCTCCAAGTGTACTGGATATCAGTATATAATTTATCTGTCAGGGGAGTATCAGAAAAGCTCACTTCCACTTCAATGCCTCTGACAGGCGAATCTTGCCTGCAGCACACAATGACAACCACAACGGCCAGCACAAAAAACAACAGGCTTCTCTTTTTTCTTATCATTTCTTTCACTATGCTTTGCTCTCGGAATGTTTGTTAAATAAGCGAGTGCGACTTCTATGCTTTCACGCCGTTCAACCCGGAAAACTCACCAGAGTCTGACAACCGATAACTCTCAATGAATGCTCTATCAGCTCTGAAGAGCCACACGATCTCAATCTATCTTTTCCTTTTTCTTTTCGCTACGGTTTTGAGCTGGACAACTCCAGCAAAGTGAACCGCTGGGTTTTATTAATCCTTGATTTTAATTTTTTCCCCGACAAAAATCCGCGGGATGTTGTTTTCATTCATCAGCCTGTTCAGAGCCGGAACCTCCACTTCAATGATCCTGTTTATCCTCTCGATGAGCGCCATCAATTCCTCAGTATCTTTTTTGACCTGCAGGACCTGGTCTTCAGAAGGAGCACCCGTGTATCCTCCTATAGACCTTCCTGTCATGGCAATACGGCCTCTGACTGATGCGCGCATCCCCCTGTAGCCCAATTCCGGGTCTCCCAAGAGCTTTAACCGAATATCCTCAATCTCCTCGGAGACAGCCTTGATCTTATCAGACACAACCCCCGGAACATCCTTAATTTTCTTCAGGACTTCAACCTGTTTATCCATCTCGCTCTTCAGTCTACCCGCGGCACCGCTCGTCTCTGAAAGAAGGGGATACAGCTTAAAAATGCTCATAAGGGCATCATGCTGCGCTTTCCTGTCCTCGAAGGAAATATCGATCCGGGGGTCTCCCTCAACCTCTATCCTTTTCGACATTTCCTGTCCGGCCACTTTGAGCGTCACCTGATACTCTCCGGGAAGAACATAAGGACCCTGGGCTCTGAAACGGCGATCGACCGGCGCTTCTTGAGTGGAAGGAACAGCATGCCTCAAATCCCATGTGATGCGGTTGATTCCAGCGTTTTTCGTGCCCATCAATCCCGTAATTTCCTGACCCGCGCTGTCCTTGATGATAACCTCGACACTTCCATTGGCCTCTTCCTTCAGGTAATAGCTGATCATGGCCCCTCGAGGCGGGTTGGGAGCGACATAATATTTTTGACCGAGGCTGCCCTTATGGTTATAGGGATTAAACATCATCGCCTGGCGCATATCAAAAAGAAAAGCCGGAGATTCCAGGACTTCTCTGGTCATCTGTTCCAGAGGAGTGATGTCATCCAGAATCCAGATGCTCCGCCCATGTGTCCCGAAAATCAGGTCATTCTCTCTCGGATGAACCGCGATATCGTCCACAGGAACAATAGGGAATTCATTCTTGAATTTCACCCAACTTCTTCCTCTATCGATCGAGAAGTACGCTCCTCTTTCTGTTCCGACGAAGAGAAGATTCGGATTTCTCGGGTGTTCCCTGATCACGTTTACGGTTCCTCCCTCGGGAAGGTTCCCGGAGATACTCTTCCAGGTTTCTCCGTAATCAGTGGTCATGAACACATAAGCTTTAAAGTCGTTATTGCGGTGGCCGTCCAGTGTGACATAAGCTGCCCCTTCCTCTGCGCTGGACGCCACGATGCGGGTGACATAGGTGTATTTCGGTACGCCTGGAAACTTGCCGATGACATTCTTCCATGTCTTTCCACCGTCGCGCGAGACCTGGATATTGCCGTCATCCGTCCCCACATACAGGAGACCTTCCTTGATCGGGGATTCGGAAATGGTGGTGATGTCTCCGTAATAAGAGATGCCGTCATGACGAGATAAGGTGCTTTCATCAGGCAGAACACCCATGAGCGGAAGCTTTTCTCTATCCTGCTGAGTTGTCAGGTCGATTGAAGCTTCCCATGTCTCTCCGCGATCTTTCGATTTAAACAGCTTGTTTCCTCCATAATATATTGTCTTATGATCATGCGGAGATATTAAAACCGGGGAATTCCAGTTGAACCTGTATGTCTCGCTCTCATCCTCTGGATTTGGCCTGATGGATTTACTCTCACCGGACTTTAAATCAAGCCTAAAGAGGTTCCCGGTCTGAGACTCGGCGTAGATGGTATTATAGTCAGTCGGGTCAACCTGAGTGAAAAATCCATCTCCGCCTCCGATTCTGAACCAATCTTCATTGGTGACACCCAGCCGGGTCCAAGTCGCGCTTGGCCCTCCCCAGCTTCCGTTATCCTGTAAGCCTCCGTAGACATAATAGGGTTTGCGCATATCAAAACCGACTTCATAGAACTGCCCGAGAGGCATGATGTTCACAAAATCCCAGGTCTTGCCGCGGTCGTAAGAAAAATAGATCCCTCCGTCTGAACCGAGGACAACATGGTTGGAATCCAGAGGATTGATCCACATGGCATGATGGTCGCCGTGGACTCCCCTGACATAATTCGTGCTGAAGTTCCTTCCTCCGTCTTCGGAGACATACATCGAGGCTCCAAGAACCCAGATCCTCTGGTCATTGTTGGGGTCGATGCGGATCTGGCTGTAGTACATGGGCCGGGGATTGACTGGCGACATCTTTTCCCAACTCAAACCCTTATCTTCGGAACGGAACACGCCTCCCTGTCTATGCTCGATCAGGGCATAAACAATATTGGGATGGCTGCAATAAACATCGATCCCGATACGGCCTGTATTGCCCTCAGGCAGGCCGTTCGTCAGCAGAATCCATGTCTCTCCGCCATCCGTCGTCTTGTAGAGGCCGCTTCCCGGCCCTCCGCCGTTGAAGCCCCAGCCGCGTCGGCGCCTCTGGTAAGCGGCCGCATACAGGGTGTTTGGACTTTCGGGGTCTATGGCTACATCCACAAAGCCGGTGTTCTCATCGATGAACTTGGTGTTGGTCCAGGTCTTCCCCCCGTCAGAGGTTTTGAAAAGGCCTCTTTCTTTGTTCGGTCCCCAGAGATGGCCCAGAGCGGCCACATAAACGATGTCGGGATTCCGGGGATGGATGACGATCCGTCCGATATGATGCGTATCCTGAAGCCCCATGTTCATCCACGTCTCTCCGCCATCCATGGACTTGTACACCCCGTTTCCCCAGGAAGAGCTCTGACGGTTGTTCGGCTCCCCTGTTCCGGCCCAGACGATATCCGGGTTCGAAGGAGAAACGGTCACATCTCCAATGGTGCTCATGACCTGATCATCAAATACGGGCTTCCACGTCACACCATTGTTTGTGGTTTTCCATATGCCTCCCGACGCCGTCCCCGCATAAATAATCTTGGGATTGCTTTCCACGATAGCGAAATCATCGATCCGGCCGCCCATGTTGCATGGGCCGATGTTTCTCCATTCGAGTCCGTCCAATATGGATTCCGGAATCACGGGCTCAGGCTTTTTCTTCACTTTTTTGGCGCCAATAAAAAAGCTGAAGATTAAACACACACAAACAATTAAAACAATAGGTGAGAATGGCGATCCCTTTTTCATGATTAGTCCTCCCTTATTTTTTTTCTTTTCTTGACAAAAGTTTAGAAAATGTGTTCACCGGGATTTTGAAATCTGTCGCTATAGTTACCATAAGATAAAAGTTAATGTCAAAGAAAAAAGATTCCGTTCCGATGACAGCCTGAATCCCAGAGGAAAAAGAATCTGTGTGACTGCAAATGAGGTTGAGGGGCATCGAATTAACATGCGGTTTGAGATGAAACAATTCACTGAAGTAAGGAGGTGGCATAACAACTGTCTTTTTTCCCAGTCCTATTTTCCTTTGAGGTGCTCGCTGGGGAAAAAGAGGCGTGTTTATTAAACCCATAAGCCGGAGCATCTTGAAAGAGAAAATCGAATAGTGTATATTCCCCAGAAGATGAAACCTTTTCTTCTCGTTTTTTCCCTTCTTCACCGCTCAGGGTGCAGGTTCAAAAACTGGCTGTACAAACGGAAGATATTCAAGCCGAAAAGAGCTCCTTTGCCGGTTATTAGTGTGGGCAACATTACATTCGGCGGTTCGGGAAAAACTCCCCTTGTCGTCCATTTGTTGACTTTCCTCATCAATAAAGGATACAAACCTGCTTTAATCACCCGAGGGTATAGAGGAAAATGGGAAAAGAGCGGAGGAATTCTATCTGACGGAAAAAGCGTTCTCGGCACCTGGCAGGACTCTGGGGATGAGGCGTTCATAATTGCCTCGAACATTCCCCAGGCCGGGATTTTCATAGGGAAAAACCGCTTGCTTTCCTGCCAGAGCGCGAAAGCTTCTGGATTCGAACTTGCCGTATTGGATGACGGCTTTCAGCACAGCCGCCTTCACAGGGACGTAGACATTGTCCTGTATGACTCGAGAGAAAAAGTTTCGCTTCGCGAATCCGTATCTTCCCTGGGAAGAGCCGAAATTATCCTCCTGGAAAGAGGGCTCCACCCCCAAGAAAAGGAGAGATTGAAGAAATCATTCCCTCAATCAGCCATTTTTGAATATTCAGTCGAAAGTAAAGGCTTTTTCAAGGCAGGGAAAAAAGAAGGGGAGTCTGGTGAGAAATTTCAGGGAAAAAGAATTATTGCTTTCTGTGGGATAGCCCGTCCGGGAAGGTTTTTAGCCTTTCTTCAAAAAGAAGCCATAAGCCCGGTGGACTTCCTGACATTCTTCGACCACTATTCCTACCCTCTCCACTCCTTGGAAAAAATCTCTAAAAAATTCAAAAAACTCAAGGCTGACGCGCTCATAACCACAGAAAAAGATACAGTCAAAATAGCTCATTCGGATGCTCTTCAAGGCATTCCAGTATATTATCTAAAGATCGACCTCAGACTGGATGATGAATTCTATTCCATGTTATCATCTTCTCTTCAAAAGATGATTTAATCATTGACAATGGTGAAATTCAAAGACTATCTGGAACTTTTTATTTTTCAGGTGTTCAAATCCCTCATTCTCATTCTTCCCAGGAGACTCTGCCTTATCTGGGGGAAGACTATAGGCTTGTTTTTCTACTACTTGGATGCAAAACATCGTCAGTTGGCTCTCTCAAACCTGGAAATGGCCTTCAGGAAAGAACTGACATCTTCTGGACTCAAACGAATGGCTCGCCGGACATTCATGCTTTTCGGTTCATCCATGGTGGATATCATCAAATTCTCCAGCCTTGGAGAAAAGTGCAAGACCGCGCTCATACAGGTCGAAGGCGAGAAAAATCTGCTCTCAGCACTCCAAGAGAAAAAGGGTGCAATACTCTTCACGGCTCATTATGGAAGCTGGGAAATCGCTCGTTTTTTCGTATCCAAACTGGGAAAATTGAACGTGATAGCCAGAGCCCTTGACAACGAACTCCTGGAGAGAGAACTTCTCAAACTCAGGATAAACCAAGGAGCAAAGGTTATTTATAAACACCAAGCCACAAAGCCAATTCTGCAGTCACTCCGAGCCAAAGAAATGGTTGCCTTCTTGATCGACCAGAATGTTCAAAAACATCAAGCTATCTTTGTCGATTTTTTTGGCCGCAAGGCCGCCACGACGCCAAGCCTTGCTGCATTCTTCCTCAAGACAAAATCGCCCATTGTTCCTGTCTTCTGCTCCCCCACTCCATCCCATCGCTACCGCCTCCAAATCCTTGAACCTCTGAAGATCGAGCTCGAAGGAGACTACAATCAACAAGTGTTGAAAATCACTCAGATATGCACTAATATTATAGAAGCTCAAATACGGAAAAATCCCGCACACTGGTTCTGGCTCCACAACAGGTGGAAAACAAGGCCAGACTAGGAGAGGGAGGACAGGTCCGAAAGGGGTGAATGATTAAAGACCAACGGAGGGAAAAATGAGAAGTGCAACGACAATCGCCTTAGTGACAGGATTTCTTCTCCTTTCATTTGCTTTTTTGTCAGGATCAGGCAAAGAAGATGTGGAGAAAATATTTAAAAATTTAAGGTGGTACGGCCATGCTTCCTTTGCCATCGAATCAGACAAAATCATCTATATCGATCCCTGGAAAATCCCGGATTCAGCTCCCAAGGCTGATCTGATCCTCGTGACTCATTCCCATTCTGACCATTTCTCTCAAAAGGACGTCAACCTCCTCAAAAAGGAAGGGACAACACTAATCTGTTCCGCAGACTGTGTTTCCAAAGCTTCCGGCGATGTGAGGAGCCTCTCTCCAGGACAGGAGATTGTAGTTCAGGGAATAAAAATTAAAGCGGTTCCTTCTTATAATCTCTCCAAGCCTTTCCATCCAAGAAAGAACAAATGGTTAGGCTATATAATTACTGTGAATGCGGTTTCGGTCTATCATGCCGGGGATACAGATTTTATTCCGGAAATGAGAGATTTCGGATCAATACACATCGCCCTTCTTCCTGTGGGCGGACAGTACACAATGAATGCCGAAGAGGCGGCTAAAGCGGCCAACACACT
>Ga0209636_10003091_pt1 | contig 16963 bp, 13 predicted proteins | sample DeeMarSWOR152_54_FD_187464 | JGI IMG/M metagenome (GOLD analysis project Ga0209636, IMG submission 187464) | Marine sediment microbial communities from White Oak River estuary, North Carolina - WOR-1-52-54 (SPAdes) (version 2) | ecosystem: Environmental > Aquatic > Marine > Intertidal zone >...
ATCAAGAGCGAGAGGTTGTCCTTCCACTCCTGAAGAAATCCGAAGTTCGCCTTTCAGCATAAAAATTCCAACCTGAATAAGTCAGGTTACTCGAATTCCTTGACTGCATTCACCAGAACAGAGCGAAGGGGTTCGGCACTAGCAGAATGTCCGGCTCTCTCCACTATAATGAGTTTTGATTTTGGCAGTTTCTTGTGCAGTTTATAGGCTGTGATCGGCGGGCAGATCACGTCATAGCGACCGTTGACAATGGTCATGTGGATATTTTTTAATCTGTCGGCGTTGTTCAAAAGTTCGCCATCTTCTAAAAAGCAATTGTTTGCCATGTAATAATTTTCGAGCAGAGCAAAATCATAAGGATTCCATTCTTTGAAAATGTCATCGACCACTCTATCCGGGATGTTGAGCACAGCCATTTTGATTTCGTATTTTCCCCAGGCAAGAGCGTATCTTTTCTGCACTTCGGGATCAGAACTTTGGATTTTTTTCAAGAGTTGTGCAGGGTAATTCTTTTTTTCCGGATTGTCGATGTGCTGGAGCAGCGTTTCATAATTCTCAGGAAAATATCTGGCTGTAGCACCGTGATAGAAATGATCGATTTCTTCCCTGCTGGCTGTGAATACCCCACGTAAGATCATGCCGCTGACATTTTGGGGATAGGTCTCTGCATAGGCAAGAGCAAGGGTCGATCCCCAGGAACCCCCGAAGAGGATGACCTTTCTCAGGTTGAGATGATTGCGCAATTTTTCGATATCTTCCACGAGGTGCTGAGTCGTGTTCTCCTTTATTTCAGCATAGGGTTTGCTTTGGCCAGCCCCTCTCTGGTCATGGAGAATGATATGGAATTTTGTTGGATCAAAAAAACGAAACATCTCAGGAAAACATCCGCCACCAGGACCTCCGTGGATGACCAAGACTGGCTTGCCCGCGGGATTCCCTCCCAATTGATAGAAAATCTTGTGCAGTTCAGAGACTTTCAGATAATCAGTCTTATACGGTTTCAATTCCGGCCACAGTTTTGATCCGGTAGAGCCCTGGGCAACCAAAAGTATAAGGGCTATAGGGATGAGAAAGTGGAGAAATGGTTTTCTTATCATGATTTCCTCCTTGAATCCTGTGTATTCCATTTGAGAACGATAAGTGTGTTTGTGTGCAGATAGAATTTTAATTTTAAAAGCTTGGCTATCATTTGTCTATTTTGGAGACTGAAGCATAATAAAATTTCTATCGGTGGATTTGGAGATGCTTACAACACCAGTTGATTGCACAGTTGTGTAAAGCCTATAATGATTTTATGAGAAAAATCATAGCTTTATTTTCTTTGTTCTTTATTTTATCTCTGAACTTCCTCGTTGCCCAGGAGATTCCCCAGCACCGAGTCGGACTGAAATATGATTTTCGAGTCCTGCTTCAAGAGAGTCTCGAACACGACTTCGACATTCTCCATTACAGATTCGACTGGACATTTGATCTCGCATCTCAGTTCCTCGCGGGAAGAGCAGTTATCAAATCCAAAAGCCTGGCCGATAACCTGGATAGAGTGCTGTTGCATCTGGACGATAGCATGATCGTCACTCAGATCAGTCAAAACCTCAATCCGATATCCTTTATCCACAGTAATGATCTCCTCGAGATTTTTCTCGATAAAAGCTATCAAGATAGCGATGAATTCGAGGTCAAGATTACCTATCAGGGCACTCCCCAAAGCGGCCTCAATTTCTCTCTCCATGAGAATCAGCCAATCATCTGGAGCTTGGATGAGCCCACAATGGCTCGGAATTGGATGCCCTGTTACGATCTTCCAGACGATAAAGCGACTGCTGAGATGCACATCACTGTTCCTAAGGATATGATTGCTGCTTCAAACGGATTCTTGATCGATGTCATCGAAAACGCTGACAGTACCGTTACTTTTGTTTGGCGGGAAAACTATCCGATCTCAACCTATCTCCTTTCTGTGGCTGCCACAAATTATATAGCTTTTTATGATGACTACTTTTCAGGTGCGAAGGCTATGGAAGTTCATTACTATGCCTATCCTGAGCACCTGACTCAAGCCCAAGAAGACTTTTCCATAACCGTGCCCATGATTGAATTCTACTCTGACCTCTTCGGGGAGTACCCCTTTCTGGATGAAAAATATGGGATGGCCGAAATTCCGGGCAGAGTTTCGATGGAACACCAAACATGCACATCACTTTCCTCAGAACTCGTAACCGGAGCTCACATATACGACTGGATCATTGCCCATGAGCTGGCCCATCAGTGGTGGGGTGATCTTGTGACCTTGACCGATTGGGCGGATATCTGGCTGAACGAGGGCTTTGCCACCTACTCTGATGCCCTCTGGCAGGAGCACCTTTACGGTTTTGACGGGCTCAAATCAAGAATGGCCGATTTTCGAAGGATTTATTTCACGCAACACAAAGGCCCAGACCATCCGATTTATGATCCCCCGTTGGGACATCTCTTCTGTGAGATCGAATACGAAAAAGGCGCATGGGTTCTCCATATGTTGAGGTTCGTGGTTGGCGACAGCGACTTCTTCAGCATTTTAAGAAAATACGCCCAGGATTACTCTTACTCTAACGCGACCACAGAAGACTTTCGCAGCGTCTGCGAGAAGATTTATGGAGCAGATTTGGGGTGGTTTTTCGATCAATGGATTTATGGCGCAGGCTATCCCACCTATCAGTTCGGATGGGCATATTCCGGTGGAAACAGAGTGCGAGTGGTCATCAATCAGACCCAGGAAGATCTTCCGCTGTTTAAAATGCCCTTAGAGATACAATTTGTCTTCCCTTCAAGAGTAGAAAAGCGGGTCGTTTGGGTAGAAAACGAGTATAACATCTTTGATTTTACCCTAGAAGAGAGACCCTCTGATGTGCTTTTCAATCCAGATAACTGGACATTATGCACAGTGGAAGATTTCTATAAAAAAGGAAGCATAAAGCGCTAGCCTCTATTTAAACCCGCCCAAAGAAATTACGATAATCCTAATTGATGAGAATTCTCTGCCTGTTTGGCTCCGTCGAAGAATTCCTGACAGTCAGATTTTTCGAGATCGACTGTTTATCTTAGGGTGAAATCAAATGATGTGTGTGTATGAATATTGAATAATCGATGCAGACAGTTGAAAGGAAGAAAAGATTTATGGAGATTTATGGTTTCGACTGAGAAGAGAGATTGTATATCTTTATTTTATAGCCCAACATCCTTTCGGTGATTCCCAGAGCGCGGGCAGCCCTGCTTTTGATCCCATTGTTTTCCTGGAGTGCATTTTTGATTTCCATGATCTCTAAGCGCTGGATTTTATCTGTTAAAGAAAGGTCAGATCCAATCAGATCCTCTTCCTTCTTTTCTTTCAGGAAAACCGGCAGATCGGCAGAAGTGATGTAGTCTCCTTCGCAGAACACAACGGCCCTTTCCATAACATTTTCCAATTCTCTAATGTTACCTGGAAAGGCGTATTGAACGAGCAGGTTCATAGCTTCGGCCGAGATCCCCTCGAGTTGTTTCCCCTCCTTCTCCCCAAATTTTCGGATGAAATGATCCACTAGGGGAGGGATGTCTGCTTTTCTTTTCCTCAACGGGGGAACATGAATTTGGATCACATTCAACCTGTAGTAGAGATCTGGCCTGAACTTTTCTTCCTTCATCAGTTTTTCCAAGTCCCTATTCGTGGCAGCAATAATCCTCACATCCGATTTCAAAGGCTGTGATGAGCCTAACCGATAAAATTCTTTGTCCTGAAGAAATCGGAGCAGCTTAACCTGGACCTGGAGCGGGAGATCTCCGATTTCGTCCAGAAAAAGAGTCCCTCCAGATGCTGCTTCGAATTTTCCTGTTTTCCTCTCATGGGCTCCTGTGAAGGCTCCTTTTTCGGCGCCAAAAAGTTCGCTCTCGATTAAAGTCTCTGGAAGCGAAGGAATATTTACGGCCAGGTAGAGTCCCTTTTTTCTGTGGGAGGAAAAATGGATGGTCTTGGCCACAAGGTCTTTCCCTGTGCCCGTCTCGCCAGTAATCAGGACTGTGGCCTCGCTTCTGGCAGCCTTGGCCGTCAGCCGTGCGACCTCATTCATTTCCGATGAAGAAAAGATGAAATTCTTAGGGCTGAATTTTTCTTCCAGAGAGCTCTGAAGCAGAGAGACCTCTTTCCTCAATTTCTGCCGCTCCAAGGCGCGTTCGATCACCAGCAGAAAATTCTTAAAGTCAATCGGTTTGACGATGTAGTCATAGGCTCCTTTTTTCAATGCCTCTACGGCATTTTCCACGTTGCCGAATGCTGTGACCATGATGGGCGTTATCAAAGGATTTTGGCTGAGCATCTTTTGGATGACATCGATCCCGGTCTCACCGTTGAGCTTGTAGTCCACGACCGCAATATCGATGGGCTGTTCAGCGATGATGTCCAAGGCTTCACGGCTTGAAGAGGCCTCGTAGACCAAATACCCCTCTTGCTCAAGATTCTCTCTGATCAGTTTTCTCTGTAGGGGATCATCCTCCACGATCAAAAGATTCCCTTTGTCCATCTCAGCCTCCAGGTACCTGAATAATAAAAGTGGTCCCTTTCCCGATTTGGGATTCACAATCTATCTTTCCTTCGTGAGCTTCGATGATTTTCCTGGTCAGATAGAGCCCGATGCCCATCCCTCCTTTTTTTCTAGAGAAAAAGGGATTGAAAATCTGTGTCCTTTCTTCCTCTGACATGCCCTTTCCTGTATCTTGAATGGTTATTAAGACTTTTTTCCGGTGTTCCTTAGAATAAACAGCAATATTTCCCTCATCTGTGGCCTCGAGCGAATTTTTCAGCAAGTTCAGGAAAGCTTGGCTCAATAACTCCCTATCAGCGTTCAGAGCCACGCTGCTTCCCTCTGAATATTCTATCTCAATCCCGTCTGAGCCTCTCTCTTTTTTAAGAGATCTAATGATGTCTTCCATCAGACCTTTGAGGAAAAACTTCTCTTTCTTCAAATTCAGAGGCTTGAGCGAAACCGAGAATTGATCGATGATTCGGGATATTTTTTGCACTTCTTCACCGCCCAGAGATATCTCATCCTGAAGCTCTTGTGGCGTTCTTTTCTCTAACAGCTCAAAGAGAAGTGCCAGGCTGTTGAGGGGATTCTTGATTTCATGGGCCACTCCAGATGTGAAGGCTGAGATTTCCCTGTATCTTTCCTTTTCTCTGCGTTCTTTCTCGGCTTCCTTTTCTTTTCGCAGATAATGACTCTGCAGTTGATAGATTCCCAAGAAGAATATGATTCCGACTCCTGCGATGATCCCAAACAGGATGAGAAAGCTTTGCTTGGAATGGGCGATCATCTCTTCCAGATTCACCAGAGAGTATCCAAGATAGATGTAATAGGTCCTTTGATCGGGTGCTGTAAAGGATGAAAAGACGTTGAATATTTTACCTGCCGGAGAGTCGATGATCCAGGACTCCTGCTTTCCAAAATTTTTTTGCGACAAAGGCAGGTATCCGTCGAACCGGGAACTCCATCCCAGGATTTCCTTCCTCTCATCCAGAAGAGCCATGTAGTATATGTTTTCTTCCCCGGAATAGAGATTGAAGATTTCATCCGATGAGTAATTCTCGCTCAAGAAGTGAGAGATGTCGACTTTTAAGATTTCGGCCGTAGCTTGGAGCTGTTCTTTGACCAGATCTTCGACTTTATTTTTGATGTACGTCCGGTTCATGGAGGAGAGCACAAAAAATATGATCACGATACCTAAAAGTGGAAGAAAGAAGAAGAGAAAAAAATCCTTCTTTTTCAATAACGCTTTCCCTTCCCTTTCCCCTTTCTTCTCATTTGGCCTTTCCCTCCCCTCCAGTTGGGAAATCCATGTTCATCCCGAAGAACAAGCGTTTCTCCCCTGAATTGAACCTCTCTGGCGATGATGTTCTGACCCATTCCTTCAGACGAGTAGAGAGAGCCGATGACCATGAGGTGTTCTCCCTTGTGGAAATCATAGTCAAAGGACCACACAGGACTTATTTCTACCTGGAACAGTTTTTTGGTGTTTTTCTGCTCAAGGATGAGGATCAAAAAAGGAGAGCTGTCCTTGTAACGGGGCTCCATGGTGATCTTTTGGATTTTGCCTTCCACCCTGATTTCTTGATCCACGTTGTAGAAGTGCAGGGCTTGTTGGCCAAATGAGGGCAGGATTACTATGAGAAAAACGATGAACAGAGTCATTTCAGATCGCTGTTTCATTGTCTAGCTCCTAGAGGAATATTCCATTCGATGCCCAAAGAAAAGAAATGGCCGTTCCAGTCAAAATAGAGATCATTAGAGCTGTTGCTTATGTAAGAATAGGATAAAAACACAGAAAATTGGGGGAAGTTTTTTTCTGTCCTCACTTCAATCTGGTTTCTATTGTCTTTTCTTGTCAGTCCCAGGGGATTTCCTTCCAGATCCAGACTCTCTATCCCCGGGAATTCCTTTTTAGATAGAGTATACCCCAATTTCAGCTGAATGTTCCAGGGCACAAGGAAAGTCAATTGACTCCCGATCTGATAACCATCCCAGGAAAACCTGTCATAGGAAGGATTTTCGACGGCATAGAATTCTTCGATGAAAAAGAATGGATTTTGACCAGAAAGAACCCACTGTTTCATCCCTGAGAGATTGAGTCCAATAGTATTCCCAAGCCCTTGGGCAATCAATCCTGAAAGAGAAAAGACCTGAATCCCCTGTGCTTCGGTTTGTGTGATGGTCTGATATGGTTTCTGGTCTTGTTTGTTAGAATAGCCTCTTCCCCTTCCACCCATGAAATAGCGGTGGCCTTCAATGGGAACCTCTCCTTCGTAGATGTAAGGGTGGAGAAAGGACTTGTATCCCCAGTCTATTTCTCCCTTGAAGGTCGTATTCGTCTGGAAATATCTATCAAAGGAGACCATAAGGGCATGGCTGAGAAAATCGTAGACAGAATCTCTGTAGTTTTTGTACTCGAAGGAGTAATTCGACTTGAATATGGATGTCTGACTGAGATAGCTCTTGAAAGCAGCGAAGAAGTTGGCTGAGAGGTAGTTAAAGTCTGAATAGTCGGACCGGTAGAAAGCTCCACGTCCGTCCAGCGAGAAGTAGAAGGCCGATTTCTCATTGAGGGGGTGGAGGTAGTCCATGCCTGCATCTTGAACGTAATAGGTGAGATTGGGATTTTCAAACAGATAGGAATAACTTCCTTCGGCGTAGAGGGAAAGCCTAGAGAGGTTTTTATCCAGGTAGAAACTGAAAGTTGAGAGTTGATCTTTCTCTGCAAACCGATTCTGGAAGAGGTTATTGGTCATGTTTTGGGAAAAAGACAGAGAAAATGAATCAGCCATTAGGGTGGGACTCAGAATCAGTGCAGATAGGATATATATAAAATACTTTCTCATTTTCTTCTCCTTGAAAGAGAGTAAAGGGGCTGGGCCCCTTTACCCTCTCCTCATACTTGTTTAGCCTTGACCTTGGCCTCTTCTCGCTCCTTTGCCATTGGGACCTGTCCCGTCACAGATGCCGCTTCTGAAGCTGTCTCGATTTTGCCTGGAGGACTGATTTTTCCAGGCATTTCCATCACGGAAACCGTTTCTGTTTCCGAGCGGATTGGAAGATGAGTTGTCTGAGTTTCTACCTTTGTAACCAGTACCATCCTTGGGTCTGGTCCAATCGGGATCCTGACAGTTGGGAATACCGTCATTGTCATGGTCACGGGCGAAATCACAGATTCCATCTCCATTCTCATCGACGAAAAACGGTCCTGCCTGGAATTCTGATTTTACCCTGTTTTGGAAGGTATTGCGAGTAACTTTCTGCGGATTATCGTCTGCGAGAACAAGACCTACACCCAGGATCAGCACTGATCCTGTCAGAGCCAATGCTTTTTTGATGTTCATTCGAACCTCCTTTCTCTTGATTGAGGCCATGTATAAAGCAAGTCCTGTGCCAAGTTCTATAGTATTGAAAATAAATAAATTATGGATTTAAGAAGCATCGAAAAACCGACATTATTGTCATTAAACCTACAATTTTGTAGGAAGTCTAAAGTCACAGGAATCTTTGTATTTGGATGCAACTCTATTTTCGTGACAGTTAATTATGAAGGTGTAATCTGTCCCAGCGCCGGTTCCCCTCCATCCTTGCCAAGACCCTCCCACCATCCACCATGGGCTTCGGATGGAGAGGAGCCGGCTCTGCACTTCTCCATTAGGTTAGATGTTTCCCTTATCATGGAAACAGAGATCTTACCTTATGTTTGTAGTAGTTGACTTGGCAATTGGTAATTTGAAAGAATTGAGGATGGCAAATTCAAAATATGAAGAGGGAAAGATGAGTATTGTTGTTGTTCTTGTCATGCATGGAGTTCCGCCGATAGACTTTCCGAAAGAGGAGATGATGGAGCTCTTTGGTTTACATCATCGACAGGCACATGCCTCAGAATCAGAGCGAGAAGCTTTGAAAAAGCGCCATGAAAAATTGGAAGAAAAAATGCGCAACTGGCCCAGGACCCCAGATAATGATCCCTATCATGCCGCTTCCCTAGAAATTGCATCTAAGCTGGAAGTAATTTTAGGAGAAAGAGTCTTTGTCGGATTCAATGAATTTTGTGCGCCCACGATAGAGAACGCCATAGGTGAAGCCGCTTCTCAATCTCCGTATAAGATTATCGTGACGACTCCCATGATGACAAGGGGCGGAAAGCATTCTGAGAAGGATATTCCTTTAGCTATTAAACGAGCGCAGGAACTCTATGCTGGTGTGGAGATTGTTTATGCCTGGCCCTATGACATTTCCGATGTCGCTGGATTTCTGGCCAAACACATAAAGCGATTTATATAGAGAGACTGTCAAGAAAGATTTTGCCTACAGCCTCCAGAGATAAGAGGCTTTCAAGAAGAATCCCCGCCGTGTTTCCAGGAAGTTATCCGCAGGTCTGTAGTCACCCAGTGGAGTTCATCCTGGACAATTTGAGGGGTAGGCGGCCGTTCTGACTGGAAGGTGATCCCAAGATGGCAGATGATCTTAAATCTTTTGGGAACAATCATGTGCTCTTTTTCGTAGATACAAAAGAGGGATGAAGTACAACCTTAGGAAGGAGAACACCATGACAAAAAAGCTTTCTTCTGTTTTGATCCTTTCTTTTCTGATTTTTATCACCGGTGTCGGATCGGCTGCGGCCAAAGAAATCGACAAAGAATTCCACCAGAGCTTTGACGTCAACCGGGGGATTCTCCACGTCATTTTATGCCTCGGCGGATGATGCGGATTATATCCGGATAGAACTGGATGATATTGAAGACTACAAAGAAGACCGGCTCAGCAAGTCCGGAAGCATTCATGGGGGGAAAGGGCGGATGATAATCCGGACCGCTGACGGAGACATCACAATTAAAGAGAATTATTGATCAAAATTGAGGGAGTGAAATTTTCCCAGGAATATTCCCAATTTTCTGTCACTGTTCGCATTCATGATGAACCAAAATTCTATCTAGGGATTCGATACTTATTTTATAAAGTTTATTTCGCTTGTTTATTATTCAGTATTCAGTAAAATAAAAACCAGCGGTTTAGAGGGAGAATCCCACATGAAATGCAACAAATGCCAGTTCGAAAACCCTCAAGATAGTGCATTCTGCAGCAAATGCGGGACAAAATTGTCTGATCTTGAGGAACTTTCTGTATCCGTGACGAAAACCATCGAAACAAAAGGAGAGGGATTAACAAGAGGAACGACATTTGCCGGAAGATACGAGATCATCGAATCGCTGGGAACAGGAGGTATGGGGAAAGTCTACAGGGCTTATGACAACAAAATTAAAGAAGAAATCGCCATAAAGCTCCTCAAACCTGAAATCTCTATGGATAAAAAAACAATTGAGCGCTTCAGCAACGAAATAAGACTCTCCCGTAAAATCACCCACAAGAATGTCTGCCGGATGCATGATCTGAATGACGACGAGGGAGCACAGTACATAACCATGGAGTACGTACCTGGCGAAGACCTGAAGAGCTTCATAAGGCGGGTGGGCCATCTTCCTTCCGGAAAAGCCATCAGCATCGGCAAGCAAATCTGCGAAGGCTTGGCTGAAGCTCACAAATTAGGGGTGATCCATCGTGATCTCAAGCCTCAGAATATCATGGTGGACAAGAGCGGTAATCCAAAGATCATGGATTTCGGAATCGCGCGTTCGCTCAGGGCTGAGGGAATAACAGGAGAGGGAGCAATCATCGGGACACCGGAATATATGTCACCAGAGCAAGTCGAGGGGAAGGAGACAGATCAGCGCTCAGATATCTATTCTCTGGGAGTTGTCCTGTATGAAATGCTCACGGGGAAAGTGCCTTTTGAAGGTGAGAATACCTTCAGCATTGCTCTCAAACACAGGGATGAAATCCCGCCCCATCCCAGGGAATTGAATCCTGAATTATCCCCAGAATTGAGCGCTGTCATCCTCAAGTGCATGGCCAAAGAAAAGGAAAAGAGGTGCCAATCCGCTCAGGAGCTTCTTTCAGACCTCAACGCCCTCGAGAAAGGCAAGGAGAGAACTGAGGCTGAAACAAAGCCGCGAGTCCTTGCGTTTTTGGCTGAAGAAAAACCTATTAAAGAAGAAAAGCCTGTTTTTGTTGCAAGAGAGAGTGAACTCGAGAGGCTCAATACCTTCCTCGAAAGATCTCACTCGGGAAGAGGCCAGGTTGTTTTTATCACAGGAGAGGCCGGAAGCGGAAAGACCGCTCTTATTCAAGAATTCTCAAGGAGGGCGCAAGAGGCGCATCCAGACCTCATTGTAGCCAGCGGTAAATGCAATGCCCATACGGGAATCGGGGACCCCTATTCGCCGTTTATGGAGATGCTGGGTCTTCTAACGGGTGATGTGGAAACCCGCTGGGCCGCAGGAATGATCACAAGAGAGCATGCTCAACGACTCTGGAGTTTAATGCCGCAAACGGTCAAAGCTCTGTTGGAGAATGGCCCGGACTTGATCAACATCTTTGTTCCCGGCACTCCTTTATTGGCACGGGCTGAGGCTTTTTCCTCGGCTTCCACCGAGTCGCATATTCGTCTCAAAAAGCTCGTCGAACGAAAGGCGATGCTCCCTCCCGATTCAAGCCTCCAGCAGAGTGACCTCTTTGAGCAGTACACGAAGATGTTAATCGCTCTTGCCCGTGAAAAACCGCTCTTTCTGATGCTTGACGATCTCCAGTGGGTCGATGCGGGTTCTGCCAGCCTGCTCTTCCATCTCTGCCGCCGGCTGGCCGGCAATCGGATCCTGGTCGCTGGATCCTATCGTCCCGATGAATTCGCCTTAGGAAGAGGTGATGGCCGGCATCCTCTGGAGACCGTGGTTCGTGAATTAAAACGCGATTTCGGGGATATCGAACTGGAAGTCGGCATAACAGAAGCTCGAAAATTTGTGGACGCTTACATCGATACTGAACCAAATCGACTGGACAGAAACTTTCGGGAGACCATCTTCAAACAGACCAAAGGCCATCCGCTTTTCACAGTTGAACTGCTGAAAGAGATGCAAAATCGAGCTCTATTGATCAAAGACGAACAAGGCCGATGGATTCAAGGCCCTGACCTCGATTGGAATGCGCTGCCGGCGCGCGTGGATGCTGTCATCGAGGAGCGGATCAGCCGCTTGAGCGAGAACGAGAGGGAAACATTGACTTTGGCCAGCGTCGAGGGGGAGGAGTTTACGGCAGAGGTTTTAGCTCAGCTGCAGGAAGTCGAGATCCGCAAATTGATCAGGCTTCTCAGCGGAGAGCTGGACAGACGCCACCATCTCGTCTCCGCCAAAGGGATACGGCAGTTGAAGAATCTCCATCTTTCGCTCTATCTCTTTAGGCATATTCTTTTTCAGAGATATCTCTATAATAATCTGGATGAGGTCGAAAGGACCCACCTTCACGCAGAAGTCGGACAGATCCTGGAAAATCTCTACGGAGAACAAAACGAGGAAGTCTCCGTTCAGCTCGCCAGGCATTTCCAGGAAGCCGGGATTCTGGACAAGGCCATAGAATATTTGCACAAAGCGGGGAAACGGGCTGTGCATCTATCGGCTAATGAGGAGGCCATCGTCCACTACAAGAGAGCTCTGGAGCTTCTAGACGAAATTCATGAGACTCCCGAGCGTGCACAAAAGGAAATCGCGCTTCAACTTGACTTTTTGGTCCCGGTAGCGTCCACAAAAGGCTATGGGGCTCCGGAAGTGCGTCAGGCGATTTTCAGGGCTCGAGAATTGTGCGACCAGATTAGAGAGACACCCCAATTCTTTACGACTCTTGTCCAAATAGCAATGCACTATGCCTTTGTGCGGGCAGAGTACCGAACAGCGCTTGAATTTCAGGATCAGATCATTAAGATTGCAGAACACACGAGGGATCCCCTGCAAAAGGCGATCTCTTCCTTTACGACGATCTGGGCACTTATGAATATCGGAGAATTGACTAAAACAGTAGAGCATGCCAAAGAAATGAATGCTCTGTATGACCCTGATAAACACGGTTTCCTGGCTTATATGTTCGGGTTTGACCTGGGTGTCATCAATCGAGGATTTGGATCGTGGGCCGTGTGGTTCCTCGGATATCCCGATCGAGCCCGAAAGGATTTTGACATGGCCATGGAACATGCGTACAAATTTGGTCATCCCCACACCATTGCTTTTGCTCTGGTGGGGGGCTGTGAGTTGGATTGGTTTCTGGGAGACAAGGAAGCTGGCCATCGTCACCTCGAAGAGCTTGCCCGAATCTCCAATGAGAAAGGATTTATCTATTGGCAGGCCCACGCTGTTTTTTACGAGGGAGAAAAAATAACCCTGGAAGGGAAGGAGAAGGAAGGGATCGCTCAGATGCACCAGGGACTTGCCATGATTAAGGCCACAGGAATCCAGACCTGTTTTACGCGCCTGTTGGCAAGATTAGCGGATGCCTGCTTAGAGATAGGGCAGATCGACGAGGGACTGGCCGCTATCGCCGAGGCCATCGAGGTGAGGTGCAAATTCGACGAGAGATACATGGAGGCCGAACACTACCGTCTTAAAGGGGAACTGTTGTTGAAGAAAGGCGGGAGTGAAGACGAGGTCATGAAGCTGTTTGAGCAGGCTGTTGAAGTTTCGCAGCAGCAGCAAGCAAAGTCTTTAGAGCTTCGTGCTGTGATGAGCATAAGCCGCTTGTTACAGAAGCAGGGAAAAAAGCAAGAAGCCCATAAATTATTGGAAAAAACATACAGTTGGTTCACCGAAGGCTTTGAGACGGCTGACTTGAAAGAGGCCAAAATCCTGCTTGAAGAGTTGGAGAGCAGTTAGCTATAAGATAGACTATACCCCGCAAATGGATAAAAAGCAGGCAGGCCAACGTTTCCCGACAGAAATTAGAAAACGATTCATATAGAGAGACTGTCAAGAAAGATTTTGCCTACAGCCTCCAGAGATAAGAGGCTTTGAAGAAGAATCCCCGCCGTGTTTCCAGGAAGTTATCCGCAGGTCTGTAGTCTCCCTCTTCCCATTTGATTTTTTCGTAGAGAGAGCCGTATCCGATATGAATGACGGTTCCGGGAATATAGGTAAACGAAGCGAGAAAATCGGTCATCAATCGGTTCCGAAAGGAGTTGTACTCCAAGATAGCCCTGAAGAAAAGATACTTATTCACCTGAAAGGTGGCCTTGTTTCGGAAAATCGTGTAGTCATACTCTTTTTCTGAATCAGAATCTCTGTAAAAGTCGGAATAGATGAGACTCAATTCCAGATGAAGCTTTTCAGAAGGCAAGAACCTGAGGAGAGCTTGGGCATCACTACCGCTGCCTTGGTAGGGAGCAACCACATAGCGGATTTTTTTTCCGTAATAATATCTCAGGTCGAAAAAGAACTGTTTGGTGATTTGGCTGGAGGCTATAAACCTACCCCTGCTGGTGTTGAACCTTTCATCGAGCCAGACCTCGGTGGAGTAGCGGTAGCCGAACACGATTGTTGAATTTCTGAGCAGGAGAAACCTCAGGTCAAAAGAATTGTCCGTTTCATAAAGATCGCTGAATCTATCCCGAATCTGGGTGCTGTGGACAATAGGGTCGATCCTCTTGATAATGCCTGATTGAGGATAGAACATGCGCATGATTCCTGACCGGAACCTGGTGATACCGGTGCGCGTGATGTATCCTGTCTCGGTCTGAAAATCCTCCGATATATCCTGGAGCCCGAGCATGACGACCCAGTCTCGCGTAGTATACATATAGTGAAGACCTAAGGCATGTCCATCGGTTCTTGCGGATTCTTCATCCAGTCTTGTAGAAGACAGGAAACCGTGATATCCGAAGAGACTGGACTTGTTTAATCGAAATTGTCCATCCAGCCCTAAAACTCTGTTATAGCCACTTTCGCGTTCCCGGCCGGTATAGAATCCACCAATGAAGCTGTCATTGGCCAAAGCACGTTTATAACGGAATATTCCAAGATGGGCATAGTTTTCTGGTTGTTCTTCTGGCAATTCATCCATGGCATAGATTGCGGCCACTGTGTTTTTGTCTCCAATCCTGCCGTTCAGTTTGAATCCCATCAACGGATCGACGATAGTGCGCGTATGCACAACTTCTTTAAGAGGATCGTCCTCATGGAATCCGCCAAAATTAAACTTCTCCAGACCTTCCAAGAAAAAAGGCCTCTTTTCCTCGAAGAACAGGGCATATCGCAGGTTGAAATCTACCTGTCCCGCGTCGGCCTCTACCTGGCTGAAATCGGGATTATAGGTTCCATCTAAGATCAGATGGGATGTGATCCCGTACTTGGCTGTCAAGCTGAGATCTCCCACACCTCCTTTGGATGCCAAATTCCCTTCTTCCTGTTCGCTTCTATGGCTGTAGGTTACACCAGGAAGAACCTCGAACAATGTGTAGTGTTTGACATCGTGAAAAATAAGAGGTCTTGTCTGTGTTAAAAAATTCGGGCCCTGCTTGGGGTCTAACGGAGGGTAGGTACCTGATTCTGAACGGCGGCTTATCCATCGTTCGAAAATGATGCCCATCTCAACAGGATTTTTGTGCGAGAATCGGAGACTCTTGAATGGAATTTTTAGCTCGACCGCATATCCCTCCTCATCGATTTGCCCTGCGCTGTACCACACGATGTCCACGCTGAAATCCTCATTTCCGCCTTCAAAGGTGGAGTCTCCCTGGATTCCCAATGGATTACAGTAAAAGACATGGAGAAATTGCTGATCATTGAAGGGGTCCAGGTTGATACAGATCCAGTCATCAGAGCGGATGTTATCCCGGCTTGTGACTGAGGCTTTTATCTTGTCAGGCTCGCTGTCGAAACATCTGAATGCGAAATATATATTTTCCCGGTCATAGGCGTAATAAACGATTGTCTTTTCCTTCATTTCCTTTCCATAATCCGGGTGATAGGTTTTGAAGCCTGTTTCGTAAGGAGATTTTTGCCATACGGGATCATCCAGGATTCCGTCAATAACAGGAGGAGTATCCGTTTTATGGGGAATGAGTGGCTCAAGCTTCTCCTCTGCAAACGCGAAGAGACCAATTAAAAATATCGAAATAAAAAGAAGGATGGAGTTTGCTCTTTTGATTTTTTTTAACATGTCAATCATTCTTCCTTTACGAAATCAGGAACAAAAGGTTATATCACGATGAAATTTTTTCCGTCAAATTGATTCAGAATAAAGTTTCTTGCATTTCTTAGGCCTGTTTTGGTATATTTCTTAGGAACTTTGGACCTGATCATGCCGCGCCGTTCAAGATGAAACAGAAAGGAGAAGAGCCATTCTGATCAAGAAGCCGAGACTCTTCGGCCAAGAAAAGGATATCTTCCAGAAATGCTATAAGTGGAAGGATTGGAAAACAGCCCAACAGTTTGGCTACTACCCATATTTCACGCCTATCGAGAGCGAGGCTGATGCTGTTGTCTACATCGATGGAAAAAGCAAGATCATGCTTGGGTCCAATAATTACATGGGGCTCACCAACCACCCTGAGGTCAAACAAGCCGCCATCGATGCCGTTGCGAAGTACGGTTCCGGGTGTACGGGATCACGGTTTCTTAACGGAACGCTGGACATCCATGTCGAACTGGAGGAGGCCCTGGCCGAATGGCTCGGCAAAGAAGCTGTCTTGGTCTTCTCTACGGGTTTTTTTGTCAACCAGGGAGTGATCTCCTCTCTCGTGAATAAAGATGATGCCGTGATCTCAGACCGGCTGAATCACGCCAGCATCATCGAGGGTTGTCGTCTAGCCACCGGTGAAACCATCCGCTATAAGCACAATGACCTCGAGGACCTTGAGCGAACTCTTCAAGAAGTTCCTTCTGATGTAGGAAAGCTGATCGTTGCCGATGGTGTTTTTTCCGCAGAGGGGACGATTGCCGATATCACCGGAATCGTCCGGCTGGCCCGCAAATATAAAGCCCGGGTGATGATCGATGAGGCCCATTCGATCGGGGTTTTCGGTGCGGAGGGACGGGGAATCTCGGAAGCCCAGGGGCAATTAAAGAACGTCGACCTCATCATGGCCACCTTCAGCAAATCATTCGGCGGCGTTGGGGGATTCGTGGCTGGTCCCTACGAAGTCATCATGTGGATCAAACATAAGGCTCGGACGATGATTTTTTCAGCCAGCCTTCCACCCTCCTCGGTAGCGAGCGCAAGGAAAGCTCTCGACATCATCAGAAAGGCTGACGACAGACGGGAAGCTGTGCTCAGAAACTCCGAAAAGATGAGAAAAGGCCTTCAGGAGATCGGGTTCGATACGGGAAGATCCACTAGCCAGATCATTCCTCTTATGATCGGCGATGACATGAAGTGCCTGAGATTTTGGAAAGCCCTGTTCAACTTAGGGGTTTTCACCAACGCCTTCATCCAACCCGCCACCCCTCCAGGAGGGGCTCTAATCCGCACGTCCTACATGCCTACTCATACCGAAGAGATGCTGGATGAAGCCCTCGGACTCATGAAGGATGTGGGAAAGAAGTTTAAGG
>Ga0209636_10003092_pt1 | contig 16959 bp, 10 predicted proteins | sample DeeMarSWOR152_54_FD_187464 | JGI IMG/M metagenome (GOLD analysis project Ga0209636, IMG submission 187464) | Marine sediment microbial communities from White Oak River estuary, North Carolina - WOR-1-52-54 (SPAdes) (version 2) | ecosystem: Environmental > Aquatic > Marine > Intertidal zone >...
CCCTTCAGGTGTTTTTCAATCCGCTTCAAAATCAATGTCCCGAGCTTTTCATCCTTTCCTAAATTGACCCAGGCCATAGCTCTTTTTTGTTTGGGGTCTAACTGGAGTCTTTGCATTGAGATGTCACTTTCTGAGAACATTTCGTATGCGCGCCAGCCAGTGACTTGGCGCTCGGGAATGGATAATCTTTGAACTTCCACATCACAGCCGACGCACAATCGTTCATCTTCCTGCTTTATATTTAATTGGACAATCCTTCTAATACTGTGCAGGTTTGCCTCTGTGCGGTTGAAAGGGCCGATGATGTCTTTTCGCCAGAATTCGAAGAACTGTGCTCCCTGCAGGGGCTTGCTTCTTATAACTCCGAGTTCGGGGTCGGCCTTATCGATGGTAAAGTGCATTTTACCAAGAACATCTTCTGCTACCTGCATTGCTTCGGCCTTGGCTGTATCAGTCACGCAGATTTGCTTGGCCGTTTCGTATTGCTGAGTTGCGGCGCATCCTGTTAAAGACAAAAGCAGCACATAGGTCGAAAACAATAATGATTTGACTTTCTTCATTTTGCGTCCATTCATTTTGGATTATTTTTATAATCGGGCTGATTATAACTATAGACAGGTATGAACTCAAGAACCATTTGCTTTTCTCAAATCCGGCAGGCAATTAAACGTATCGATTACTTCTGATTTGTTAACTGGTCGGCTATGAAATAGAGCGCAAGCGGAGATTGTAAGATGTTTGGCAAGGAAAATCTTCGATGGGGTAAAGGTTAAGTTGTTTTAAGGCCGATATTTATATTATATGTCTTCGGTGCAGTTACAATCCATCGGCGAAAAATTGGGGTCGCTGCCTTTGGGCCAAAGCATTAAAGATTTTCTCGACTATCTAACAGTAGAAGCGGGGCTGTCTGAAAACACTCGGTTAGCCTATGGCCGAGACCTGATATCTTTTTTGGAATATTGCCAGGCCAGCAAAATCAGGGACCTGCAGCAAATAAAACCCGCTTTTATACAAAGTTATTTGGTTGTTTTGGCCAAAGACGAGAAGGCTGAGAGCTCAGCCAAAAGGGCTTTGGTCGCTGTTAGAATGTTCCTGCGTTTTGCAAAATTTACAGGCCAAATCGATAACGACTTTGCAGCTATCACAGAATCGCCGAAACTGTGGCAAAAACTGCCCACGATTTGTAGTAAAAAACAGGTTATGAGCATTATTAATGCGCCGAGCTCCTCCGAGGCTTTTTATTTTCGTGACAAGGCTATTCTCGAACTGCTATATGCTACGGGAGTTCGTGCCGGTGAGCTTGCGAGCCTGAAAACCAGCGATTTAAATCTTGATATTGGATATTTGCGATGCGTAGGAAAGGGAAACAAAGAACGGGTAATACCAATCGGCAAGGCCGCAGTTGAAGCTATAGTTGAGTATCTGACGGAACTAAGACCGAAACTGGGAAAAAACCAAAGCTGTGATTTTATTTTCCTGTCGCGAACAGGTCGGCAGTTGAGCCGTATTGAGATTTGGAGATTGGTCAAAAAATATGCTCTTCGAGCCGGGTTGCCGAAAAATTTAACCGTTCACACATTAAGGCATTGTTTTGCAACCCATCTGTTGGCCGGTGGTGCCGATTTGAGAGCTGTGCAGGAAATGCTCGGACATATTGATATTGCCACTACGCAGATTTACACACATGTTGACCGGCAAAGGTTGAGAGAGATTCACAAAAAGTTCCACCCGAGGCCGTAGAAGCATCAATGAGCGACTGCATCAAGGCATTGATGCAAAAAGACAGTTGACTTTGACGGGGTTTGCAGATTATTATGATGGTAAATCGGCGGCTGAAAGGAACCAAATTTTGCAAAAGATTCGCAAAGTAGGACAGCTGCCGACAATGAATAAATGAATAAACACATTACATTTATGGGTAACGAGGTCATTAGAATGGATGCAAAACGATTCTTTCTTGTAATTTTGCTGTTGGTAATAGGTTGTCAGCCAGCTGATATCACACAGCAAAAGTCTGCTTTAATGGTCGAGGAGACTGTCGCTGAAGCTCAGCTTAGCAAGCAGTTGAAAATAAATAGAGATGCGTTGCTTAAAGGCTCAAGCGAACAAATACGAATCGATGCTGCAACCGTAATGCTGTTTAGCGATGACCCATTGGCAAGGGAAATTCTACTTGGTGCGCTAAAGCAAACCGAAAATAGCGCCGCACGCATAGCTGTGTGCAAGGCATTAAGTCAGGCAAGAACTGAGCAAAAATCTATAAGGAATAAAGAAAACTTTATCTCATCGCTGTTTGACATCTTAAATACTGAAGTTGGCGACACCGCTAAATTGGCATCTGAGGCCATCTTGATTTTTGACTATGAGCAAATATCTAAACCTCTCGAAAGAATGGTAACAGACCCATCACTGCTGGTCAAAGCCAGATTGAATGCGATTTATGCATTGAGGCTTCAACCGGATATGAGGGCGGTCTTTAAACTTATTGAACTGCTCGATGACCCTGAAAGCCAGGTAGCTGCGGAAGCAGAGAAAGCTCTACGCTCACTTGGAACACCGATAGGAAAGGACGCCGAAACGAGAAAGCAAATCAGAAGCGAACTCAAGCGAAAGGGCAGAGACGAATTCTTCAGAGATTTGTTGATTCGACAGGAAGCCCAGATGCGAAAGGTGCAAAAAAAATCGGATTTGTGGCAGGAAAAGTATTTAGCGTCGTTGGAGCAAATTTATAGCGGCATCAGCGATGATAAGGCCAGAGGTCAGTTTTTAGCTCAATATCTGGTTGATGAAGAAGAGATGTTAAGGTTGTGGGCGTTGGAGAAGGTTCATCGATGGCGGCTTGGAACCAAATCAAGATTACCGCCCGAGCTCGGCCCCATTTTGGTCAATTTGATTTCCGATGCGAGTAGCAATGTTAGGCTAAAAACCGCAAAGCTGTTGTCTTTGATGGGAGGGGTCAATTCGGCTGAGAAGCTGCTCAAACAACTCGAAGTCGAGCAGAACGATGAGGTAAAAACAGAGTTGTTCGTTGCGCTTGGTGCCGCCTGTTACTATGCCTTTTTACCAGATTCGGAATTCAAGATACTGCCGGAATTAAGAAAGCAGGCCCTCGAATGGGCGCAAAAGTACTTGGCAGAGCAGGACCCCGCAAAAACGCAAAAAGGTGCTGAGGTTATAAAAAAACTCCTGGCTCAGAATGGTTTAGCTTCTGCAGAAGTTGACAGATATCTTGGTTTGCTTGCGGACAGATATAAAAAAGAAAAAAACAGCGCTGATGGAACCTTACGAGGTGAATTGCTCAGTGCGATGGCCAGCTTATGTGCTCAGGGTGCTTATAAAGCAGAATCAGATAAGCTTTTTAAGCCTATATTTGAAGAAGCTCTGAGGGATGGAACAGATTTGGTCAGGGAGGCAGCAGTAGATGGGCTTATTTATATTGATAAAGCAGTAGCATTGAAGATATTGAGGAAAGATTTTGTAAACGACAGCAGCAGCATTATAAGAAAGAAATTGATAGACCTTGCCGGTGAGGTTGGTGCCCAAGATGATTTGGTTTGGCTGGCAGAGAAATTAGGTCCGACTGCGGAAGGAGAACCAGCTTGGCAGGCAATGCTAAAGATATTCAGACGCTCTGATTGTGGTGTTCTCGGCGGGTGGTTTAGCAAATTTGACTCTGAAACATTCCAAAACAAGCTTTCTGAGGAGCAGACGCTATCTTTTCTGGAAATAGCAGAGCGCAAAGCCGCTGCCGAAAATAAGCCTGAAATGCTCAAAAATGTTAAAAAAAAGCTGGTTCAAGTTTACACTAAAAGGGGTGATTTTGAGCATACCGCTGAATATTTGGGTATGCTGCATCAGCTTGCTCAGACAGCACAAGAAAAGGAAGCAATTTTAGCCGATTTGCTTGATGTGTATTTAAGATGGCCAAACGTGAAAGCGGCGACACAACTGGTGCATAATTGTCTGTTACAAAAGGACTTAGAGCCTAATAACGTTATCGTGGTCTCCATAGAAACCTATCTTTCAAAAAACCCTGCAAGCAATGACCCAAAAGTGCTGTTGGAAGCTCTGGTTAAAATAAAGACCCCTGAGCCAAGACCAATGTGGTCTGAAAAGGTCAAAAGCTGGGTGGTGCGTCTCGGTCTGCCACAGGACAAAAATAAAGCAAAACAGGGCAGTCAGTAGCCGAAATTGGGTTTGTAAAATGGTTAAAATCACTTATGGCTGAGTAGGGTTGAGAGGTGTAAGTGTGTTATTTTTCACAAAAAATTAAAAAATATTGCTTTTTTTGTATTTTTTTAGTTTTATCTTTGCACTTGCAGGATTATTTTTATAGTGTATAGTGTTTATATTGAAACTGGTGGAAGTTAGGCATCTCTGTGATTTCTATATAGAGTTGATTATATAAATTGGGGAAAGCAGGGCAAGGCTATTTATATTTATTTTAGACAGAGCTTTGTTGGTTGGTGTTTATCATTTGATTTAACGGAGAAGCCAGATAGCCAGCTGTTTGGCATGCTGCTGTAGCTCAGTGGTAGAGCGCGTCCTTGGTAAGGACGAGGTCATGGGTTCAAGCCCCATCAGCAGCTAAATGAAAGCGTGTCAAGCCGGGATGGCTTGAGGATATTTATCAGCTCTTGGCTTTAGGTTGATTATAAAGGGTTGAAGTAGTTTTTTGAAAATTTGGTAGGTTGGAAAGTAAATACTAACCGAGCAGATTGGAGGTTTATAGTAAGATGGCTAAGGCGGTATTTGAGCGAACAAAACCACATGTAAATGTCGGGACTATCGGTCACGTTGACCATGGGAAGACGACTTTGACGGCTGCAATGACGAAGGTAATGGAGTTCAAGGGCCTCTCGAATTTCAAGTCATACGATGAGATAGCAAAGGCCTCTGAGGCTCAAGGTCGTCGTGACGCAACAAAGATTCTGACGATTTCAACAGCACACGTTGAATACGTAACTGAGAACAGGCATTATGCGCATATTGACTGCCCTGGCCACGCCGACTACGTTAAGAATATGATAACCGGTGCTGCCCAAATGGATGGTTCCATTCTTGTTGTCAGCGCAGCGGATGGTCCGATGCCGCAGACTCGTGAGCACATTCTTCTGGCCCGTCAGGTCAACGTTCCGACGGTAATAGTTTTTTTGAACAAGACCGACCTTGTTGACGACCCTGAGCTGATTGACCTCGTTGAACTGGAGATACGAGAGTTACTTAATAAATACGAATTTCCCGGTGATGAAACACCAATCATCCGTGGTTCTGCCATACAGGCGATGAAGGCTGAAAGCCTTGATGACCCAGCCTGTGGTCCCATAGTGGAATTGTTGAAAGTAATGGATGAGTATATACCGGTTCCTGTTCGAGACGTCGATAAGCCATTTCTTATGCCTGTTGAGGATGTTTTCAGCATTAAAGGGCGAGGTACCGTCGGCACCGGTAGAGTTGAGCGTGGTAAAGTCCGAGTCGGACAGGAGGTTGAAATCGTCGGACTTGCGAAAGAAACCCGAAAGACAGTATGTACAGGGGTAGAGATGTTTAACAAAACACTTGATGAAGGCCAGGCCGGCGATAACATCGGCGTTCTTTTACGCGGAGTGGAGAAGAAGGAATTGGAGCGAGGTCAGGTTATCGCATCGCCGGGCTCTATCACCCCACATACTAAATTTTTGTCTGAAGTCTATGTTCTGACTAAGGAGGAAGGTGGTCGACACACACCCTTCTTCCCCGGTTACAAACCTCAATTTTATTTCCGGACAACCGATGTTACAGGTGCGGTCCTTGCGCTAAAGAGCAGGGAAGGTAAAGATGCGGAGATGTGTATGCCGGGTGATAATATAGCAATGGAAGTTCAGATTATTTCCCCCATTGCTATGGAGGATGGACTTCGATTTGCTATTCGTGAAGGTGGACGGACCGTCGGCGCTGGAGTGGTAGCTAAAATCCTTGAATAAGCATATCTTTGAATAGCCGTTGAAATTCATTAGTGTTAAAAGTAAAGGTGCTCGCATCGTATAGACCTGAGTTTGTTGAGCATCTCAAGGGTAAGGAGCTTATCGAGTAATCGAACCTGTTTGGCGGGGATAGATTTTATGGCTAAAAAGAGTAAAAGAGAATATGTCTGGCTTGAGTGTAGACAATGTGGCCATAGAAACTACAGGACGAGCGTTAGTGTAGCAGAAGGGGTACCAAAATTAGAGTTGAAGAAGTTTTGTAAAAACGAACGTATACGTACCGTCCATAAAATAAGGCGTAAATAAGAGCAATCTGACTTTCTGGAGATAAAAAAAGATAAAGATAGGCCAGTAGCTCAATTTGGCAGAGCGTCGGTCTCCAAAACCGAAGGTTGGGGGTTCGATTCCCTTCTGGCCTGTTTCGGAGAAGACTGATTGTCGTTGTAAAATTGAAAAGTCAAGATTCGAAGGCCAAAGAAGGTTTAATATCGTATGGCATTTGATATCTATAAGCCGGGTCAGGGTAAATACACAAGGCTCTGCAGCGCTTTTGGCGCAGCAATAGTCGTCGGTTTAGGCTGCTTACAGCTTTACGAGACTTTAGATAGTGCTGATTTCGGATTATGGGTGAAAACTATGGTCCCTGCTGGCTTATTTGTTGTTTTAGCTGTTCTGATATTTTGGTTGATTAATAAGCCATCAGTTGCTGATTTTATGGTTGCTGCTGAAGGTGAAATGAAAAAGGTTAGCTGGTCGAGCAGAAAGGAGATAGCTGTTTCAACATTTATCGTTATTGTGGTAGTGTTTGTTATGGCTGTGCTTCTTGGTGTTACAGACCTGAGCTTTCAATTGTTCTTTGCATGGCTGCTGGGATAATCTCGTATTTCGTGAACCGTTAAATCTAAAAGCGGTACCAGATACATTATAGATGGGTATTAGATATGCAATGGTATGTTTTACGAGTTGCTGCAAATAGAGAAGAGCAGGTTAAAGACGCTCTTTTGCAGAAGGTTCAGAGGGGAAATTTAGGTGACATTATCGGCAGAGTAGAAGTTCCTGTCGAGCAGGTTAAGCGTATCCGGGGCCATAAGCAAACCATTCATAAACGCAAGCTATATCCCGGTTATGTTTTTATGGAAATGGAGTCTACCGACGATGGCAGGGTTCCGGAAAAGGCGTGGTTTATTATTAAAGAAACTTCCGGAGTTGGTGATTTTATCGGCACAGAAGGATTACCAACGCCTATGCGCGATACGGATGTGGCAAAGATGCTTTTAGAGGCTGAAAGGCCGGAAGAAGCACCGAGTATCAAAGTCGAGTTTAAAAAAGGTGATATGATTAAAATTCGCGAAGGTGCATTTGAGAATTTTGAAGGCGTGGTCGATTCTATCGACCCCGAACGAGGTATCGTCAAGGTAATTGTTGAAATATTTGGCAGAAGCACACCTCTTGATATTGAGTATTGGCAGATTGAAAAATTATAATTCCGCAGGCAGTCTGAAAAACGAAATTAAGGGTAAGTATGGCTAAAGAAGTAATAACCAAGATTAAATTACAAGCCCCCGGTGGACAGGCGACACCGGCTCCGCCGATTGGTCCTGCTCTGGGACAACACGGGGTTAATATTGGTCAGTTCGTTTCACAATTTAACGAACGGACAAAAGACCTTAACGGAACAATTGTGCCGGTTGTAATAACCCTTTATAACGACAAGAGTTTTACGTTTGAGGTCAAAAGTCCTCCGGCGGCAGTTCTGCTGAAACAAGCAGCAGAAATTGCCAAGGGAAGCGGCGTTCCAAACAAAGAAAAAGCAGGAAAAATCACCACCAAGCAATTGCGACAGATAGCAGAGACTAAGTTTAAGGATTTGAATGCGTATGATATAGAGCAGGCTGAAAAGATTATTAAAGGGACTGCTCGAAGTATGGGTATAGAAATAATTGATAGTTGATAAATCCAGTTAGTAACTGGTGTGTTTTTTATGGCGCTTAGAAGCAAAAGATATGAAAAGGAATCCGAGCAGGTAAGTAAAGAGCCTGTTGGCTTAGCTGAGGCGGTCGAGAAAGTTAAATCGTTTAACTCAGTTAAGTTTGACCAGACTATAGAATGCGTCCTGCATCTTGGAATCGACCCCAAACAGGCCGACCAGTTGGTTCGAGGCTCGATATCTCTGCCGCACGGTATTGGCAAGCAAAAAAAAGTTATCGCTTTCTGCGAAGATTCGGATATCGAGGCGGCTAAAAAAGCCGGCGCCATCGAGGCAGGTTGCGATGAGCTGATAAAAAAGGTCTCAGATGGCTGGATGGATTTCGATGTGGCAGTTGCTTCTCCGAAGGTGATGAGCAAAGTGGGGAAACTCGGGCGAATCCTTGGCCCGCAGGGGAAAATGCCTTCGCCGAAAAACGGCACCGTAGCCGACAATGTAGCAACAGCGGTAGCAGAATTCGCTGCAGGCAAAGTCGAATTTAAAAACGACGCCGGTGGTAATGTTCAAATAGTAGTGGGCAGACAAAGCTTTGATGCCGAAAAACTAGTCGAAAATATTGAAGCGTTTGTTTCACATATAAAGAAGATTAAGCCGGCGGGTGCAAAAGGCACATACATCAAAAAAGCGTGTCTATCTGCGACAATGAGCCCGAGCGTAACCATTGGTGTTTAAAAAGCATAACAGTATAAGAACAGTTATGACTTCTGGGTCGAAATTTAAGGTAAAAAGATGAGCAGATACGTAAAACAATTGCTGCAGTCGGAACTGGAGAAGAAAATCGTCGACGAAAATATCAGGGACTTTCTGGTTATCAGCACCAGAGGTATTGGTGGTGTAGATAATAATCTGATTCGCGGCCAGCTAAAGGAAAAGGGCATCAGATTATCCGTGGTGAAAAATTCGTTGTTCAAAAAGGCCTTGTGTAGCTGTCGGATGGAACCGGCAGCAGCTCTGTTCATCGGTCCCTGCACCATTGCTTATGGCGGTGACAGCATCGTCGATGTTGCCAAGGAGATTGTCGAGTGTGGTAAAAAGACGCCGGCGATAGAGGTTAAGGGGGCTTTTCTGGAAGGCTCGGTTTTAGATGCCAAAGCAACTCAGGAACTTTCAAAAATGCCTACTCGTGCAGAGTTGCAGGCCAGAATTGCTGCCCTTGCACAATCACCCGCAGCAAGATTAACTGCTGCCTTCGGTGCTGTAACAGGCATCGTTGCAGGTTGTGTAAAGACCATTGCGGAAAGGGCTGAAAAACAGGCAGCGTAGATTGGATAGATAGGAAAGTAAAAAGACCGAAAAAGTGATTTGCTTGTGTGGTTGCCCCTGCACCTATTTTGAAAGTTGATAGTTGTCCAGCAACTGGGTGCTGCCCCGCACCAATTGAACGTGGACCGCAGTGATGTAAACCTCCTGCGGGACTGTGTCTTTCGCAGGCGGGCAATTGGTGCGGGGGGCACTTTGGATGTTATTCGATGGTCGATTTTCAAAATAGGTGCGGGGTTAAACGGAACGGTGTAGTTTCGGCTACCATCGGGCGTTAGCTGATAGGAGTTAACAAAAATGGCGAAAGAACAGGAAAAACAAACTCAGGAAGTTAGTGAGGCACCGGAAGCCAAAAAGACAAAAGAAGGGAAAGAAGCCAAAAGCTGGAGCAGTGAAATTAAAAAGCTCGGTGACAAGATTGTCGGCCTGACGTTGATGCAGGCCAAGGAGCTTGGCGATTATCTAAAAGAGGAGTATGGTATTGAGCCGGCGGTCGGTGGCGGAGCTGTTATGGTAGCAGGGCCTGCTGCGCAGGGTCAACCGGAAAAAGCCGAAGAAAAAACAGCCTTCGATGTGATTCTAAAGGAATTTGGTGATAAAAAAATTCAGGTTATAAAAGAAGTAAGAGCCTTGACCGGGCTGGGTTTGAAAGAGGCAAAGGACCTGGTTGAAGGTGCACCCAAGCCCGTCAAAGTAGGCCTGAACAAGGCCGAGGCCGAAGATGCTAAGAAGAAACTTGAGGCAGCGGGGGCCGTTGTTGAATTAGCGTAAAATAATTAACAGTGTTATATGCTGTATAGGGGATTGGCAGATGGCTTTACAAAACGTGAGGAATTTTGGAAAAGTCCAGGATGTAATTAAGATTCCGGACCTGGTAGCGATACAAAAAAGCAGTTATGAACGCTTCCTGCAAAAAGATGTATCACCAACCAGAAGAAAACCCACAGGACTCGAAGGTCTGTTTCAAGAGATATTTCCCATCGAAAACTATGATAAGACAATGCGGTTGGAATATCTCTACTACGAGCTGGAAAAACCTCGTTATACGCCCAATGAGTGCAGGCAGTTAAGGCTGACATATGCATACCCGTTAAAAATATGCTGTAGATTGCGATCAAAGCAAGGAACAGATTTATCCGAACAGTCAATTTACCTCGGTGAAATGCCTATTATGATAGGGGGCGGTGAATTTATCATCAATGGTGCTGAACGCGTAATTGTAAGCCAGCTGCACAGAAGTCCGGGAGTTGATTTTCTTATCGAAAGCAAAGAGGGCGATAGGGTTCTGCACGGAGGCAGAATCATTCCTGAAAGAGGAAGTTGGATAGAGATAAGTGTTACACGCAAAGACGTTTTAGTTGTCAAAATCGACCAATCCAGCAGAATACCAGCTACCATCTTTCTGCGAGCAATAGACCCTGATTACGGCACTACTGAACAAATCTTGCGTCTGTTTTATCAAACAAAGACTGTCTCATCGGCCCAGCTTGCACCTGATATGTGGGCCGTCGGTCCTATTGTAGATTCAAAAACCGGTGAAATTATAGTCAAAGCCGGTGCTCAAATCGGTGATAAGGTATCTTTAATACAACAAAGCGATGTCAAAAAGGTCGAGGTTATCGATGACGTCCGCGATATCATCATTTTGAACACCGTTGCTGATGATGATTGCCAGAGCCACGAGCAGGCGTTGCTGAAGTTTTATATGAGATTAAGACCGGGCAATCCGCCTAATGAGAAAAAAGCAAAAGCTTTCTTTGCTGAGAAGTTCTTTGATGTTAACCGATATCGTCTGGGCAGAGTCGGCAGGTTCAGATTGAATCGTAAGTTCGGACAAGCGGTAGATGAAAAGGAGATGACCCTCAGACCAGAAGATTTCCTTAATACAATGAAATACATAATAGCTTTGCGAAGCAACGAGGGAGAGGTTGATGATATCGACCATCTGGGCAATAGGCGCCTACGCACAATCGATGAGCTGGCATCTGATGAAATCAGAAAAGGGCTGCTGAAGCTTCGCAAGACTGTCCAGGAAAGGATGGGATTAAAAAGAGACATCGATGAATCACTGCGAATTGCCGACCTGGTGAATTCAAAAAGCGTATCGAGCAGTATCAACTATTTCTTCGGTCGTGGTGAGTTAAGCCAGATTGTCGACCAGACGAACGCTTTAAGTCAATTGACGCACGAAAGAAGGCTATCAGCACTTGGTCCGGGCGGCCTGAACAGAAGACGGGCAGGATTTGAAGTTCGTGACGTTCATATCAGCCATTATGGAAGGGTCTGCCCCATTGAAACGCCCGAGGGAACAAATATCGGCTTGATAGCTTCGTTAGCTATATTTGCTACCGTTGACGAGTATGGATTCCTGCTTACTCCATATCGAAAAATCAAAAACAGCAAAGTTACCGATGAGGTCGACTACTTGCGGGCCGATGAGGATATGAAGGCGATAATTGCCGCTCCGGCTACTGTTGACCAACAGGCAGGAGAAATCCCGGAAGGTATGGTTCTGGCAATGAAAGGCGGTGAGCTTGCTCAAGTTCCGAACGACGATGTTGGTTATGTCGATGTTTCTTCAAAGCAAATTGTCGGTGTTTCAGCTTCGCTTATCCCCTTCTTGGAGCACGATGATGCAAATAGGGCTTTGATGGGGTCAAATATGCAGCGTCAGGCTGTTCCACTGCTGAGGACAGAAGTACCCTTGGTTGGAACCGGTATGGAGGAAGTAGTCGGACAAAACTCAAGTATGGTGGTCAAGGCCGAAAATAGCGGCATAGTTACCGCGGTGGATGCTACTAAAATTGTCATCAACCACACTGATGAATATAAGCTTGAAAAGTTTGTCGGCTTGAATGAAAGAACTTGTCTTAACCAAAGGCCGACTGTTAAGCTCGGCGAGAAAGTTACAAAAGGACAAATCATTGCCGACGGTGGGGGGACAGCTAACGGCGTATTGGCGCTTGGTAAAAATATCCTTGTTGGTTTTGTTTCTTTTGATGGCTTTAACTTTGAAGATGCAATTATTGTCAGCGAAAAACTTGTCAAAAATGATAGTTTCACAAGTATTCACATTGATGAATTTACTTCGGAGGTTCGCGAAACTCGGCTTGGAAGAGAAGAATTTACTCGTGATATACCCAATGTTGGTGAAAAGGCCCTGAGAAACCTCGATGAACACGGTGTAATAAGAGAAGGAACAAGGGTCTTTCCCGGCGATATCCTCGTAGGAAAAGTAGTTCCAAAAAGTAAGACAGAATTGACCCCTGAGGAGAAACTGCTGCATGCTATATTTGGAAGGGCCGGTGAGGATGTGAAAAATGACTCCCTTGAGCTACCCAGTGGATATGAGGGTGTTGTGATAAAAACAGAACGATTTACTCGACGTGGCGCTGGCGGCGAGGAACAAAAAAAGGCCATCAAGGCACAGATAAAACAGTATGAAAAGCAGATGAGGGCAAAAGAATGTGCCGTCTTTAGACAGATGATTGATGCTATTCACAAGAAGTTCGATGTCGATATCGTCGACCCGTCTACGCGTCAGAAGGTCGGTATCAGCGATGATGATGAGGTCATTTATGAACAGATAGAAAACTTCGATGTTAAGTGGGTCCGGCCGGCCTCCCTGAGGGATGATGTCCAGAAAATCAAAGATAAATTCTGGGAGAAAATTGCTGAAATTCAAGATGAAAAGAATCGGAGGATTGAGATATTCAAACACGGAGATGAGTTGGCCAGCGGTGTTCTGGAGATGGTAAAGGTTTACGTGGCTACTAAAAGAACCTTGTCAATCGGAGATAAAATTGCCGGAAGACACGGAAACAAAGGTGTTATCGCAAAAATTATGTCCGAAGAAGATATGCCTTTCCTCGAGGACGGAACTTCTTTGGATATTCTGCTCAATCCTCTTGGTGTCCCAAGCAGGATGAACGTTGGCCAAATCCTCGAGACCCATTTAGGCTGGGTGGCGAAGGTGCTCGGCTTCCAGGCTATAACTCCTGTCTTCGACGGCGCCACAGAGGATGACATCCAAAATCTCACGGCAGAAGCGAATCGACACATCAATCGCCGAGCCGAGGAGATTCACGCTTCGGCACATATCCAAGAACTAAAGGACCTTGTCTCAGCCTACGATTCTGAAGATGATAGAAGGGTCGTAGACTTGGGATTCCGAATGTGGCTCAGTTCGTTTAAGTTCATTTATACTGACGAGAGGGGGAAATTGTCGGCCGATGAGCTAAAGAAGCTCGAAGATGCTGTTATCGCCAGTTTTCCTGATGGCTTGCCCCGTTCAGACAAACGTGCACACTTGCCACGGTTCAATGATATACCAGAGTTACCGTCGGCTGCAAAAAATGCTCTGGAAGAGGTACTATTGTCGAACAAGCTTAAACCACACTATGATGCCGCATTGATGGCAATTAATGGGACTAATAATATACCATGGTTGCCCGCAAATCGGGAAACTTTCAATTTGGTTGGGAACCGCCAAGGACTTTACTTCTTCCGCAACAGGGTGAGCGGTCGAGTTAACGAAGGTTACATCGGATTAGCTGGCAAAAGCAATCAAATGCTACGTGACCGCTTGCTGCTTCACTTAGGCAACCGAAGTGGCAATAATTTTGTAAAGCAGTTCAAGGAAGAAGCTGAGTACCAGCTCAAGAACTACGGTTCCATAATGCCCGAGGGCTCCGACGAGATTCTGGTTCGGGTACCTAAAACCCTTAAGGCCCAGTTATATGATGGCAGGACAGGTGAGCCGTTCGACCAGGGTGCGACGATTGGATACATCTATATGATGAAGCTGCATCATCTTGTTGATGATAAAATCCACGCTCGGGCGACAGGTCCGTATAGTCTTATTACACAGCAGCCTTTAGGCGGCAAGGCCCGAACAGGCGGGCAAAGATTCGGTGAAATGGAAGTATGGGCGCTCGAAGGTTACGGCGCTGCTTATACCCTTCAAGAAATGCTGACGGTCAAAAGCGACGATGTTGAGGGCAGAACGAAAATTTATGAATCGATGGTCAAAGGGCAGAACACCCTCGAGGCAGGAACACCTTTGAGCTTCGATGTTCTCTGCAATGAAATAAGAGGATTGGGTTTGAACATCCAGCTTGAGAAAAAACGGCTCGGGAGTGCTACCCTGTAAAATGTTTGAAAGAACAAGGATACTTCAGGCTTATGTAGTTATATGAATTGTAAGGAGTTGGTTTTAGATGATAGTAAATATTTACGATAAGATTAACGATTACGGTTCAGTGAAGATTTCGTTAGCCAGCCCGAATGATATTCGAAGCTGGTCTTTTGGCGAAGTCCGAAAACCTGAGACTATCAACTATCGAACGTATCGGCCTGAAAAAGACGGCTTATTCTGTGAGCGAATCTTCGGGCCCGAGCGCGACTGGGAATGTGCCTGTGGGAAATATAAAGGCACAAAGTTCAAGGGGATAATTTGCGACCGATGCGGTGTCAAAGTCACGCACAGCCGTGTCCGACGTAAGCGAATGGGACATATCAATCTTGCTGCGCCTGTAGTCCATATATGGTTTTTCAAGGCCATACCAAATCACCTTGGCACCCTCTTGGCAATGAAAACTACCGACTTGGAAAAAATAATTTATTTCCAAGACTACGTTGTTACTGACCCGGGCCAGAGCCCATTGAAGCGCGGACAACTGCTTAGCGAAGAAGAGTTCAGGGAGGCTTCAAACAATTATGGCGCCTCATTTAAAGCCTTTATGGGTGCAGAAGCTATTAAGGCTTTGCTGACGAATCTTGACCTTGATGCCTTAGCCTCTGAGTTGAGAACACAAATAGCTAAAACCAGTAGCAGGCAGAAAATCAAAGACCTCACAAAGCGCCTCAAAACAATAAATGCAATCGAGAGTAGTTCAAACAGACCTGAGTGGATGGTCCTGGAGGTTATTCCGGTTATTCCGCCGGATTTGAGACCTTTGGTCCTGCTTGAAAGCGGAAACTTCGCAACGAGCGACCTAAACGACCTTTACAGGCGGATTATTAATCGTAATAACCGTTTGAAAAAGCTGATAGACCTGAATGCTCCCGAGGTCATTATCCGAAATGAGAAAAGAATGCTGCAGCAGGCTGTAGATTCATTGCTGGATAATGGCCGATGTCGAAGGCCCGTCCTCGGCAGTAACAATCGACCGTTAAAGAGCTTGACGGATATGATTAAGGGCAAGCAAGGCCGATTCCGTGAAAACCTGCTCGGAAAACGTGTCGATTACTCCGCTCGCTCGGTGATTGTCGTAGGGCCTAATTTGAAACTTTATCAGTGCGGTTTGCCGAAAAAGATTGCTCTTGAACTGTATCAACCGTTCATTATTCGAAAACTCAAACAGCACGGCCTAGCCGATACCATCAAATCCGCAAAGAGAATAATTGAACGACAGGATGAACAGGTATGGGATATCCTCGAAGAGGTCATTCATCAGCATCCGGTATTGCTAAACCGTGCACCTACACTGCATCGAATGGGGATTCAGGCTTTCGAGCCGATTCTCGTTGAAGGAAATGCTATTATGCTGCACCCACTCGCTTGCAAGGGGTTCAACGCAGACTTCGATGGTGACCAAATGGCCGTACATCTGCCACTAAGCATTGAAGCTCAGGCCGAAAGTCATACCTTGATGATGCCTACAAACAATATCTTCTCGCCAGCTAATGGGGCGCCAATGGTTGGGCCTTCGCAGGATATGGTAATGGGCAACTATTATTTAACTGTGATGAGCATGGGTGAAAAAGGTGAGAATATGGCCTTTAGAGATACGCACGAGGCGATAATGGCTTATGATATGGGCAAAGTCGGGCTGCATGCCAAGATTAAGGTGCGAATCCATAAAAGCGTCAAAAACGAGGCAGCAATTGCCGGAACTGCAAATGAAAAAGATATACGTGATAAAGGTTACCAGGTGATTGAGACAACTGTGGGAAGGTGTATATTTAACGATATGCTTGCTGCGGAAATGCCGTTTTACAATATGACTATGTCTCAGAAAGCGGTAAGCAAAGTAATTAGTGACTGCTTCGAACTGGCAGGCAGTGCAAAAACGGTGGATTTGCTTGATAATATAAAAGACTTAGGCTTCAAATATGCCACGCTCGCAGGTTTGAGCTTTGGACTTACTGACTTGCGAATACCAGATAAGAAACAGGAAATTATCGATGAGACAGAAAAAAGGGTTAGCAAAATCCATAAGAATTACCAGGCCGGTGTCCTCACAGAAGGGGAAAGATACAACCAGGTTATCGATGCCTGGACACATGCTCGCGTGGCTGTTACAGGTGAGATGATGCGTGCTCTTAAAGGGCACACTAAGCCGGATGGCACACCATACCTAAACCCAATTTATCTTATGACCGATTCCGGCGCAAGAGGAAGCGTCGACCAGATTCAGCAGCTTGCCGGTATGAGAGCGTTGATGGCTAAGCCCAGTGGAGAAATTATCGAAACTCCAATCAAGTCGAACTTCCGTGAGGGTCTGACCGTGCTTGAATACTTTAGCTCCACCCACGGTGCTCGTAAGGGACTGGCTGATACCGCTCTGAAAACTGCAAATTCCGGATATCTTACACGAAAGCTAATCGATGTCGCTCAGAATGTGATTATTACCGAACGCGACTGCGGTACTTTACAGGGTATTACCAAGAGCACCGTTAGTAGAGGCGAAGAAGTTGATATACCTCTTTCTCAACTTATTATCGGTAGAACCGCAAGACATACTA
>Ga0209636_10003094_pt1 | contig 16956 bp, 13 predicted proteins | sample DeeMarSWOR152_54_FD_187464 | JGI IMG/M metagenome (GOLD analysis project Ga0209636, IMG submission 187464) | Marine sediment microbial communities from White Oak River estuary, North Carolina - WOR-1-52-54 (SPAdes) (version 2) | ecosystem: Environmental > Aquatic > Marine > Intertidal zone >...
CACGCCAGAGAAAAATGAGTTGGATCCAGGAATTCTCCAGAAAGCTGATATCGTTGTCGCCGATAGCATCAGCCAATGTCTCTTGCGAGGGGAAATCCATCATGCGATCAAAGCCGGCATGCTGAAACAGGAAGATATCGTCGAGCTAGGAAATGTGATCATCGATAAAGAGCTCCAAAGAACCTCTGAAGACCAGATCACTGTCGCGGATTTGACGGGTGTTGCTGTCCAGGATATTCAGATCACTAAGGCTGTGTACAAGGCTCTCACTGAGACCTGATAGTTTTAAATCAGATAGGATAGATGATGATCAAAGACCACCATATCATAGAAGGGGATGTGAAATGAAAAGGGGTTTTTATGTGTGTCTGATGATTCTCTTCATGTTTGCTTTCCTTTTTGCAGGAGAAAAAAGAAAAATAACGGTTGATGACTGCTTGAAAATAGAAGAAATATCCGATGTGCAAATATCACCCGAGGGCGAGCGTATCGCATTTGTAAAAAGCGGGATTATACAAAGTAAGGGTGAAAAGGATACACTCAAACGAACTTCTGATATTTTTATGGTTACTCTTACTGACAATAAAGTCCATCGACTGACGAGCCATGAGAAAGGATCCACCTATCCCCGTTGGTCTCCTGATGGGAGATGTCTTGCCTTTCTTTCAGAGCGAACAGATAAGAATCAAATATGGATGTTAGATATGGATAGAGGAGGCGAAGCCCAACAACTTACCGACTGGAAATCCGAGATCAAAGAGTTTGCTTGGTCCCCGGATTCCAAGCGTATCGCTTTTGTTTCTGAAGATCCTACAGAAGGAGAAGAAGAGACAGAGAGCGGCAAAATAAAGAAGAACGATCCCTATGTCATCACTCGGACGAATTACCTTTTCGATGGGATCGGATACTATGGTGACCCAAGAGTTTATCGTCATATGTGGATCATTGACTTAAAAGATCCAAAGAGTCCTGTGAAAGTCACAGATGGACCTTTTGATGACGGCAATATCTTCTGGTCTCCTGACGGAATTCAAATAGGCTTTGTCTCCAACAGAACCGGGGATGATGATAACAATGATAACACCGACATCTGGGTTGTCCCCTCCGAAGGAGGAGATATCAGGCAGATCACCACAAACATCGGTTCTGATGGGAGTGTCCAGTGGTATCCTGAAACCTATGCCCGCTGGTCGCCTGATGGGAAATTCATTGCCTACAACATGACCCCTGAGCCGAACAATGTGTATAAGCTCATTCGTTTGTGCGTGATCCCTGCTGATGGGGGAACGCCCAGATGTTTGAGTGAGAACTTTGACCGAGACGTGGTGAATATCGTTTGGGACAGGAACAGCCAATTTGTTTATGGCCTAGTTCCGGATAAGGCTAGAGTCCATATATACAAATTCTCGATTAAGGGTGGAGAGTCTACAAAGATTCTGGGTGGAGAAAATCGCAAATATCAGCTTGCACTCTCCAGTAATAACAATTACTTTGCTTTTGTTCTAGAGGACAATGACCACGCTCACAACATCTACACAGCATCCGTAGATGGAAAAGACCTTACCCAGAGAACGTGGATAAACAAGGAAATCATGGACGAAATCAGATTGGGAGAGATAGAGAGAATTCAGTTTGAAAATCCTGATGGGCAGAAAGTAGAGGGATTTGTGTTGAAACCTCCAGATTTCTCTCCAGATAAAAAATATCCTTTAATCCTGAAAATTCACGGAGGACCTCAAGGGACTGATGGGAATTACTTTGCGGCCGAAGGTCAGTGGTATGCGGCAAACGGCTATATTGTGTTGTGGGTCAATTACAGAGGAAGTTCGGATTATGGGCAGGCATGGCAAGAAGCCATAGCGGTCAACTGGTATTTTAAGGAATATGATGACCTCATGGCTGCAGTCGATCACATGTGCCAGAAGGATTATGTGGATCCAAAGAGGCTGGGTGTCACAGGTGTGAGTTACGGTGGAATCATGACAACCTGGATAGTGGGTTTTACCGACCGTTTTGCTGCCGCTGTGGCGGAGAGATTCGTTGTCGATAATTTCAGCAGCTTTGGTGTTGATGACTGCACTTACATCTGGGAAAAAGACTTGGGTTTGCCTTATGATGAGGAAAATTTTACACTCTATCGCAAACTTTCATCCATCTCTTACATTAAAAATTGCACAACCCCGATTTTGCTCATGCAGTGTATGGAGGACCAGCGTTGTCCTTTTCCTCAGGCACTCCAGTTCTACATGGGCTTAAAGAAGCTCAAAAAGGCTGAGGCTCAGCTTGTTATCTATCCGAGAGAGTCCCACGGGATCGAGGAGATTCCTCATCAGGCTGACCGGCTTCAAAGAATCGTCAATTGGTTCGATAAATATTTAAAAAAAAAGCTATACTAGGCAGATCAATTTAGACATCGCTTTAATCTTGAGTTTCAAATCTTTCTAAAAGTTTGTCGATCTCGTCATCTGGAATTGTTTCGACTTTTCTTCCTAACCTTCCCTGAACAGGAGCAGCTTTGAGTAGAGAATTAAACAAGGCTTCATGGGTTGCCTCAGAAGCGGCTTGAATGACAGTTCTAAGGAATGAATCGTCGACAACCTGAAAATCAATAACGATAGGCTCATCATTCTCCATACTCATCGGATTAGCAGTAGAAAACAGGATGCCTATCACAGAATCCGAAGAATTCTTTAGATGGCTAGGAAAGGGCAAACCATTCATCAGGCTCTTTGTGATTTGTTTGATCTGATAGGGGACCAGAGGAACATCGACGCCGATTATAATGATGAGCGAGCCCTCTTTGCCATCCTCTGACCGGAAATTTATTTCTGGTTTTTTTAATGGTTTCTGATTGCCGTGGTTTGAGGCGACCAACGCTCCACATGTGAAGTGGGTTTTATCCAGAGAAAATACTCGGGATGCTGTGCCGATCCCGCCTTTCCAGCCAAAAGCTCTCAAGCCGAGTCCTACTCCGATGGATCCTTCTTCCACCATACCTTCAGATGCATTAAAGAATGTCTCAAGAATGTCTTTTTCATCCAGATAACTCTTTCGCATGTCATTCAGAAAAGAGTCATCGACGCCAATGACAAGAGGAGGCCAGATCTCGGATCTTTTTAGGGCAAAACCATAAGACAGGATGGCATTGTACGCCTTTCCTACGTTAAAGGAGTTGGTGATAACAATCGGAGAGTTCAGATAGCAAAAATCATCCGTCACTTCATAGCCTGTGACCTCATTTTTCCCCCCAAGGATAAAACTCCCAGTGAACAGCCTCATCTCTTTTTTCATCGGGTAGGGGAGTACGGCGGTCAAGCCAGTCCTGATAGTGGCTTTTTCCCCAGATGGATCCAACAGATCTTTATTGATAGATAAATGTCCTACTTTAATTCCCTTAAGGTCCGTGATAGAGTTTTTTTCTCCCCTGGAGAATTTTCCCAGTTTATGCTTTATGACTTCCATGGACTTCTGTTTTCTACTCATGGTTGTGTGTCCCTATTCTCATATATTTTTTCATGATTTGCTCCACCTGATCCAAAGGAATGCCATACGCCGTGTTCCCATCGCGTCCGACTGTGGTTTGAGCAGTGGTCAAGGCATTGATGATGGCTTCTTGGGTGGCTTCGACAGTTGCTTGATAAAAGGGTGTGATCCCAAAATCATTGATGGCCTTTATGTTATGGAATGAAACGCGCTTTTTCCGTGAAATTTTATTGGCCGTTGAAAAGGCAAGAATGATATCACCGCTTCCAGTCTGCGAAATGGCTCCTGTTTGGGCGAGCCCCAAAGCGACTCTTTTGGCTGTTTTTTTTAGCTGATAGGGAAGAAGAGGGGCATCGGTGGCTGCGATGAGGATAATGGATTTCGTTTTTCCGGATTTCTCTTGGAACCCCTTGATTTCCTTTCCGACCGGGACTCCATCGATGCGGAGCTGGTTTCGGCTCCCCGTGTTGGCCATAACAAGAACTCCCACCATATATTTGTCGTTTACTCTGCGGGATGATGTTCCGATTCCTCCTTTGAATCCAAAGGAGGTCATGCCTGTGCCTCCACCCACTGCTCCCTCGGCAACATCACCACCATGAGCCCCCTCGATAGCCCTGAAGACATCCTCTTCTGATATCTTCCGGCTTCTCGTATCACTAAGGAAATCATCGAAACACTCGGCGACGATAGGGGAGACCATTCTATCTAAATCGCCCAACTTGGGATTGATTCGGGAAAGATATTTGACAGCGGCATCGTAGACGATCCCAACATTATAGGTGCCAGTGAGAAAGATCGGGGTTTCTAGCCTTCCAGTGTTTTCTATGTTGGAGATCCCTGTCATTTCTCCCCATCCGTTCAGGTTAAAAAAAGAGGCGAACACATTCTCCTCATAGATGTTGCCGGCATGAGGAATGATGACCGTGACACCAGTCCTCACAGCTTTTTCACCTTCTCCCCTTATGATAGTCGTGTGCCCAACTCTCACACCCCCCACATCGGTAATAGCGTTATAAGGTCCTGTTTCCATAGTGCCGATTTTGATTCCGAGCTCACGCAATCTTCTCCTAGGGCTGTCAGTGAAAAAGCTTTTTTTATGAGATTTGTAGGGTGAGCTTTTTATAAGAGCTTTGCTCGGTAGCATCGAGAATCCGAACAATGTTCCTTTGATGAAATTCCTCCTTTTCATTGTAAACCTCCTCCAACAGGATAAGTCACACTTCTGGATGATATCCTCTTTTTATGGATGAAATGAAATTGTTATTTCGTGTTGATGAGCTTAGATATTTCGTCGAGTTTCAAGATCACTTTTTTTATCGACTCTTCAAGATTCCGCAAGGATTGCTCCACTCCATCCTCGTCTCCTGCCTCTGCTGCTTCTGTCAGAGATGGAAAAAGGAGAACGGCATATGTGTAGCGGGCTCCGAAAACAAGGTGCTTGAACCAGTTTCTGTTCGGAATTCCCTTGGGATCGGTAAAATCTCTTTCAATCTGGATCAAAACCTGGTTGGCTTTTCGGATTTTTTCTTCAGGAATGTGTTCGATCCCATTTTTTTTGCCTAACAAATAAGGAGTCAAGACTGAGGCTCTTTTTTCCATATCAGTCATGAGAAGGAAGAGATCTTTTGACTTTTTTCCGGAGGAGTCATACTGATCAGCCCAGTCTTCAAGATACCCTTTTAGCTCTCTGGCACATGTTTCATAATCGAGAGGGATCAGGTGACTGCAGGCAAGGTCGATCACCATGTGGGCCCAAATCTTGGCTAAAGTTGCCGTGTAGTGCATCCCCGGATCTCCAAAATGGCTCATCCAGTAATAGTTGTCATACATGGAATGGTAGACACCATAGTCTCCTGAAAAAGTCATGTCCAGAGCAGGAGCGCCTATGTGATTCAAAAAAACAGCATGATCGGTTCCACTTCCGATGGGATTGATCTGGCCGCTTCCTGAAGCGATGGCGATCGTGCCCTTTTCCGATGGACCTGATTTCCAGGAATCGTACACGCTCTGTCCGGAACTCGGATCTTTTATTCCCTTCAAAGCGTTGATAATCAAAGGGAACAAACTAGGAACCGCTTGAATACTAAAATTTTTTCCTGAGGCCGAACTGTCCACGTTCAGATAGGCAACAAGATTCTTCTTCAGCCATTCACGGTGGTCTTCTCCCCATTCGGTCGAACCGGTCAGCGTGAATTCCTCTGCATCCCAGTTCCCAAAATAAATGGTGCGTCTTGGAACAAATCCCGCTTTTTTTGCTTGAGCAAGAGCCCGGGCAAGTTCTATCAAGCAGGCCGTTCCACTCGACGGGTCATGACCCCCAAAAACCCAGGCATCCCGGTGATTTCCCACCATGATAATTTCCTCTGTCTTTTCTGAGCCTTTAATGCATCCTATGACATTGAAGATCCTCTTGATAGGATCGTGCATCTTTACTTTCATCTGGGCTACAGGTTGTGATCCTCCAATTCTATAGGTGACAGGAAGCGCTCCTCTCCAAGCCTCAGGCACTTCGTCTCCATCCATGGCCTTGAGAAAAGGGAGAGCATCCTGGGCTGATATCGGAACACTTATGATTTTGGGAAGGGAAACCGCATCTTCAGCGGGAATCCTTTGACAGCCAGGAGTTGAAGCCCATCCGGGAGTCAGAGGATCTCCAGGATAGATGAAATCATAGGGGATGCCCCCTCGCTGGATATGACTCATGGGTCCCCAAGGTCCATCGGGAAAGACTGGACCTCTTGCATAACCGTCATCCTTAGGGTCGGAAAAAATCAGCAGCGCGGCAAGACCTCTTTTCTCCGCAGTATAGGCTTTGAATCCCCGGTAGCTATAAGGTGCAGAATATCTGACCAAAGCGATTTTTCCCTGGAGGTCGATTCCCTTTTTTTCCAGATGATCATAATCCTGAGGATTTCCGCTGTTGGCATACACAACAGGAGCTGTGATATTGCCAGACCGGGAATAAGCATTGTAGGGAATTCCAACATCCGCTCTTTGTGTGTCCGGATCTTCTTCGTAGCTTTTTTCCTTGAGCCTCAACGTGTATTTTTGAGGAGAGATAAGCTCTATGCTGATTTGTTCTGGGAACGAAAGCAGAACATCGTAAGGGACAAGATGAACATCTTCGAGCCCATATTTCTTCCATTCCTCAAGCACATACTCTGCCAGTTCATTATTCCTCGGAGAGGCTGCCAGGTGTGGGGCAGATGTCAGGTGCTTCAAATATTGGTCAATTTTCTCTGCAGAAATGATGTGATCCACAAATGATTTGAAAGAAGAGATGTCTTTTTTATGTGTAAGATCTTGAGCGTCTGTGAAGGATGGAAAACAGAAGTTACAGATAAAGATTAGAAAAACTAAGAGATAGAATGTCCACTTAAGAATTGTTCTTGACAAAGATATCTCCAATGATAATAATTTCGACATACGAGATATCATTTTACAATGCGGAAAATCCAATTAGCAAGCCTGGATAGAAAAAAGGATAGAAAATTTATTTCTTCTCTAGCACGGGGTCTGTCTATTCTTGAAGCTTTTGATCAGGCTCATCCTAGATTAGGGATCGCTGACCTGGCTAGGAAGACGGGACTATCTAAAAGCACAATATATCGATTGATCTACACTCTTCGTTCCTTGGGTTATGTTATCCCAGATGGCCAAGGGAACAAATACACACTGGGACCGAAAGTTTTGAGCCTGGGGTATGCCGTACTGTCCAGTCTCGATCTAAGAGAAATCGCACAGCCGTATTTATTGAGACTTTCCCGTAGAGTTAAGGAGACTGTGAATCTGGCTGTCTTGGATGAATGGAAACTGGTTTACGTCGAACGATTAAAGACTCAGCAAATCGTGAACATCAACCTTCATGTCGGCTCACGGTTAGAGCTCTACAATACCGCCATGGGACGGGTTTTAGCAGCTTTCAATAGCGAAAAATGGCTAGCCCAGTATATGAAATATCTGGAAAAAATACCTGAGGCAAAGCCATACTGGAGAAACAAAGGGGAAAAACTGCTAAAAATATTCGAAGAGGTAAGAAAGAATGATTTTGCCGTTAATGATCAAGAGCTCACTCCTGGACTTCGATCCATTGCCTCACCGGTGAGAAATAGAGAAGGGCAGGTTGTGGGAGCCGTAAATATTGCTGTGAGTTCCAGTCTTTTTTCTTTAGAGCGATTACAGGAAAAGATGATTCCTCCGCTCAAACAAACGACTCAGGCCATTTCTTTGGCTCTTGGCTTCAAAGCTTAGATAGAGCGAAATAGGATGGATTTTCAATACCCTCAAGGTTCAGTCTTCTACCGCAACCTTCATCACTCTTATCCCCTGATAACTCACGGGCAAGGAGCATACCTTTTTGATAAAGAAGGCAGGCAATATCTGGATGCCAGTGGAGGAGCAGCAGTGGTGAACATAGGGCATGGGCTTAAAGAATTCGGAGAAGCCCTTCGCGATCAGGCCCAAAAAGTCGGGTATCTGAACGGAATGCAGTTCAGCCATTCTCCGGTTGAGACTCTAGCCCAACAGATTTCAGAGTTTCTTCCTTTTCGGGAAGGAAAGCTATATTTTCTCACCAGCGGATCAGAAGCCATCGAGGCATCGATCAAGCTGGCCCGACAGTATTGGGTGGAGCAAGGCCAGCTATCCAGATATCGTATCATTTCCAGGATGCCGAGTTACCATGGCAACACCCTCACTGCTCTCTCCCTCTCGGCAAGAGAGCGTTATAAGGAAATGTTTCGACCCATGTTGATGGAATCCCTCATGATCCCAGCGCCGTATTGTTACAGATGCTTCTGGAAGGAGGCGTATCCCTCCTGCCAGGTTAAATGTGCTTATGAGTTGGAAAAAAGCATCAAGAAGCTAGGGAAAGAGAATGTTTCGGCCTTTCTGACAGAGGTTATCGGCGGAGCATCTCTTGGTGCGGCAGTTCCACCTCCTGAATATTTTCATATTATCCGAAAAATCTGTGATGATTATGGAATTCTCCTGATCGCGGATGAAGTCATGACAGGCACAGGCCGAACAGGAAAATGGCTGGCTTGCCATCATTTTGATCTTGCTCCAGATATCATCGTCATGGGAAAAAGTCTCACGAGTGGTTATTTTCCATTAAGTGCGTTAGCGGTCAGGAAAAACATCGTTGATTTGATACACGAGAAAGGCAAGAGTTTCCTCCATTTCCAAACCTTTACGCATCACCCTGTGGGGTGTGCTGCCGGTGTTGTGACCTTAAGCTATATTAAGAATCATAATCTTTTGGAAAAGTGTTCCAAAATGGGAAGCTCTTTGTTCGAAGAGCTTTCTTCTTTGTGTACTCACCATCATGTGGGAGATATCAGGGGAGAGGGATTGCTCATCGGGATTGAGTTCGTCCAGGAAAAAGAAACAAAAAAACCATTTCCTAGAGAGGCGAGATATGCGGAAAATTTTACCTTAAAAGCCATAAAAAAGGGGCTCGTTCTATGGCCCAATGCTGGCCATGCCGATGGAGTAAACGGAGATCTCATTTTAGTGGCTCCTCCCTTTATAATCGGTCAGAACGAAATCTCTCAAATCTTGCACCTATTGAGAGAAACCCTTTTGGAAATGAAATCCGCAAAATAAAGGAGGAGGGACATGAAAAAAAGTAGCGATTTTAAGGTGACTTACTCCACCTCGGATTCTGTTGAAATGGAGACTTTTCATCAATCTTTTGATAAGGCTGTACAGGAAGTGAGCCGCCAATTTGGCCAATCGTATCCCATCTACATTTCAGGCCAGGAAACGAAGACGTCGAATGAATTTTTGGATACAAGCCCGATAAACACCGAAATAACAATCGGAAATTTTCAGATTGGAACAGCCATCGAGCTCGACACGGCTGTAGAATCCGCCTACAAGGCCTTTAAATCCTGGCGTGAAAAAGGATTTGAGGCACGCTGCCAAATCATGAGAAAGGCCGCAGAAATCATCAGTGAAAAAAAATATGAGATGGCTGCTATCATGAGCTATGAGGCTGGAAAGAGTCGTCTGGAATCCATGGGGGATGTCGAGGAGTCGGCTGATCTGATCCGGTACTACTGTGCCCAGATGGAAGATGCCGAAGGATTTCTGCGTGCTATGGGTCGATTGAGTCCGAACGAAGAGGCCACCAGTGTGTTGAGACCCTATGGAGTATGGATTGTTATTTCACCTTTCAACTTTCCACTCGCCCTGGCTGCCGGGATGAGCGCAGGAGCCCTGATAGCCGGGAATGCGACCGTGTTTAAGCCGTCCTCAGATACGCCTCTGAGTGGTCTCAAGCTGTACGATGCCTACAGGGAAGCCGGAGTTCCTGAAGGCGTTTTTAACTTCATTACCGGGCCTGGGAGGAACTTTGAAGAGGCCATATTCCAGAATAAAAAGATTGCCGGACTGGTCTTTACAGGATCTTCTGAAGTCGGCATGAGGCTTTACAATGGATTCAGCCGATCCTTTGTGCGTCCTTGCATTCTGGAAATGGGAGGGAAAAATCCAGCCATCGTCGCAGAAAGCGCTGATTTGGATATGGCGGCTGAAGGAGTCATGAAATCCGCTTACGGCCTGGGAGGCCAAAAATGCAGTGCCTGTTCTAGGGTGTATGTCCATAAAAGAATCGAAGAGGAGTTCTTAGAGAAGCTCCTGAACAAAATCCAGCAAATCAAGATCGGAGATCCCACAGAACGTGACGTGTATCTCGGTCCATTGATTAATGAAAAAGCAATGGATAAATTCAGATTATGGGCAGAAATCTGCAAGAGTGAGGGGAAAGTTCTTACTGGAGGAAACGTTCTCACTGATGGAGATTTTGTCAAAGGCTTTTTTGTCGAGCCAACTCTGGTCACCGGAATGCCAAAGGATCACACGATTTTTTACGAGGAGCTCTTCCTCCCCTTGTTAGTAGAGGCATCTGTGGATTCAGTTGAAGACGCGATCGAAGAGTGCAACAAAGTAGATTATGGCTTAACCGCAGGCATTTTCTCTCAGGACGAAGACGAAATCAACACTTTCTTCAATGAGATTGAAACTGGCGTGTTGTATGCAAACAAGCGTACCGGTGCCACAACAGGTGCATGGCCAGGAGTTCAACCCTTTTGTGGCTGGAAAAGCTCTGGCTCTACGGGCAAGGGAGGCTGTGGTCCGTATTATGTCCAACAGTTCATGAGGGAGCAAAGTCGAACAGTCATGAAATAAGGTCCTGTTCTGGGAAAGGAGAAAGATGCATGAGTCTGGAGAAAGAAAGGATCATTATTTTGAGCGCTGTAAGGACCCCTGTAGGAAGATTCGGAGGAAGCCTTAAAGACACAAGCGCGGTTTCCCTTGGAGTTGTGGCCTCTCAAGAGACTTTAAAAAGGGCATGCATCACGCCTGATCAAGTTGATGAAGTCATTTTTGGTCAAGCCCGTCAAGCCGGGAACGGGCCCAATCCTGCCCGCCAGGTCCTTTACAGAACAGGTATTCCCGTGGAGAAACCAGCTTTTACAGTTAACAAGGCCTGTGCTTCAGGTCTGAAAGCCATTAGCCTCGGATATCAGTCGCTCCTTTTGGGTGAGAACAAGATTGTTCTGGTGGGTGGGATAGAAAACATGTCCCAAATCCCTTTTTTGCTCGACAGGGCGAGATGGGGATACAGATTGGGGAACGGAATGCTTATAGATGGTATGTACAGGGATGGATTGTTCTGTCCTCTGGCCGAGATGATCATGGGAGAAACAGCCGAGATCCTGGCTGAAAAGTATAATATCGCACGAAGGGATCAGGATGAATATGCTCTTGAGAGCCAAATGAAAGCCAAAAAGGCCATCGAGGAGGGGAGGTTCAAGGATGAAATTGTGCCGGTGAAGACCAAAGATGGTAAAGGGAATGAAATTCTCGTCACGACAGATGAACATCCCCGGCCCGATACGACTCTAGAGAAGCTGGCAAAACTACCGCCTGTATTTAAGAAAGATGGCACGGTTACAGCAGGAAATTCTTCAGGCCTGACAGACGGAGCAGCAGCGCTCGTCCTGGCGACCGAATCTTGTGCCAAAGAATTGGGTTTATCTCCTATAGCCGAAATAGTGGGAGTCACTTCTGCAGGCGTTGATCCCAAAGAAATGGGATTAGGACCTGTCCCGTCAACTCTTAAGTTGCTGATAATAAATAAATTAGAATTAGATGACCTTGACCTCATCGAGATCAATGAAGCCTTTGCCGCTCAAGTCCTTGCAGTGGAGAAAGAATTGAAGTGGGATCAAGATAAAAGAAACATAAAAGGTGGAGCGATAGCATTGGGTCATCCTATCGGATGTACTGGAGCTAAAATTACCGTTACCTTACTGCATAGCCTCAGGCAAGAAAGCAAAGAATTGGGTCTTGTCACGCTGTGTGTGAGTGGAGGACAGGGAATGTCCCTCCTCATAAAAACGTTATGAAAGAAGGTGGGCGATGGCCATGTTGCTTCCTGAAATAAAGACAAAGATTCCTGGTGCAAAAGCGAAGAGAATCATCGCCAAAGATACACGCTATGCATCAAGTTCATACATCAAGGAATATCCACTGGTTGTGGAAAGGGGAGATGGGGCTGTGGTGGAGGATGTGGATGGCAATCGTTTTTTGGACCTGATGGCGGGAATAGCTGTAAATATTACTGGGTACAGTCATCCTCGAGTGGTTGGCGCCGTTAAAAATCAGAGCGAAAAATTTTTTCATATCTGTTCCACTGATTTTTACTATCCCTCTTTTACAAAACTCGCAGAAAGGCTCGCCAAAATTGTGCCTATTTCTGGAGAGAAAAGCGTTTTTCTGACAAATTCTGGTGCTGAAGCTGTAGAGACAGCTATAAAGCTTGCCAAGTACTACACGAGAAGGCCTAATTTTGTTGCTTTTCTTGGTGCCTTTCATGGAAGGACTCTGGGAGCTATCAGCCTCACTGCTAGTAAGGCAAAGCAGAGAAGTTTCTTTGGTCCATTCATGCCGGGTGTCTATCATATTCCGTACGGCTACTGTTACCGGTGCCCGTATAACCTCAAATATGATTCATGTCACATTTATTGTGCAGATGCTATCGAGGACATTGTATGCGGCCCCCTCATGAGTCCGGAAGAAATTGCTGCAGTATTTGTCGAACCTATACTTGGGGAAGGAGGCTATATCGTTCCCCCTGCCGAATTCCATCAAAAAATACGGAGATTTACAAAAAAGTATGGCATCCTTCTCGTCGTTGACGAGATCCAATCTGGAATGGGACGAACCGGAAAATTTTTAGCCATCGAGAACTTCTCGGTTGAACCGGATGTTGTTCTTCTCGCTAAAGGGCTCGCTTCAGGGCTCCCTCTGGGGGCAGTGATCTCCGAGAAAAAGGTCATGGCCTGGAAATCCGGAACTCATGGAAGCACTTTTGGAGGCAACCCCATAGCCTGTGAGGCTGCCCTTGCTACGCTTGATCTGATAGAAGAGGAATTGATGGCAAATGCATTAAAAACAGGCTCTCGACTTATGAATAAGCTAATAAAGCTCAAGAAGATACATCCTCTAATTGGAGACGTCAGAGGAATAGGTCTTATGATCGGATTGGAACTTGTTAAAAATCGCAAGACTAGAGAACCTGATGTGAACGCAGCCCATGAAATAGTTCAAAGAGCCTTTCGAAGAGGTCTCTTGATGCTTCCCTGTGGTGAAAATGCGATTCGTTTTTCGCCACCCTTGGTTATCAAGCCTAGCCAGATTGATGTTGCGGTGGATATTTTTTCTGAGGTTCTATCTCAGTATGAGAAGGAGAACAACATAAAATGAAAAATAAAGTCATGACCATGAAAGAGGCCATTAAGACGTGTGTGAATGATGGAGAGACAATTGTTATTGAGGGATTCACTCATCTCATATGTTTTGCTGCAGGACATGAAATCATACGCCAAAATATTAAGGACCTTGTGGCATGCCGTCTGACGCCGGATCTCATCTACGATCAAATGATCGCAGCAGGTTGCGTCAGAAAGGTCGTCTTCAGTTGGGCTGGAAATCCAGGGGTTGGTCCTCTTTACGGCCTGAGACGAGCAGTAGAGAAGGGGATACCCAGGCAAATGGAATTAGAAGAATACACGCATTTTGGAATGGTAGCCAGGTTTATGGCAGGGGCTTCAAAGCTTCCTTTTATGCACTTGAACAGCTTCTCAGGCAGCTCCCTTCCCCAGAAGAATGAAAATATAAAAAATGTGGCATGTCCTTATACAGGTCAGGTATTTGCCACTGTCCCTGCCTTAAACCCTGATGTGGCCATTATCCATGTCCAACGCGCAGATGAGGATGGGAACGCTCAAATCTGGGGCTTGATGGGAGTACAGAGAGAAGCCGCTTTTGCTTCAAAGAAGGTGATCATCGTCGCTGAAGAATTGGTGGATAGATCGGTCATTCGCTCTGATCCCAATCGAACCCTCATTCCGGGCATGAAAGTCAATGCAGTCGTTATCGAACCTCTTGGAGCCCATCCGAGTTATGCCCAGGGATATTACGATCGTGACAATCAATTCTATGTGGACTGGTATACAATTTCAAAAGATCAGAAAAGCATGGAAGGATACATGGAGGAATGGATTCATGGCGTTTCCGGAAGGAAAGAATATATAAAAAAATTGGGAGAAAGAGTTGTTAACAGATTGAGGGCCGATAAGAGGCTTGCTGCCCCGGTTAATTATGGCTATTAAAGATTTTTTAAAATAACAATTCTGGAGATCTGGTATGACTTCGTTTACACCTGGAGAAATCATGGTCACGCGGGCTGCGAAAGAGCTCAACAATGGGGAGGTCGTATTTGTAGGCATTGGCTTGCCGAACCTAGCCTGCAATCTTGCAAGAAGCCTACAAGCTCCTGATCTCATCCTCATTTATGAATCTGGAGCAGTGGGAGCCGTTCCCTCTCGTTTACCGTTATCAATAGGCGATCCCTGCCTTGTTACAGACTCTATTTCCGTCTGCTCCATGGTTGAAGTCTTTAACTATTATCTTCAAGGTGGGATGATCGATGTTGGATTTCTTGGAGGAGCTCAAGTCGATAGGTTTGGTAACATCAACTCTACGGTAATCGGTGGATATGAGAAGCCAAAGGTCCGTCTTCCTGGCAGTGGAGGAGCCTGTGAGATATCGATCCACGCAAAAAAAATCATATTAATACTGAAACAGAATAAAAAAGCCTTCCCAGAGATGATTGATTTCATAACGAGTCCAGGATATATCGATGAAAACAATCTTAGAAAAAAGTATGACATGCCCGGTCGAGGGCCTGTTCTTGTGATCACAGATTTTGGTGTTTACACATTTTCAGATGATACGCACGAAATGGTCCTATCAGAGATTCACCCAGGTGTTTCTGTTGAAATTGTTAAGGAAAACATAGCTTGGGAAGTTAGGATTAGCGATACACTCAAAAGGACATCCCATCCAACCGAAGCAGAATTGAGAATCATCAGGGAAGATCTTGACCCTGATAGAATCTATTTGCGATGATTTTTAGATTTATTTTCTAATTTATCGTTTATAAACATTATAATTTATTTGTTATCAATAATTTATGTCATTTTGTCGGCATGCCGACATTTTTTTCGTTTTTTCTTGCTATTTTCATCCTTTTTGTATATGTTACAAAAAAGCGATACATGCGGAGTGAACGTTTGATTATAGCTGTTACGAATCAAAAAGGAGGAGTAGGGAAGACGACCTCGGCTTTGAATATCTCCGCTGCTCTAGCTTTCATGGGAAGAAGCACTCTTTTAGTGGATACGGATCCGCAAGCGCATAGCACTGTATCTTGTGTGACGGACCCATCTTTACATCCTAAATCACTATATGATGTGTTGATACGAAATGAAGAAAAAATTGAAAACATCATACAAAATTCTACTATTCCAGGATTAGATGTAGCGATATCAAAAATATCCATGGCAAAGTTAGAACCGGCCCTTATTGGAGAGATAGATGGACACTACAGGCTGAAGGATATTCTTGAGTCTGTGAGAAAAAAATATGAATTCATCATCATAGATACGCCACCAACTTTAGGCTTGATAACTTTAAATGCATTAGTAGCTGCAGACAAGATACTTATCCCGATTCAGTCATCATATCTTTCTCTCGAAGGCACGGATGACCTCTTGGAAACCATAGATAAAGTAAAAAGGGTGACCAATCCAAAGCTTGAAATCATTGGCGTACTGATTACTCTTCACGATAAAAGGACAAACATCTCTAAAGACGCAGTAAGGAGGATTAATAAGGTTTTTGGAATGAAAGTCTTTCGGACAATTATTTCAAAGAGCGTAAAACTTGAAGAGAGCCCTGCTTACAAAGAATCTATTTTCACATTTGCGCCTTATTCGGTAGGAGCCAATCAATACAAAAAACTTGCAGAGGAGATTATAAGACGTGCAAAAAACTAGGAAAACTGGATTACCAAATGCTCTAAAGATGAGGCATGACAATCATTTTGTAGAGCTTATTGCTTCCAGGCCAAGTGGACCTATAGTAAGAATGATATCGCTCAGTATGATAGACCCGAATCCAAGGCAGGCACGAAACGAATTAGGCGATATTAAAGAGTTGGCGTTGTCTATTAAAGAAAAAGGTGTTTTAGAGCCGATATTGGTGAGGCCAAAAGCAGGAAGATACGAAATAATTGCCGGTGAAAGACGATATGTAGCAGCGAAAATGGCAGGTCTTAAAGAAATTTCATGTATAGAGATGAGCGTTGAAGATAACGAAGCTATGGAATTAGCCCTTATAGAAAACCTACAACGTAAAGATTTGGATGTATTCGAGGAATCTGATGGGCTTAGGGCCTTAGCAGATATCTATAGTTATAATCATAACGATATAGCTACAAAGATTGGAAAAGCAAGATCAACGATTACAGAGATCCTGAATATCAGTAGAATCCCAAGTGAAGTAAGAGACCTATGCAAAAAGTTAGACATAATGAGCAGGAGTACACTCATAGAAATAGCAAAACAAAAAAATATCGATAACATGAGAAAACTTGTCATTATGATAAATGAAAGAGACTTAAGAAGAGCTGACACAAGAGAGCTTTCAAAAGAAATAAAAGGGATTTCGAAGAAACACAAATACTTCATATACAACTATAAACCGAAGATAAAAGATTCATTCAAACTAAGAATAGAATTCAAGAAGGAAAATGTAAGTAAAGAAGAGATAATAGGAATACTAAAAGAAGTAATAAGAAAGCTTAAATCTAGAGAAACGGATAAAGAATAGAAAAATACATTTAATATGGGTTAAAAGTTTACATAATATACCTTATGCGACACAAAATTAGCTATTGATATAAGTAGCTGATACCAAATAAGATGGGATTTTCCTCCCCCTGTGGATATCTCACTCGCCCATATTTTGTGCAGTTGTGAAAAAAATAGATAGTTAAAGCATATCTCTATGTGAACTTATGTTTTTAGGGTATTTTGCTTAGAATAGTAAAAA
>Ga0209636_10003095_pt1 | contig 16956 bp, 16 predicted proteins | sample DeeMarSWOR152_54_FD_187464 | JGI IMG/M metagenome (GOLD analysis project Ga0209636, IMG submission 187464) | Marine sediment microbial communities from White Oak River estuary, North Carolina - WOR-1-52-54 (SPAdes) (version 2) | ecosystem: Environmental > Aquatic > Marine > Intertidal zone >...
TATGCCACCCACGGCTCTGGCGGGTATCTTTGCTGCGCAAGTTGTTGATGAAAGCAATTATTTCCGCATTCTGAAGCGGTGTCTACCGTATGCTCTGATAACAGCGTTGTGGGGCATCAGCATGATCCTGTTAGCAAATCTGCTGGCTAAATTTTTAGTCATATAAAAGGATATTTTATATTGAAATTCATTTATATTTTAATCACAGCAATCTTTTTAATTTTAACGATCATCGATCTTTTTCATGAAAAGAATTGGAAAAAGCAGTTAACGCATATTATTGTTCTAATCCCTTTAATATTGAGAGTATTGTTAATCAAGTAGGACAAAATGGTATTTTGTCCTACAATTCCTTAACCTCAATTATTTTTTAACCATTAAGACACAAAGATATAAAAATTGATCGATGTTTTGTTTAACTAAAGCTAAATTAAGGTTTCTTAGTATTGAAATGAATATTTAATTTTGAAATATATTCAACTTCATCTTATCAATTCTTTATTGCTTGTTGTCTTGGTGGTTGAAATTTATAAATAATTCAAGTACAGCCATAAAAATGAAAAAACATAAAATTTGTGCTCCAATATTTCTAATAATCAGTTTAGCAGTTTGTTTTATATCAGCTCAATCTTTTTTAAAAATGCGAAAGCTTGAAGTGATTTATCCGGGAGAAGGGATATCCAGGATTCAGGTATTAAGCGATTATTTTGAAGACTTAAAGGGCACTCGTGGCGATACAGAAGTCTATTTTTTAGAAAGTGAAAATCCTGGTGGGACAATTCTAATTTTAGGAGGAACCCACTCTAATGAACCCGGTGGTTTCATTACTGCGGTATGCCTGATTGAAAATATAAATGTTACCCAGGGCAGAGTGATCATCATCCCGCGAGCAAACAACAGCGCATTTACGCACAATGATCCCCAGGAAGCAAATCCTCAGCGCTTTGTGATTCAAACTAAAAAAGGCGAACGCTGGTTCCGATTCGGCTCTCGCAGCACCAATCCCATCGATCAATGGCCCGATCCTGAAGTCTACTTGCACTACCCATCAGGACAAAGATTATCAGGCAGCGAGACACGAAACTTGAACCGCTCCTACCCTGGTCGTCCTGATGGATCATTAACAGAAAAAGTCGCTTATGCCATCATGCAATTGATGAAGAGGGAGAATGTGAATATCGGTATTGATTTACACGAGGCTTCGTTAGAATACCCTGTCATCAATGCCATCGTGGCGCACCCGCTGGTTTTCGAACTAGCGGCTGAAGCCGTAATGTATTTGGAATTAGAAGGCCTGAACTATAATTTAGAACCATCACCCGAAAGATTTCGTGGTTTATCTCACCGAGAATGGGGCGATCATTTAGGAATTGCTGCCATTCTGATGGAATCGGCAAATACAGTTCAGGGTAGATATCACGGTCGACTAACTGATGATGCAGTTGTGAGCGGTAAGGATAAATTCTATTATGAAGCCGCACAGCACGGATTAGTGGAAGTCGAATATCCAGAGGTAGGCATTCCCATGACAGTGAGAGTTGGCAGACATCTTACTGCGATTAAAACTTTATTTCAGGTCTGGAATGAATACCACCCTGATCAGGCAATTGTAATTGACAATATTCCTGATTTTCAGGAAATACAGGAGAAAGGTCTGGGGGCGTTTTTGAATTAAGCTGGTGAGTCGTAGAGTAATTAGTAGTGAGTTGCATTTTTTGATCAAACGAATAAACATCTTTATAATAATTATCAAATATATTTCAAAACTACTCACGATATACTATAGATGAGTCTGCTCTAAAAACCGATTCCATCGCTAAATCATTGTAATTTGATCAAATAAAAACAATAATTTATAAAAGCGATGGAATCGGTAACCAACCTTTTTAGATTGGACTCACAGATACTATTTACTTTTCACCTTTTACTATTTACGATTCACGACTCACTACTCACCAATCACAAGGTAGTGTAAAAAAGATATGAAACAATAATAGTTAGCGCGGAAGAAAATTTGCCCTCGATCTTGAATTGAAGGAATTTAATAATAGAATATAAAAAATAACACAAAAAGTCAAGCAAAAAATTTTGTTCATTGAAAAATCATTTTCAATAGGGCGTACTATTGCTATTGAGCCTGGGTGAGGCAAAAAGAGTTTTGGTACAGGAGTGATATTTAAAAGCTAAGCCAGAAAGCTAATCCAGCATCATTGTTGTTGCTGACAGAAAATCTGGGCATATTCCAGCAGCCGAATCCAGCGGCAGGGTTGATTGTCCTGAATATTAATCGCATCGATGGGCACCGGAATATTGCCATCCAGCACGCTATTTTTACGGATGAAATTAAAATGACTGGCAAAGATCACCGCGGCTGACAACAGCCCACTGGTCGAGCCGAAGTACTCAGAATTGTTGATATATTTTTTAAAGTTTTTATTGAGCCGTTCGATGATCTGTTTCAAGTTTCTGAAATCGGCGGATTGGTCATCATTGTTTTCCAGGCCGATCACGACCTTATGATTGATGACGATATTGGCTTGTCTTAAGAACTGAAAGATCAACTGATAAACCGGATTGCCATCGGTGACAACGAGCGGATTAAAGTCAGCCAATTCAGACAACACATCAAGCGAGAATTTAGCGACCGCATGATTGATGGCTTTAGCCAGTTCAATGAGATTGCGTTTTTCTGAAACATTTAATGCGGCAATAATTTGGGCGTTGGGGTCGAAACATAATGTCAGGTAGCCCCATTTGGCAATGATTCTAATATAGGTTTCATCTGCTGCCAGCGTTCCCGACAGTTGGTAGGGATAATTAAACAGCAACGGCGCCAGTCGATAAGCCGCGGCAGCGACATAGTTTTTAACGGTTTGATGCGAGATGGTGACGCCATGAATTTCTTCCATCAACGAGGCAATGGTTCGGCTGGAGTGTCCATAAGCCTGATAGGTGAGGATTAATCCCACCACATAAGCCGATGATCGCACCTGGGCCAGATCGACAGTGGGTTTATGCGGCAAATTGGGATGCAGGCTGGTGATGTCAATAATCGGTTTTCGGTAAATATAGTGCAATTTTTTAAATTTCTTTTGCTGTTTAGTTGATAACTTTTTCAGTCGGGTTTTATTGCTGATAAAATAGGGACATTTTTTATTACGGCATTTATAGTAGAGATAGCCGTTTTTCTCGGTATCTTTAACCATTTTCTCAAGCGTTTTGTTGCAATGAGGGCATCTGATGGCGACGTCTTTAATCTGTTTTTCATAGTTTGAATATTGCTTACAGACTTTACAATAGACCTGTTTTTTGCCGTCATTGATGGAGAGATATTTGGCCGGCGCCTCACACCAGTCGCAGTGAGCATGGTGAGGCGGTTTTCGTTTGCCAGCTTTGCGTTTCACTGGTGTTAATGGTTTGCCATGAGTTTGCTGATGCTGGTCCAACAGGATGGTATAATGGGGGATATTTTTTTTGGGCTGATAAACGGGCAACTGATCGATGGAGAACGTTGGTCGTTTGTGATAGTGAGTGGGTTTGGTTTTGGAAGGATTTTTTCGATGGTGAAAATAGGTTTTCGAGTTTTTTAATAACATGAGAATAGTCGTTAACAAAATGGCGACCGCCTTGAGCAGTTCTTTGATTAATTGTAAATTGGACGGTTGGTCTGTTTGCTGGTTTGGCTGTGGTTGTTGACTGATTTGGTTTAGTTCAAACGCCTTTGTTTTTTTGGCGCTGCTGTTCTGTTTGGCTTGGGCCATCAGCTGCTCAAACGATGCTTGCCTTTGGTCAGGCGGCATAAATCTAAGCCAGAGATCAATGTCTTTATGGCAATTCCATTGCAAGGGGCAAACTGTCATACCGGCGTTGATCAATTGCTGGGAGATTTTCTCAGTGGCTTTTTTGCCGGCGGCATCCCGATCTAACGCCAGGTAGACGGTGGTGATATTGGCTTTGACCAGGTGCTGGAGTTGAACTTGAGTCAACTGGTTTCCACACAGCGCCAGCACGTTTTTGTGATCGGTGAACTGAACAATGGAGTGGAGATCGCTTTCACCTTCGACCAGAATAATTTGCTGGTTTTGGGCATCAAGTGAATTGTGGTTATAGAACGTGTTTCTGGAAAACAGCCTCAGCTTGATGGGTGACTTGTAGTGTCCCAGATCTTTGATGGTAAAGCCGATGACATTGTCGTTTTTAAAATGGGGGAAGATGAGAATGCTGCCGAAGAAGTAGTCCATGATGCAATTGCCTCTTCGGGCAACTAATTGCGATTTCAACAGTTGCTCAGTTGAGAAGCCCTGGTTTTTGAGGAATTGATAGAGTTGACGTCCACCTTTAGCAAAGCCTATTTGGAAATGTTTGATGATGTCCAGCTTTCGACCTCGCTCGTGGATTAAATAGTTGAGGGCAAATTGGGCTTGTGGTTGGAAAAGCTGTTGATGATAAAATTGAGCCGCCAGGTTGAATATTTGCTGACAAATGGGATCCTTATTGAGCTGGGGCAATGAGGGATCAGCCGTTTCATCTTCTGATGGTTGTGATTGTTGCACTTGATGGTTAGGTTGTTGAGATGTCGCTGCGGCATTGGTTTGAGCTTGTTGGAGATGCGGCAAAGGTGTCTGCGTGATTTCAGCCAGCAGTTCCACTGCCTTTGGAAACGGCAGTTTATGATAATGCATCAAGAAAGCGATATGATCGCTGGATGTGGTTACCCCTTTAGAGCCAGCGTGACATCCGAAGCAATAGAAACTTTGTGTGTGGGGAAATACAGTGAAGCTGGGGGTATGGTCATCGTGAAAGGGACAGCGTCCGATCCAGTGATCACCGTGCTGTTTAAGTTCGATATATTGTCCAATAAGTTTTTCAAGGGGGATGCTTTGTTTCAGTGAAGTGATAAATTGTCGGGAAAAATACATTGGTCTGCCCTCCATTTTGATTCAATTTTTTCTGTTCTTTTTATTTTACTCGTGGGAGGGCAAATCATTTTTCTAATTATATCTTATTTTTTTTTCTAGTTAAAAGAAAAAAAGTAGTTGTATCTTTTACAGTACCAATCACAAAACCAGGAGGATTAAAATGAGAGCTATAAAACTGATATTCATTTTAGTAATAACCATACTCATAACTTTAAACCTCAGCAATGCAACCGATTTTCAAGCTGAACAACCCATCCTGATCACCGCAGCAGGCCAGGGTCCAGATGTGACAATGGTAAAGATACTTAGCCAGAAAGCAGGCTTGAAATTTACTTTTGATAAACTTGCTAAACCTGAAAGCTTGAAAAACCATGCAACACTAATTTTAGTCACTGGAGCCAGCTCAAAGGGATTGGGAGCAGCGAACATCGATAAAGATCAAGAATTTTCTCGTGTACAGGAATTAATTAAGGCAGCGCAAAAAGCCAAAGTGACGATCGTTACCATGCATATCGGCGGTCCCTCTCGCCGTGGGAAATTATCTGATGATTTTAACAAAGTAACGGCAGAAAACGCCAATTGCTTGATCATTGAAAAAAGTGGGAATGAGGATAATTTCTTCAACAAAATTGCTACTGAAAAGAAAATTCCAATTTACTTAATTGAAAAAAAATTGGATGCTATTGAAATTTTGAAAAAAATTTTTGCTGAGAAAAAGTAGTTGTTCTTGATCAAATTATGCAGAAATAAAAACTCAAATTAATTTTTATTATCTTCTACCTGGCAATCACTCCTAATTTCTCTTTTGCTAAGGAAGCAACTGGGAAATCTGCAATGGTCGTGACGGCACATCCACGGGCATCGGAATTCGGATTGGAAATTTTAAAATCTGGCGGAAACGAACCAGCGGGATTTGAAGCAGTTTATCAATAACGAGTCAATTTGCAAAAACGAAGGTGAAAAAAGGGGAATTTTTCATTTCATCTGGAGTGGATGGATGATGATGGTAGTTACAAAGGGTTGGGGCAAACGCTCATTTACACCCCGCACGACGAAGCTGCCTGATTAAGCATGGTGGTAGCTGACTAAATTAATAGTCCAACCCCATCGGAAATAAAACAGTTTTCGCTGGTCGAACGTCCTGTCGAAAACAGTGCTGCCTGGTCGGTTGGGAAAATTTTCAGATTCCTGGTTTTACTGTTGAAACCTGTAAACAATTGCCTCTGGAGAAAAGAGTTGGATATCAGGTACGAATTGTGAATATTATGTTGAGAGAGAAAGGGATTATATAGTCTACATTGGTTTACATCAGTAACTATTCACTATCAAAACTAATAAGAGACCACACATCATAATCTTTTAATTTCCCCCGACCATTTAAAAATGAAAGTTCGATTAAGAAGCCAATACCGACAATTTCTCCCTTTAATCGTTCAACTAATCGGGCAGTTGCTGCAACAGTTCCTCCGGTTGCCAATAAGTCATCAACGATAAGAACTCTCTGGTTTGTCCCAATAGCATCCTTATGCATTTCGACGCTATCTGTGCCATATTCCAATTCATATTCTTCCTTAATTGTCTCAGCCGGCAATTTTCCGGGTTTACGCACAGGTACAAATCCTTTCCCCCATTTATACGCCAGCGCAGCGCCAAAAATGAATCCTCGTGATTCAATCCCGACGATTATATCAACGTCATCGGGATTATAGCGATCAGCAAAAGCCTCGATGGATTTTTTAAATGCATCTCCATCTTTAATGAGTGTCGTAATATCTTTGAATCCAATACCAGGTTTGGGGAAATCAGGGACGTTACGTATCTTCTGCTTCAATTCTTCCATTGTATTTCTCCTGTTTTTAACGAATGAGTAATGAGTTCCATTCTATGGTTCTGATTCCTAATCGCTTAGTGGCTGAAATTTATATTCGCTACGGGTTGTTTCATGTCATGCCTATGCATACAGGCATCTCCTAATTGTTTGTAAATAAGGAGATTCCTGTTCGCCAGTTGGCGGACAGGAATGACAGCAGGTCTGAAATTCTAACCCATAACGAGTATGTGAATAATCCAAGTCCAGTAAAATTATAAGTACTGTGAAGTATTTTTGCAGAAAATGAAAAGCATTAAAAAGCAATTCTAAAATTGTTATACTTATTTTCATGTTCCTGCCAGGAGACTTGAACATTGGTCACATGGGACATGCGATTTCCGACTTTCAGTTTTTTTATTAATTCCTCAATTAATCCTCTTTCCCCTTCAACCTCGACTTCGACATCACCATTAAAGAGATTTTTCACGTATCCGACTAAGCCCAATTCCTTGGCTTCTCTTTCTACAAACCAACGAAAACCAATCCCCTGTACCAGACCTTTTACGATGATGTGTGCACCTGCTTTCATACTGTTACCTTGGTTTCAATCCACTTCGACGTTTAACATTCAATATTTGATATTCATTATTTGATTTCTAATCTTAATGAAATTGAATATCATTACTCTAAATGTCTGAAATATACTTAAAAATTTTTCCTATCTTTTCAATTTTTACCGGTGTAACAATTTTAGAAATCATAAAAACTTGAATACAGTTTCGACGGCTTGTTGAGGACTCTCGACATGAATAATTTGTCCCAAATTCTGCCAGGTATGAAGTCCCACAATTGGCTTTCCGAATGCAAGGGCGAAGGCGATTTCTGATAATGTTCCGTATCTGCCACCCACTGCAATAAGAGCATCGGCCGAACGAACGATAATGATATTTCTTGCCTCACCAAATCCAGTCACGATAGGTATATCGACAAACTCGTTGGCATCTGATTTTTGTGTGGTGGGAATTACACCGATGGTCCTACCTCCACCTTTTTTCGCTCCACGACAGGCTGCTTCCATGACGCCACCGAGACCACCGCAGATTAGAATGGCATTTTTTTGAGCAATATGATAGCCAACTTTTTCGGCATCTTTGAGTAGCTCAGGTGAGCAATCTCGCCCCTGACCGATAACACCGATGATTTTTGAATTTTTTAAGTTCATCGTGGCAAAAAATGTAATACTCTAATACTGGAATAATGAAATAGTGGAATAAAAATCAACGAAACCAATATGACCGAAGTATTACATATTCCAAAATTCCAATTTTCCATTGTTCCTTTCGTAAAAAGATAACAACGATTCATTTAAATTTGCTTCTATTTTTGTTGCTTGTCATGAATTAAGCTGCAACTAATTTTCTTTCATTTTGAATAATAATTCTTGGTTCAGGATTTTTAGGAGGAACAGGTAAGCCTCTTTCCTTCAATAAATTAACATGTTCAATCATACCCCATTTCGCCTTGAACAAACAATCCTCAACAGAATGACCAACTCCTGTAAAACCTTCCAAATCAGGAGAATAGAACCCAAAGAAATCAGGCTCTTCTGTTGCTTCGATTATTAAAGAATATTGTAATTCAATCATACTACTCTCCTCATGATTTCTTTAATCCTGCTGCTTTTAAAATAGCCTGACAGGTTCCAGTAGGAACCTCCTTTGATCCATGATAATCAACTCGAATCAACTTTTCCCATCCAGGTTTTCCATAATATCTAATTGATCCTTTTTCTTTTATAATTTTGAAGCCATTCTTTTCTAAGAGCCTAACTAATTCACTAAATTTCATCTTGTTAAATAATCTCCTAAATAGACGACGCAAGTAAAAGGTATAAATACTATCTAAATTCAGGTCTTGGAATGATTACCGTAAACTGCTCTCCATCAACATCATTTATGAATTCAATATTCGCTTGTTCACTCAAAGCCCGAATAATTCCCGAACCGAGTCCACGATATGGTAAAATTTTAACTGCAAAAGAAGCAATAATGGGATTTCGAATTGCAGAATTCCCATATTTGATATTTTCAACGGTCAGGTCATTGGGCAAACAACCTGGATTTATGATTTCAATACGATTATCAAAAATCAATAATCTTATCGAAGCATTTCTAAAATAATCCCGATGAATTACCGCATTTTGGAGCAGTTCCTCCAATGCCTTTTGAGAGACTTCCAAAATTCCAAGTGTATTAAAATCTCTACCTTGCTGGGTCTTATGCAAATTTCTTAACAAAAAATTCATTCCAGCTTTAAATTGATATTCCAGGTCACCCTCAATATCCTCGCTATCACGATAATCCTTACCACCGATAAAATTGCCGAAAAAGCTAACTGCTTTAATAATGAAAATTGGGCGATATTTTGAAGGTTTCTTGCCAAAAAGCAGCAGCCCTGCCTGATTCAGTTTACCATTTCTGCAGCAAGCTTCCTGGCATCAGTTAATGACCCTTTAAATTGATGCCTGCTATCTTCCCCCCTGTCGATTATTTTGATCAACTCCGATGTTTCCATAGCAACAACCTCAATAAACACAGAACCTTTAATTCCGAAATCTAAAATCGTAAATCCGAAATCAGACTATGGTTTCAACCGATAAATCGTCCGCGGAAACGGAATCGTCTCCCGAATATGCTTCAAACCGCAAATCCAGGTCACTGTTCTTTCAATACCCAATCCAAAACCCGAATGTGGAACAGAACCATATTTTCGGACATCTAAATACCAGTCATAAGCTTCCATCGGCAAATTGTGCTGACGAATTTTTTGTTCCAAAACTTTCAAATCATCTTCACGCTGCCCGCCACCAATAATTTCGCCGTAGCCTTCGGGCGCCAGCATATCCACGCAGAGCGATTTTGAGGGATCCTGTGGATCACTTTTCATGTAAAATGCTTTTACCACTGCTGGATAACGATGCACCATGACGGGTCGATCATACTTTTCTGATACAACCGTCTCATCGGTGCCGCCGAAATCGTCTCCATCTTTAAATTCTAAACCAGATGCTTTGATGATCTGAACCGCTTCATCGTAGCTAATTCTGGGAAATGGTCGCTTCACTGTTTCTAATTTTGATAAATCTCGTTCCAGAACTTTCAGCTCAGGCTTACATTTTTTAATCACAGTCTGAACGATATATTCGATAAATTCTTCAGCCAAATCCATGTTTCCATCTAAGTCGCAATAAGCCACCTCTGGCTCGATCATCCAGAATTCTGTTAAATGCCGTCGGGTCTTCGATTTTTCCGCACGGAACGTCGGACCAAAGCAATAGACCTTGCCAAATGCCATTGCCGCCGCTTCCATATACAATTGGCCGCTCTGTGTCAAATAAGCCTTGGAACCAAAATAATCGGTTTCAAAAAGGGTGGACGTCCCTTCAACCGCAGCAGGGGTGAAAATTGGAGCATCGACCAATAAAAATCCATTACCATCAAAAAAGTCACGACAGGCACGGATGACGGCATGACGAACCCGCAGAATGGCATGTTGCTTGGAAGACCTGAGCCATAAATGCCGCAGATCCATTAAAAATTCAATTCCATGTTCTTTTGGCGTAATTGGATATTCCTCTGCCTGCTGGACGAGTTCAACATTTTTCACCTGAATTTCATATCCAATCGGAGATCGTTTATCCTCAACAACTATCCCCGTAACCTTAATCGATGATTCTTGAGGCAAATTATCGCATAGTGCAAACACTTCATCAGAAACATCAGCTTTGGACACAACTGCCTGAATCGTACCTGTACCATCCCTGACCAATAAAAAATGCAATTTTCCGCTTGACCTTCGATTATATAACCAACCACTAATTGTCACTTCCTGACCTTCAAGTTTTGCAATATCTTCCACATAAGTTTCATTTCTCATCAGTACCACTCCTTTGTTGAATTTACATGTTGAAGTCTATCCCATTTACCAAATTTTATAATTGCTTTATTTACCAGTGTTCATCCGAAAAGTGCTGTTTTTCTGTCATTCCTGTAATCTTTATACAGAAATCCCTTTATTAATCACAGGAGATTCCCGCTAAAAAGATACGACCGAAGGAAGTGCCTATGGTACAGGAATGACAAAAACCTGGAATATTAATTACCCAATTACTTATCTATCCCCATTTCTCCTCTTTTGGTCCCCGCAGCATAAGTTCTTTCAATGCATCACGCGCATTTTTTCCTTCAAATAAAATTTGATAAGCTTGCTGAGTAATCGGCATTTCAACATTATATTTCTTACTTAATGCATAAGCCGATTTGGTTGTTTTCACACCTTCCGCCACCATCACCATTTCTTTTAGAATATCATCAAGTTTTCTTCCTTTTCCGATCTGTTCCCCGACATATCGATTACGACTGTGTCGGCTCATACAGGTTACGATTAGATCGCCCATGCCAGATAAACCAGCAAATGTGATCGGATCGGCTCCCATGGCTGTGCCCAGCCGGACAATCTCCACCAATCCCCTGGGCTGAAGCGCTGCTTTGGTATTATCCCCGAATCCCGCTCCATCACAAATTCCCGCTGCAATTGCAATTATATTTTTTAATGCGCCGCCAAGTTCCACACCAATAATGTCCTGGTTGGTATAAACTCGAAAATATTCGTTCATAAAAACCTGCTGGATTATCTCAGCGGTATTCAAATTCGTGCCGGCGGAAACAATGGCAGTGGGAATCTGCCGACTTACTTCCTCAGCATGACTCGGTCCCGATAATGTCACAATGTTATCTTTATTTGCCCAATTAATCGTTTGTTCCAATACCTCAGACATCCGCATCAATGTATCATTTTCCACTCCTTTAGCGACATTAACAAGAATCGGTGGTTTCTCAAAAGATAATTTTTTCAGCCTCTCCCCTACTGACCTGACAACATGCGAAGGCACGGCGACGATTAATATTTTTTTATCCGAACAGGCTTGTTCAAAATCGTTTTTCACTTGAATTGATTCAGGAATTTTTATCCCTGGCAGAAACTCTTTCGCATCCCGTGTTCGATGTAATCGTTCTGCCTCATCTGCTCGAAATTCCCAGAGCGTTACCCGATGCCCATTATGTTCAAGGACTAACGCCAAGGCAATCCCCCAACTGCCAGCGCCAAGTACGGCAATTTGATATTTATAAGTCAAACAACCTCTCCTATAACAATCGGTTCGTACTGAATGCCTTTCAACATTTCAACAGCCTGATCAACAAAATTTCTATCAATAACAAAAATAAAACCTATTCCCAGATTAAAGACCCGCTTCATCTCCTCATCTGGCACCTGTCCGATTTGCTGAATCAAATGAAAAATTTCTAATGGTTCCCAGCTATTCCAATCTATTCGCAAACGCGTCGCTTTGGGCAAAATTCGATTCGTGTTCCCTTCAATTCCTCCGCCAGTTATATGGGACATGCCGCGTAAAAAAGGCTTATCTTTCAATAACAATATTGCACTTCGATAACTTCGATGGACCCTTAATAGTTCTTCACCTAATGTACAGCTTAGTTCTTCGATATAATCGTCAACTTTAAAAATATTCAATTCAAAGCAAATTTTTCTCACTAGCGAATAACCATTCGTGTGAAGACCGTTAGAGCGCAATCCAATTAACACATCCCCCCTATTTATTTTCGAGCCATCGATGATTTTTTCAGCATCAACAATTCCAACAATTGTGCCAGAAATATCGTATTCACCAGGCTGGTAGAAATCGGGCATTTCAGCGGTCTCTCCACCAATAAGAGCGCAGTTAGCATTTTTGCATCCCCTTGCCATTCCCGCAACAAGTTGTTCAACAACTTGGGGTTCTAATTTTGATAAAGCCAAATAATCAAGAAAAAAAAGTGGTTCTGCTCCTGAAGTCATAATATCATTAACACAGTGATTGACCAGATCTTCACCAACCGTATCATGAATACCCGTCAAAAAAGCAATTTTTAACTTTGTACCTACCCCATCCACACTGGAAACCAAAACGGGTTCTTTCATTTGAGAACAATTCAGTCGATAAAAAGAACCGAACAATCCAATATCTTTCAACACATTTTCATTAAATGTTCCTTTCGCCAAATTCGAAATCGCTTTAACACCCTGGTCGCCAGCATCAATATCAACGCCCGCTTCTTTATAGGTGATTCCCTTATTCAATTATATTTCCTCGATTTCTTTTATCCAGCAATCTATTGTATTGGCAATGAAATCTTTGTTTTTTACAAAAGAATTTAAACTGTAAAAACTTTGTATCTCGGATAGGAGTTCAAAGTGTCTAAAATAAACTAAAGTGAGCTAAATTTTTTTGTATATTTTTACTTTAGGCACTTCAGACTTTAGTCATTTTAGCTCACTTTCATCCTATTTATTATAATACCCGAGACGTTTAACAACTTCTTTGAGAATGATTAATGCGGTTTCGCCACGCTAGGAGACTCTTTCATGTATTTCTTTCTCAATCGTGCAAAAAATTCAATCACAATCATCTCTCGATAATCAGGATAAGTCCACTCGTTAAGGTGAAATTTATTCCTTCGATAACGCAGATGGACATCGCCATAGATTCCTTTACTCAAATAAATCCGATGATCAAAATTTTTCGTTGTCGCTAATACGACTTTTGCTCCGGTCAAGTAGCCAGGATCGATATTGACCTGTCTTTTATTTTCCTGGGAAAATTTTTGTTCAATTTCATTGGTCATCAATTTAATATCGGGCAAACTCTCAGGTCGAATCAATTTTTCGAATCCTAAAAATTGCTTCTGGAGATTAACTCCCATTTCTTTTGCGTAATATTGAGTATAAGTGAAATCATAAATCGCTGAGAATGTATCGATACTCCCAAATTTTTCCTCAAGAATAGATTTGATTTGCTCGTATACTTCTTTATTATTGAATGTTACTGCGGCAAATAATTTCACATCGAGAGCTAACTTCGGCTGCGCCATCAAATTTATCCGTAATAAATCAATCGAGGTTTTTAAAATTTATTTTTCTTATTGATGTTTTAGTATAATTTTGATCATGGAATATTGGAATAATGGATTATTGGAATAATATTTTCTCTGCATCCTCAGCGTATGCTGTGGTAAAGAATGTTAATTATGGCTTGGCAATAACAAAGATTTTATCCGTAATTTTTCATAGTAGACATAAAATAAGCCAAAATTGGGGCTTATCAACAATGACAATAATTTAGAAATAAATTCTTAAATGTCAAGAAAAAAATCAATAACGCCTCAGTTATTAGATAGAAAGAAACCAGGTTTCTTGAAGAAACCTGGTTTCTATTTCTCAAAATCAGAACTTTTTTCTTGACTTTAACTGAAATATTTTTATATTATCAATAGCATTGCCGGGGTGATGAAATTGGTAGACGCACTGGACTCAAAAACCATCCTGATTTTCCGTTAATCTAATAAAAACAATGGATAAACACCTTTCCATCCTTGTGGCTTCTAATTGTAGTAACTGCATAGAAAACGCATAGCTTACGCACACTTCCGCACACCAATAAATGGCAAAAATAGGGCAATGATTTTTTAAGTCAAGTTCTTTTTTTTCACTCAAAAAATACTTGTGGTGAGGATAGATATCTTTTTTATTCTACATGACGGAATAAAAAATATTCATCCCATAAGAAAATTGAGCTTAAGAAAATATATCAGACCTTTTGGAAAATTCTCCTGTATGGTGAAATGTCACCATCTAAGTGTCCTTTCTTTTAAGTTTATAATAGCGCACTTGACTGGGAGTTAAGGACCCTCTGATGTGGTGCGCCCCAACTTTGTTAACCCTTTGTAATTTTATGAGTTGTAAAGGGCTTTTTTTGTTAATGTAATTCCATCTATTTCAAAAGTGGTTAAAAAGTGACCGAACTTTTCCTTTTCCTAAAACTTAAGACATTCTACTGAAATCTCAAGATAGTCCAGCGTAAGGTGGGCATACATCTGTATGACGGCAACAGAACCATGACCGCGCAATTTACATACGGTATAAAGATCGATTCCTTAACCAGATGATTGGCGAAAGTGTGCCTGAGGCTATGGACTGTGAATAATTCTTTACTTCTCTGTCCGAGTTGTTCTGGGAACAATCGGTTGCGCCTTGACGGATTCAGCCGGGTCAACGCCGAGGTAGTAGCCGGGAACTGGCGACTGCTCATAGCCCATCGCTCGATGCACGACTTCTGCGCGGTAGATAGGATCTTGCATCAGGCAGACGCGCCGATCCGTTGCTAGAATCGTTGTCGTGTAAATGCGAAGTTCCCCTGGTAACACGGTGATGAGTTCCTCACGCCAGTCGCCCAGAATATCAGCCATGATCAAAATCCTGCCGGCGATACCTGAAGTAAGCGTGGGTCCCTTATATTTGATGATGGTAAGTGGTACGTCACGCGTTATTCTCCACCGAAAGCGACCACCACCTTCAAACGTCTCTCGCAGCAGATCGGCGTCCCAGAATATCCAATTGCGGCAATCGGGAATATCTTCTTTACTTCCAAAACGCTTGCCCTGGGCGGAAAGCAGATAACGATCCCACGAGCCACCCTTTGGATCTTCGGTGGCAAAGCATTCCAGACCAGGAAGTGACGGATCGAGGTCAGCAACCATACCATCACCCACATGATAGGTTTTATGGCCAATATTCCAGATTGTTTCACCCGTTTTCGCATCTACCAGACACACACCATTGCCGTTATCATGCCAATCCTCAATCACATAGAAAATCTCTAACCCGGGCCGGGTGGGATCGACGTCTGTCACGAAGCATTTATCCGGATGGCCAAAGCCAGTAGACCACAGCGCAGTACCATTGTCATCCAGCACCACAGAGCCCAGAACGACCTCGTCGCGCCCATCCTCGTCCACGTCGGCGGTGTGCATGCCATGAGCTCCCTGGTGTCGGATGATGGGTTGCTCCTCATCGCCTTCCCAGTGCCATAGCTTCTCCAACTCGCCATCATGATATTGGTAAGCATCGACGACCATCAGTTTATACGTCCCCCGGGCGACCAGCAGACATGGTGTCTTGCCGTCCAGATAAGCCATGCCCATCTGGTTGCGATTGTTGCGGTTGTAATCGCCATAGCGCGGGTCTCGCGGCGGCCAGTCTTCGCGCGTTAGTTCCTTGCCGGTCATACCATCCAGGATGGAAACCCATTCAGGTCCGCTGCGTACTCGACCATCCGGTTCTCGTGCATCTTTGGGACCAGTCTTGACAGCAACCTCTGCTTTGTTATCACCATCAAAATCGTAAACCACAAAAGGCGAATACCAGATACCCGGTTCTATGCCGGGACCAAGGTCCTTGCGCCATAAGAAAGTACCGTCACTAAGATACGCTTCCAACTTATAGGTAAGTCCCGTCGTATTCGGTCTGCCGGCAGGATCGATGCCCTCGGCAGGCTGTTTAATGACGAAATCATACGCACCATCACCATTGAGATCCGCAATGCCTATCCGCTGAGGCATATAGTCACCCTGAAATCTAATCGAGGAATAGTAACTTTGATGTTGGTCATTCGTCTTTAATAGCGCTCGCTCCGAAGGCTCTAATTCGTTGTCAGCCACCACAGGCCGAATCCAGTAGGCACTTTCTCGCCCAGGGACTGGCAGCCGGTCGATAAAGTTAGTGGTAGTTATCAAAGGCTCCGAATTCAATTTGATTGCTTCTCCGCCTTCAACCGATCGGTAAACATTAAAAGCCATTCCCTCTGGATCGGTCTTAAGCAATCGCCAACCGATGTAGACCTCACCTGTGTCATTCCATACTGCGAGCATACCTCGATTTATCTTTTCTTCGATGCGTTGTTCAGCCCACCCTGTTACTTTCGGTTTGTTCTCATGTTGCGGATTAAGTGCAGGATAGAGATAAGCCCGCTCTTTCGGATCTTGAGCGCTTGCCATAGAAGATATTATGCACAATATCACAACAAAAAATCCAACTTTTCTGATCATGGTTCTAGAATTCCTATATGGTGAATAGTAATTTCCCAACCTGGACGAGCCAGAACCAAAAAGACCCTGAACCGCTAATTATGCGAATTAAACAAATTTCGCTAATTATTAATTCGCGTAATTTGAGTAATTAGTGTCTGTCCGAAAATGGACGATTTAGTTCCCATTTTTATGTAAAATTCTGGATGGCATATTTGATACTATTTAACAATGCGTGTTATGCGTA
>Ga0209636_10003096_pt1 | contig 16953 bp, 17 predicted proteins | sample DeeMarSWOR152_54_FD_187464 | JGI IMG/M metagenome (GOLD analysis project Ga0209636, IMG submission 187464) | Marine sediment microbial communities from White Oak River estuary, North Carolina - WOR-1-52-54 (SPAdes) (version 2) | ecosystem: Environmental > Aquatic > Marine > Intertidal zone >...
GGCGGGTTGCCGTAGAAGACCAAGTAGTGATTCGAGGAAATGAGCGACTCCGTGATGGGCAAGAGATTCGAGTTCTCCCAGGCCAAGACCAAACATGAACCTCATTGAATCTTCAATCAAATATCCGGTCAGCGTTGCGGTGGGGGTGATTCTCGTCGTTCTTTTCGGTGTCATCGCCTTCTTCCGTATCCCCGTCCAGCTGACCCCTGAGGTCAGAGAGGTCGAAATCACGGTTGAGACCCTGTGGCCCGGTGCCAGCCCCCAGGAAGTCGAGAGAGAGATTGTGAACGAGCAGGAGGAACAGCTCAAGGGGATCGAAGGGCTGGTGGAGATGAAGAGTGAGAGCCTCGATTCGCGGGGCAGGGTGATCCTCAGATTCCGGCAAGGAATGGATGAGGATGCCGCTCTGCTGAGAGTGTCCAATAGGCTCAACCAAGTGCCCGAGTATCCGGATGAGGCTAAGGAACCGGTCATCATCCCTACGGGATCCGAGCAAGACGCGATTGCCTGGTTCATCTTTCGAAAAACATCGGGAGACCCGTCTGGGGTCTTTCTTGAACGAGACTTCATCGAAGACAACATCAAACCTCGATTGGAGCGCATACCAGGGGTCGCATCGGTCAACGTTTTTGGTGGCCAAGAGAGAGAGATGCAGGTGATCATCGATCCGAATGCCCTGGCAGAGAGGAACCTCACAATCCAGGAAACGGCACGGGCGCTTCATCTCGAGAATCAGAATATCAGTGCAGGGGATTTTGACGAGGGAAAACGGCGCTATGTCGTCCGGACCTTGGGGCAGTATCAGAATCCCCGCGATATCGAGAATGTAATTATTCGGAGAGAGAATGATGCGCCTGTCTATATTAGGGACATCGGGGAAGTTCGGCTGGGGTATCAAGACCCATTTGCAGTTGTCCGGCAGAAAGGCGATCCGGCTATCGCTATGAATGTGGTTCGAGACGTTGGTGCCAACATTCTCACGGTCATGAAGGATGTGAAGGAAGCGGTCAAGAAACTCAACACCGATCTCCTTCCGAACTTGGATCTATCCGTAGAGCAGGTTTATGATGAAACGGATTATATATACAGCGCCCTCGATTTGGTCGAGCAGAACATATATGTGGGAGGAACACTCGCAATCATTGTGCTTCTTCTATTTCTGAGGAGTCTGTCCAGTACCTTTGTGATTGCATTAGCTATTCCCATCAGTTTCATTGGGACTTTCCTGATGATGTTTCTTTTCGGGCGAAACATCAACGTGATCAGTCTGGCAGGCCTTGCGTTTGCCGTTGGAATGGTGGTGGATAATTCCATCGTCTCTCTTGAGAATATCTACCGGCATCGACAGATGGGAGAAGATGCATACGGGGCCGCTCGTCGCGGGGCATCGGAGGTGTTCGGCGCCCTCGTGGCCAGCACGCTGACGACAATCGCAGTTTTCCTGCCTGTGTTTTTCGTTAAAGAGGAAGCGGGGCAGCTCTTCAAGGACATCGCCGTCGCGGTGAGCTGCTCGGTGGCCTTGAGTCTGATTGTGTCTGTAACGGTGATACCATCCCTTTCGGCGAGGGTTCTCGCGGTTCCCAAGGCGCTGGCTGTTGTGAGCGACGACAGGATGCCCATGAAAGGGTTTTTTTCGATCTCTAACCTATTGGGGCTCGGATCATTGGGGAGGATGGTTGCCAACGGATTCGGTGGATTCTTTGTCTGGATATACGGAAGAACAATTCTGAGGATCTGCCTGGTCGTTATCATGACGGGGGCTGCCCTTGCAATGGCTTGGCTTTTGATGCCAAAGACTGAATATCTTCCCCAGGGAAACCGGAACCTCCTTTTCGGCATCATTCTCCCGCCCCCGGGGTACAATCTCCAAGAGATGGTGGGAATTGGCCGCTCAATTGAAGAGGACCTGGCTCCCTACTGGAATGAGGGGAGATCTCCACCGGATGGACCGGGTATCAGGAACTTCTTTTTCGTTGCGTCGCGAAGCCAGGCTTTCATGGGAGCGGTAAGTATGGAAGACGAAAGGGTCCGCGAGCTTCTTCCGGCCATCTATCGAGCCCTTCTCAAGGTTCCGGGAATCATTCCCATTGTCCAACAGGCGAGCCTTTTTGAGCGGGTGGGAGAGGGAAGATCCATTGACATTGAAATAACCGGTCCTGATTTGAGCCGACTCATCGAACTCGGCCAGAGTATATTTGGCCAAATCATTGGGCTGTTACCAGGGTCTCAGATCCGACCAATCCCCAGCCTTGACCTGGGCAATCCAGAGATCCAGGTCGTTCCCGACCGTGAGAAGACTTCGAGTCTCAGTTTGAGTGCAAGCGAATTGGGCATGGCAGTGGATGCGATTCTGGACGGCATCAAAGCCAGTGACTACCAACACGAAGGGGAGGAGATTGATCTGACCCTCTTGGGAAGGGCACAGGCAATCCAGAAAATCCAAGATCTGGAAAATATCCTTGTTCAGACCCCAGGAGGCAAACGGGTTACGTTAGGGTCTGTGGCCGATATTCGGCTTGTTTCGGGTCCACAGCAGATCAATCACACCGAGAGAGAACGATCCATTATCATCCGGGTCATTCCACCGGAGCGGATGCCTCTCGAGACGGCCCTCGATATGATCGAAGCGCGCACCGTGAAACCACTCGAGGAGTCCGGTCAGTTGGGTGAGTCATACAGCATGAGGCTTGCCGGAACAGCCGACAAGCTCACCGTGACCCGAAGGGCCCTCCAGTGGAATTTCCTGCTTGCTGTTGTGATCACCTACCTCTTGATGGCCTCTCTTTTTGAGAGTTTCTTCTATCCGCTGGTCATCATGTTCAGCGTTCCTCTGGCTGCGGCAGGAGGATTTCTCGGCCTCTGGGTGCTCAACGCCCTAATCACAGTTCAGGCCCTCGATGTCTTGACAATGCTGGGATTCATCCTCCTCGTGGGTGTCGTGGTGAACAACGCGATTCTCATCGTCCATCAGTCCCTCAACTTCATGAGGAACGAGAGGATGGCACCGAGAGAGGCCATTCACGAGGCCGTGAAAAACAGGGTGCGACCGATTTTCATGAGCGTCAGCACGAGTGTGTTTGGAATGCTCCCCCTGGTGCTATTTCCAGGGGCGGGTTCGGAGATCTATAGAGGACTTGGGAGTGTGGTGGTCGGAGGCCTTGTCGTCTCCACCCTCTTTACCTTGTTGTTGGTTCCGACCCTTTTCAGTCTTGTCGTAGACGCAAGAAGAGCCCTTGGGTGGAGGATGGAGAAAGTCTGAGGGGCAGGCTCCATAAGACCCCTTGAATGGTAGATCGATCAATCGGGCTCTTGACGACCATTGAATTCAGTTGTCCTAGAGAGGGTCCTTAGATACTGAGCAACGAAGAGCGACTTTCTCAGAGATCCAGTTGGATCAATTGAGGGGAAAATCGACGTCGGGATTCTTAAGGAGCGAGCCTTTTTTGAATGGCTTCGCTTTTCAATTCTCGGAGTGCGTCAGAAGCGATCCACTGAGCGCTTTTCGAGCTCAGCTGTTGTATCTCCATAGCTGTTTTGATTGCTTCGCGATTCAGATTGCGACTTCGTTTTCCGATCTGTCTCAATGCCCAATTCACCGCCTTCTTGACGAAGTTTCTATCATCGACGGCCTGCCGTTTGATTGGCAGGAGAAACTTCAGAAACTCCTTGTCACTGGCTTTCTTGTCGTGAACGGCTAGGCAGGCCATGAGGACGAAACCTGCCCGTTTGACATACTCTTCGTTTCTCAAACTCCACTCGACCGCTTTTTGATATGAATAATCGGTCTTGTAGAAGAGATTGTTGCAACATTGATCGCAAAGATCCCAGGAGTCGAAATCCTGGACCCAACGCTCCATCTGCTCTGCGGCCACCTCTGCGGGGTTGTCGATCATGGTCGCAAGGATCCGTGCGTCACGGATACCCGATGACCACAATCTTTGGGCAAGGGGACGATTCGTCCCGATTTGCTTAGCCATCTGTCTCAGGCTGGGAATAGAGACGCCATAGGCCCTGTTCGGGTTTATTCCAAAACGTGCCATCCCTGCCACGCCATCTGGGTTCGAGAGAGATTTTAATCGTCCCAAGATTTCTTCATAGTCCATCCGAGCATTCCATCCGAATGTTTGTCCGTGGAAAAAACGTCAACCGCTGAGACGCGGAGGACGCAAAGATGCATGGTTCTTCACTTTGCCGTTGAGAGGCCGGCAAATTGAAAGGGCGCAGCAGTTTCGCTGCAAGGAGATGAACCCCTTTGCCTTCCGTCCTATCAGCAGAAGGCAAAGTAACCAAACCTCAGCGCTCTCTGCGACTCTGCGGTGAGAATGTTCAGGACGGTGCCTTTGCCCTCTCATGCTGGCTCATCTTCTTTTGGTCTTGTGGGCCAGTTCGAGGGCGGTGGTCACGGCTTCATTCTCGTCGGAGGCTTCGATGATTTTGTTATCAATCTGTCCTTTTCTCTTCAGGCTCCATGTGTCTATACCCACGACGGGGATATTCAGCTTGTGGGCCAAAGCGATCTCGGACAGGGTGCCGTAACTGCCGCCGATGGCGATGATGGTGTCACAGGACCGGACGAGAATGATGTTCCTGCCCTCACCCATTCCGGTGATCACCGAGAAACCTAGATAGGGGTTTCCTTCCTCCCTAGAAAAACCGGGGAGAATCCCTAGGGTTACCCCCTTGGCGAGCATTGCGCCGCGAGAGGCGGCCTCCATCACACCACCCATGCCCCCGCAGACTAAGATGGCTCCACTTTCTGCCAAGAGGCGTCCCACCTTTTCGGCGACAGGTCGAGTTGTTTCATCACAGATCCTCTCTCCGATCACACCGATATACACAACCATGAGATCCAAAACCCTTCACCATGGTTTGTGAGCGATGCGTGAGTCTCGCCCAGATTCATGATTTGCCGTATTTGACCCGTCTTGTCGACGAGGGGCTAAAAGAATCCGCCCCTGCGTGAAGCTCGCACAGGGGCGGGTTTCGGAAAGCCTCGTCCGGGAAGGCTACTTCTTCTGGTGGCATTCCCTGCACTTGACTGGCCCCTGGCCCATCTTCTTATGACAGCCCTTACAATTATCATGAAAGGCTTTCTTCCGGCTGACCTCTGCCCCTTCCTTATGGCATTCGCCACAGGGTTTGGGGGACTGTTCACCCTCTTTGAGAGTGTGATGGCACTCCTGGCATTTCAGGGAGGAATGCTTCTGGTGAGAAAGCTCCACGTTTCCGTACTTGCTCTCCAGAATGAGCGGATCCTGGACGGCCCAGAGAACGCCGATCGTCAGAAAGGTCGCACCGACTACAATAAGGATGGGAAAGGTCAATTTCTTCATGAGAATCGCTCACCTCCTTTGGGCATCTCGTTGTCGTCCTCGATTTATAAGTAAAACTTCCCACAAAGTCAAGAGAAAATTTGGCCTTGTGGCCGCCTACCCCTTGGCTACCCTCTCCTTTTCAACCTCCCCTTTGGCCTTAGCCATTGCCTCGTCTTCCTTCTGAATGTCCTCCATAGCTTTCGGTTTCATGGCTGGAGGAATCGGATCCAGACCATACTTCCACCGCAGAAACTGTTTTGCCGTGTGGGGGTAGAGGGCGTATATGAGGACGTCATAGATGTCTTTGGCCAGGTCGCCCACCTCCTGCTTTGCCTTCTCCAGTTCTGGCTCCAGTGTGTCTGCGGGTCGGCAGGTGATAGGTTTTTCGCCTTTTGGGTAGTTTTTCAGGATCTTCTGCTGTATTTCCTCCTTAATCGGGACTGGAGGTTTTCCATAAAGCCCATACACATAGTCCTTGGTTTGATTGGAGACCATATTGTAGCGCCCGGCCAAAACGTTCAGGACCGCCTGAACCCCAACGATCTGTGATGTCGGAGTGACTAAAGGGGGATTTCCCAGTTCGGCTCTGGTTCTTGGCAGGTCCGCATAGACCTCATCGATCCGGTGGAGGGCCTTCTGTTCCCTCAGTTGGTTGACGAGATTGGAGATCATTCCTCCCGGAACCTGGTGTCTAAGGACCTGGGTGTCAATCACGGCCATTCGGGTTGTGTCGCGGAAATCCCTGTATTTCGGAGCAATCGATTCGAAGTATTCATCCAGCTTCAGGAGCTGACTCAGGTCGAGCCCCGTGTCCCGGTCTGTTCCCTGAAGGGCCACCACAAAGGGTTCCACGGCCGGCGCAGCGGTGCGCAGAGCCAGGGGAGCGAGGGCCGTATCCAATATGTCAACTCCCGCCTCAATGGCCTTCAGATAGGTCATATCAGCCATGCCACTGGTAAAATGTGTGTGAAGTTGGATGGGAACACGGATGGTCTCTTTGAGGGCCTTGATGAGCTCATAGATGTCGTAAGGAGCAATCAGACCGGCCATGTCCTTGATACACAGGCTGTCGATGCCCATATCCTCAAGAATACGGGCCTTATTCAGATAGTATTCGAGATTGTAAACGGGGCCACCCATTTTCCGTTCGGTGAGAGAGTAGCAGATCGATCCCTGAATGTGTTTCCCGCACCGTTTGATGACCTTAAAGGCGGTCTCAAAGTTGCGTTCATCGTTGACGGCATCGAAGACCCTGAAAATATCGATGCCGACCTCCACCGCTTTCTCGATAAACGCCTCGGTCACATCATCGGCATAGTTGCGGTACGCCACCAGGTTCTGGCCCCTCAAGAGCATCTGAAAAGGGGTCTTGGGCATCAGCTTTTTCAGGGTTCTAGGCCTTTCCCAGGGATCCTCTGCAAGAAAACGGTGCATGACATCAAAGGTCGCTCCTCCCCAGACCTCCATCGAGTGAAACCCTGCCTTGTCCATCTCCTCGGCAATAGGGATCATGTCCTCGGTCCGCATTCGCGTGGCGAGAAGCGATTGATGACCATCCCGGAAAGTGAGATCGGTAATCTTGACTGGATTTTTGGTGTTATGTGTCATTAATAGATCCTCCCTTTTCGAGGGTTCTTTACCGAAGTATGGCCAGGAAAAGACCGGCAGCTGTTGCTGTTCCGATCACACCGGCAACATTCGGCCCCATGGCATGCATGAGGAGAAAGTTTTTTGGATCTGCTTGCTGTCCTACCCGCTGGGAAACGCGAGCAGCCATGGGCACGGCACTGACTCCCGCAGACCCAATGAGGGGGTTGATTTTCTCCTTGAGGAAGAGATTGAAAAACTTGGCCAGCAGCAGTCCACCAGTCGTGCTGAAGGCGAAGGCCACAAGACCAAGCATAAAGATGAAAACCGGCTTTGGACTAAGAAAACTCTCGGCCCTCATGGTCGCCCCAACTGAAATGCCCAAAAAGATCGTCACAATATTGAGAAGCTCATTCTGAGCTGTCTTGTTCAGACGCTCCACCACACCACATTCTCGAAAGAGATTCCCCAGCATGAGCATGGCCATGAGGGGGGCTGAATCTGGAACGAGAAGACAGATAATGCCCGTAGCGACGAGTGGGAAGAGGATCTTTTCTAGCTTTGATACCGGGCGAAGCTGTTTCATTCTTATCATGCGTTCTTTTTCGGTGGTGAGCAGTCTCATAATGGGAGGCTGGATCAGAGGCACCATGGCCATATAAGAGTATGCGGAGATGGCCGTTGCACCCAGTAGGTGGGGAGCCAGTTTCGCTGTCAGATAAATGGTTGTCGGACCATCAGCACCTCCAATGATGCCGATAGAAGCTGCCTCCGGAACCTTGAAACCGAGGAGAATGGCCCCGAAAAAGGTCACGTAAACACCGAATTGGGCGGCTGCACCGAGGAGGAGGGTCTTTGGATTCGCAATCAACGGGCCGAAATCCGTAAGTGCCCCGATACCGAGAAAGATGAGGGGGGGAATCACCTCCCATTCTAAACCATAGTGAAAAAAGATGTTGATAAGCTCCCGTTGTCCCTCCTCGTTCACGCCCATGAGGGGAGTAAGGGGGAGATTGACAATGAAAATGCCAAAGCCAATGGGAACTAGGAGAAGGGGTTCGAATTCCTTCTTGATGGCCAGATAGATAAAGACAAACCCGAGAAGCCACATGACCACATGTCCCCAATAGAGGTGGACAATTCCGGTCTTGAAGACTATAGTATGGAGAAACGACGTTTCCACTACGAGGGCTTCACTCCTCGGCCACTAGTTTCTTCGCTGTTTTGACAATGCTCCCCGAAATGAGGATCGAAACCATCAGGAGGGCCAATGTCACAAAGACTCCGGAAAACCCGATGACGAATATTCTGAGTGCGGTAGGCCAGTCATGCATGGATTTCTTACCGGAAGAAAAGTCAAATGCTACTTAACATATCGGCTAGTAAGATTCAAGTAATATTTTTCACATTATCTAAAGTTGAATGAGGAGCGGGCTCAAACACCCAGAGTTCTCCCACGGGGAGAGGTTGAAAGAGTTGTGGCCTGGGGGAGGCCTGGAACCTCGGGAAAGCTGGACCGATTTTTGCTTGACAAAAGGAACCTTGCTATATATTTTTACGTTCAATATTTCCGTCGGTTACTGGGATACAGGGAGATATCGTTACAGGCCTTGCATAGGGTAAGAGTGGAAGACATACCTGAGAAGGGTCTGGATCTCCATTTTTCCGATCCGAAGGAAGAATGGAATCGGTATTTCCATGAGATACCGGAATGTGAGTTCTCCTTCAATGAAGCCGTAGAGGCGACCGTCAAACTGAGGGTCTACACAAAGGCGGTTCAAATTCAGGGTTGGGTGAAGACCGTACTGGACCTTAGGTGTTGCCGGTGCCTCGATCATTTTCCCTTTCCCCTGACCTCACAGATCGATGTGACTCTGTTCCCGATGACGGATGTAGTCCAGGAAGAAGAGATTGAACTGGAAAAGGAGGATCTGGAAACCGGCCTTTTTTCAGGAGAGGAAATCGACCTATCTGGGCTGATCCGAGAACAGATCCTTCTGAACGTTCCCTATAAAGCATTGTGCCATGATGAGTGCAAAGGACTCTGTTCACAGTGCGGAATAAACCTCAACGAAAATGATTGTCGGTGCAACCGAAAGGCCGGCGATTCAGCCTTTGACGTCCTGAAGGACTTGAAATTGAATGGGAAATAGGAAAGGGAAACGGAATGGCTGTTCCAAAGCGAAAGCACTCGAAGTCAAGAAGAGACAAGCGCAGAACCCATCAGAAGCTGTTCGCTGCGTCTGTGTCTGTTTGTCCCCAGTGTAACGAACCGAAGCTTCCACACAGGGTCTGCCCCCACTGTGGCGTATACAAAGGGAGGCAGGTCCTGGAGGTCGAAGAGGCCTGAGGATTGCGAGTGATTCGATGGCGATCGTAATCGATGCCATGGGGGGCGATCATGCTCCGGAGGTCGTAGTTTCCGGGGCGCTTTGCGCTGCCAATGAGAAGAAGATCCCCGTGATTCTGGTTGGCGACGAGCAGCGACTCTCTGCCCTGTTGGAGGAGAAGGGGTCGGTGTCATCCCTTGTTACTGTGCGGCACGCCTCTCAGGTCGTGGGGATGGCTGAGTCTCCCTCCGCTGCCGTGAGAGGGATTAAGAACTCCTCGATCCGAGTTGCCCTTGATCTTGTGAAGAGAGGAGAGGCTGATGCTGTCGTCAGTGCGGGCAACTCAGGGGCCACCATGGCCTTGGCCATGTTCGTCTTGAAGAAAATGGAGGGGGTCGACAGACCTGCGATCGTCACGTTCCATCCAACAGTGAACGGTTTTTCTCTTCTTCTTGACGCAGGGGGTAACGTAGATTGTAAGGCGTTTCATCTCGTCCAGTTTGGCATAATGGGATCGGTCTTTGCGGGAAGAGTTTTGAAAAAGGAGAATCCACGAGTGGGGATTCTTAGTAACGGGTCAGAAGAGAGCAAGGGGAATGAACTGACCCGTGAGACCCATTTGATAATGAAACGGTGCGGGTTGAACTATATCGGCTTTGTCGAGGGCAGAGACATCTACGATGGTACTGCCGATGTGGTTGTGTGTGACGGGTTTGTTGGCAACGTTGGTTTGAAGATGAGTGAAGGGCTCGGTGAGGTCCTCGGAAAGATGTTTCGGGAGGAAATCAGAAAAAGTCTTCGGACGAAGATCGGATACTTGCTCATGAAGAACGCCTTTAAGGAAGTGATCAGGAGGGCCGACTACTCAGAATATGGCGGAGCGCCGCTGCTTGGTATCAACGGGACATGTGTGATTTGCCACGGCAATTCCTCGGCAAAGGCTATCACCAACGCTATTGGTTTGGCAAGAGATCTGTCAGAGAGCCAATTCAACAGGTTCTTGATGGAGGGTTTGGCCAAGAATCAGGAGCTACTGAGATTGGGGCAGCGCCAGGTCATGCGATTCCTCGATCAGTTGAAGGAGAAGATCATTCATTGAAAGGTTCGGTTGATTGTGGTGGCTGAAGACGGTACAATAGCCAGCTTAACTATGTGGGATCGAGATCCGTTGCAGGAGGGGAGGAACCGTTGGACTATTTTCTGACTGAAGACCAAAAGATGATCAAGGATCTCGCACGGAAGATCGCCCAGGAGAAGGTGATTCCTGTCCGGGCGGAATTGGATGAGGAGGAGGAGTTTCCGTGGGCGATCATGAAGGTTTGTGCCGATGCCGGCCTCTTTGGGGTCTGTATCCCCGAGGAATATGGAGGATTCGGGGGGGGAGTTTTCGAAAATTGTTTGGCTGTAGAGGAGATGACCAGGGGATGTCTTGGTGTCGCCGTCAGCTATGCTGGTAGCAGCCTCGGTGCCTATCCAATCATAGTCTATGGCAATGAGGAACAAAAGAGTAAGTATCTCCCAGATATTGCCAGCGGGAAACGGCTGGCTGCCTTCGGTCTGACCGAGGCGAACGCGGGAAGTGACGCAGGGGCCATTCAGACCACAGCAGTTTTGGATGGGAATGAGTATGTGATCAATGGGACAAAACAATGGATCACGAACGGGGGTGAGGCCGAGGTATACAGCATCGTTGTCATGACAGACAGGAGCAAGGGGCCACGGGGAGCGAGCACCTTCATTGTTGAGAAGGAAACGCCTGGGTTCAGTTTCGGCAAAAAGGAGAAAAAGATGGGCATGCGGGCCTCCGCGACCCGGGAATTGGTTTTTCAGGACTGCCGGGTCCCGAGAGAAAACCTGATCGCCAAGGAAGGGATGGGCTTTATCATCACGATGAAAACCTTTGACAAGACCCGCCCGGGTGTCGGTGCGCATGGGGTCGGGCTGGCCCAGGCCGCCCTGGATGAAGCGGTTCAGTACGCCCGCCAACGGGAGCAGTTTGGTCGAAAGATTGTGTCATTCCAGGCTGTCCAGCATATGTTGGCCGACATGGCGACCCTCGTTGAGGCGGCGAGGGCACTGGTTTACTCTGTGGCGCGATTTATCGACAGCGACCCGAGGGGTTATTCAAAAGTCTCGGGCATGGCCAAGCTCTTTGCCAGCGACGTGGCCATGAAGGTTAGCACCGACGCGGTGCAGATCTTTGGAGGGTATGGATACATGAGAGAGTATCCAGTGGAAAAGATGATGCGCGATGCCAAGATTTTGCAGATCTTTGAGGGAACCAACCAGATTCAGCGAAGCGTCATCGGCTTGGCGTTGAGCAAGGAGTATGCAAGTCGCAGGTAATCACGATACGGGGGAGGTAGGAATGGGCGAATTGGCCTTTGTTTTTCCTGGACAGGGATCACAGTATGTGGGAATGGGAAAAAATCTGTGCAGTAACTTCAGGGTAGCACGTGAGACCTATGAGGAGGCCGACGACGCACTTCAGGTCAATCTATCCAAGTTGTGCTTTGAGGGACCCGAAGAGGAACTCAAGTTGACGATCAATACCCAGCCTGCTATTCTGACGACGAGTGTTTCGGCTTTGAGGGTTTTACAGTCAGAAACCGGCCTATCTCCAAGGCTAATGGCTGGTCATAGTCTGGGTGAGTATTCGGCGCTCGTGGGCGGAAGGGGACTCGACTTTGCCGATGCAGTCCGAGCCGTTCGTGCCCGGGGACAATTCATGCAGGAGGCCGTTCCTGTGGGAGAGGGGGCGGTCGGAGCCTTGCTTGGTCTGGATGAAGCCACTGTCGCCTCGATCTGTGAGGTGGCGGGCCAGGGAGAGGTCCTTACGCCGGCGAACTACAATTGCCCGGGGCAGATCGTTATCTCAGGCCACTCAGGAGCGGTGAACAGAGCCGTCGCTCTAGCTAAGGAAAGGGGTGCCAAAAGGGCTATCGTTCTTCCAGTGAGCGCACCGGTTCATTCTCCCCTGATGAAGCCTGCGGAGAAGCGTCTTCGAGAGGTTCTGGAAGGGATTACCCTCAGAGATCTTCAGGTCCCGGTTGTGGCGAATGTGGACGCGCAACCGAACACTTCCCGAGAACGGATTGTAAAGCTTCTGGTCGAGCAGCTAAGCGCCCCCGTGCGCTGGGAAGAATCGGTGCGGACCATGTTTTCAAAAGCGATTAGCAGGTTTGTCGAAGTGGGGCCCGGGCAGGTACTTCTTGGATTGGTGAAGCGGATGGATGGCGGAGCGCGTCTCGCCAATGTGGAGGACGCGGAGAGTCTGAGAAAGACAAAGTCGATCATGGAAGGGGCGGCCTAAGATGGAGCTTCTGGGAAAAGTGGCTCTGGTCACAGGAGGAGGTCAAGGAATTGGACGAGCTGTGGTGCTGACGCTTGCGAGAAATGGTGCTGACGTGGCGATCTCAGACATCAATCCAGAGACAGCCGAGATTACTGCAAAGGAAATAAGAGCGATCGGGAGACGGGCCCTGGTGATTGAGGCCGATGTGTCCCAATTTGAGGATGGAGAGAGGATGATTCGAGAGACTGTGGAGACCTTGGGCAGGATCGACATCCTGATAAACAACGCAGGGATTACTCGGGACAAACTCATGCTTCGCATGTCCGAGGAAGACTGGGACATGGTCCTCAACGTCAATCTCAAGGGTGCCTTCAACTGCACACGGAGCGCAGTACGCTACATGGCCAGGCAGAAGGGTGGAAGAATTGTCAATATCGCATCGGTGGTTGGCCTAATGGGGAATGCCGGACAGGCCAATTACGCTGCCTCAAAGGCAGGACTCATTGGATTCACCAAGACCGTTGGAAGGGAGTTCGCTTCTAGAGGAATAACTGTCAATGCCGTTGCACCAGGCTACATTGACACCCCAATGACACAGGCCCTTCCGGAAAAGGCGAAAGAGGAGTTGAGAAGGTTGATCCCTATGGACCGTTTGGGAACGCCAGGGGATGTTGCCAATGCAGTCTTGTTTCTTGTGTCTAGCGCCTCCGATTACGTAACTGGCCAGGTTCTTCAGGTCAATGGGGGACTCTATATGTAACTGGGAGAATCTCGGTCCGGTGAGAGGCTTTCTGGAGGTTGTCCCGACTTGGGTAACGGGAGTAGAAATATTGGCAATGGCCGGGTTTTCATGGTAAAGATAATGGCGCGCGATCGGAGTATGCGAGACAGATTCACTCGGCAGGATTTCAGACAAAGGAGGTAAGAATTACATGGACATTGAAGCACGGGTAAAGGAGATAATTGTTGAGCAGCTGGGCGTCAGCGATAGCGAGGTTATCCCCGAGGCGAAGTTCATTGATGATTTGGGAGCGGACTCATTGGATCTGGTTGAACTGGTCATGGCCTTGGAAGAAGAATACGGGACAGAGATCTCTGATGAGGAGGCGGAGAAGATTCTGACCGTTGGTGATGCTTACGAGTACATTAGGGCCCGTCAGGAGGCTAGTTCGTGAACAGTGGTCGTGTCATGGAATGCAGCGGATGAAAGGCCAGGAAGCCTTTGCCTCGGCCTGGGGATCGAGAATGATACGTCGTGGGGGAGTACACCTTGGATAGAAGAGTTGTTGTGACAGGAATGGGTATGATTGCCCCGACGGGCAATACGGTGGAAAGCGCCTGGAAGAATGTCTGTGAGGGACGTTCTGGAGTCGGGAAAATCACCCGATTTGATGCCAGTGAGCTTGTGACCCAGATAGCTGCGGAAGTCAAGGGGTTCAACCCAGAGGACTATGTGGACAAGAAAGATGTCAAAAAGATGGATCTGTTCATCCACTACGCCATTGCTGCAGCGGAGATGGCTGTCAAAGATGCGGGACTGGAGATCAATGAGGGGAACGGAGATCGGGTTGGCGTGATCGTGGGGACAGGTCTGGGCGGGCTTCCCACTATCGAGAAGTATCACAAGGTTCTTATGGAGCGGGGCCCGAGTCGGATCACGCCCTTTTTTATTCCCATGCTGATTGCCAATCTGGCGGCAGGTCAGATCGCCATTCGTTTTGGAGCCAAGGGACCTAACAGTTGCGTCGTGACTGCATGCGCTACCGGTGCCCACTGCATCGGTGACTCAATGAGGGCCATCAAGTATGGGGATGCCGACGTGATCATTACGGGAGGAACCGAGGCCAATCTGACGCCCCTGTGCGTTGCCGGGTTCAATGTCATGAAGGCGATCTCTGTGAGAAATGAGGAGCCTGAGAGGGCGAGTCGGCCATTTGACAGGGATCGAGACGGCTTCGTGGTGGCCGAAGGGGGTGGTATTGTTGTCCTCGAAAATCTTGAACATGCCAAGAAACGTGGAGTGCCTCGGATCTATGCAGAATTGGTCGGGTACGGATACAACGGGGATGCCTATCACATCACTGCGCCGGCCCCTCAGGGCGAGGGTGCGGCTCGATGCATGGAGATGGCTCTGAGGGATGCTCGAATCGCTCCAGATGAGGTTGATTATGTCAATGCTCATGGTACGTCAACCTATCTCAATGACATCACTGAGACACAGGCGGTCAAGCGTGTCTTCAAGGACCACGCGAAGAAGATACCAATCAGTTCCACAAAATCCATGACGGGCCACCTTCTGGGCGGCGCGGGAAGCGTGGAGGGCATTTTTTCCGTCCTGAGCATCCGGGACGGGATTATTCCTCCTACGATCAATCTCGAGAATCCAGATCCTGAGTGCGATCTTGACTACGTCCCCCAAACAGCCAGGAAGGCCAAGGTGAGGGTCGCCGTTTCGAATGCCTTTGGTTTTGGTGGCGCCAACGCCACATTGGTCTTTCGACGTTTCGATGGCTAACTAACCCCCCAATGGGTCTCTTACCACTAAACACACAGGCTTTCCAAGAATAGAGAGATTCGGCAATGAGGACCCACGACGAGGATGAGCCAGTCCATGAGACCGGAACACCGGGGTCGGCAGGATGAGGAAAGTTTCATCATGAGGCATCGGGCATCCCGCCCGTCCTGGGACGAATACTTCATGGAAATTACCAAACTTGTCGCGAAGCGGTCGACCTGTTTGCGCCGGCAGGTGGGGGCAATCCTCGTCAAGGACAAAAAAATCCTTGCTACAGGATACAATGGAGCACCAACTGGGCTGGAGCACTGCATCGATGTAGGTTGTCTGAGAAAAGAGAAGAATATCCCTTCCGGAGAGCGACACGAGATCTGTCGTGGCCTCCATGCCGAACAGAACGCCATCATTCAGGCAGCCTATCATGGGGTAACGATCCGGGGGTCGACGCTATTCTGCACGAATCTACCCTGCTCAATCTGCATCAAGATGATCATCAATGCTGGCATTACCACGGTGGTTTACCTGGACGGATACGCCGATTCCCTTTCTCAGGATCTAATTGCCAAGTCGAGAGTGAGGTTGAAAAAATTCAGTGAGTTGGGCGAAAAGCCATGAAATGTCCATTCTGTGGTCATACCGAAAGTCGAGTGGTGGATTCTAGGATCAGCAAGGACGCAGAGAGCATCCGACGTCGTAGAGAATGTCTCAAGTGCAAGAAACGGTTCACCACTTCGGAAAGAGGGGAGGAGACACTCCCCCTGATCGTCAAGAAAGATGGTCGCCGAGAGCCCTTTGATCACCAAAAGATTTTTAGCGGCTTGAAGAAGGCCTGTGAAAAGCGGCCGATCAGTGTGGATATCCTAGAAAAGATCGTTAGCAGGATTGAGCAAAGCCTCATTGAGGGCGGTGACCGGGAGGTGAAGAGCTCGGTCATCGGGGAAAAGGTCATGGAGGAACTCTATAGTCTTGATGGGGTGGCCTATGTGCGATTCGCTTCGGTCTACCGCCAATTCAAGGATATTAACCAGTTTATGCGGGAGTTGAAAGATCTTCTTGCCCAAGGGGAGGGGGATTGACATCCTGAGCCATGGGGTGGGGTGAGGATGTTTACGGGGATCGTTGAGAAAACGGGACGGGTGATTGCCGTCGAAAGGCGGGGCCAGGAGGGATCCATTCGGATCGATGGGGGCTGGGATTTGACAGAGATTGGCCTCGGTGATAGTATTTCCGTCGATGGAGTCTGCCTGACCGTATCTTTCTTGCGGGATACCACGTTTGGGGTAGATGTGTCAGCAGAAACGCTCAGTCGGACAAACGTGGGCGAGTTGCGGGCAGGGGAACCTGTAAATCTGGAAAGGGCTCTGCGCCTTTCGGACCGTCTGGGTGGCCATCTAGTGACAGGTCACGTAGATGGGGTGGGGGTCATTCGGGAGAAACTCAAGGAGGGAGACTCTTATCGATTCGATTTTGAGGTACCTGAAGCGCTCTCCCACACGTTGGTGGAAAAGGGCTCGGTGGCTGTTGATGGAATTAGCCTCACCCTGAGCGAACTGGGTAAGCGTTCCTTTCGGGTCTACGTGATTCCCTATACTCTTGAGAGAACTACTCTTAAACTGAGGGGGCGGGGCGACCGGGTCAACATTGAAACAGACATCGTCGGGAAGTATGTGGCGAAGATTCTGTCACCTCAGCGGGAAGGTCTCAATCTTGAGACGTTGATCAAAAGCGGTTTTCTGTGAGATAGTCTTAGAAGATTATTCTATGACTCCTGAGAAGAGGAACAGAGGGATGCTGAGTTCTATCGAGGAGGCCATTGAGGATATTCGCCAGGGTAAGATGGTGATACTCGTGGATGATGAGGACCGTGAGAATGAGGGTGATCTGACTCTCGCCGCAGAGAAGGTTACTCCA
>Ga0209636_10003097_pt1 | contig 16953 bp, 12 predicted proteins | sample DeeMarSWOR152_54_FD_187464 | JGI IMG/M metagenome (GOLD analysis project Ga0209636, IMG submission 187464) | Marine sediment microbial communities from White Oak River estuary, North Carolina - WOR-1-52-54 (SPAdes) (version 2) | ecosystem: Environmental > Aquatic > Marine > Intertidal zone >...
CCCAAAGTCAAGCACATTGCGTATTATGAACGGGGAGGCCTGAACTAAGGGACAGGAGTATTGCTGGCTCGCATCCCCATCTTTTCTACCCAGGCGAATGGCGCAGGGGTAAAGGATATAATCCGCATCCTTAAGCATGGCCGCATGCCCGTGGAGAAGCTTCATGGGAAAACAACTGTCGGTGTAGCTTAACTCGATGGCCTGCTCCATTATTGCGTTATTGGTCTGGCTGGAAAGGACAACCCTGGCATCAAGGGCATTAAGGAACCCGATAATTAGCGGAGCATAGTCGTAGACCAGCAATGCCCTGGGAATACCCACCGCAGGCCCTGTGCCAGAATCCTTCTTGTACTCTCGAAATAGCAAGTGTTCCCGCTTATCGAAGAAGGTCTCTTTCTTGGCGTGGCTGGCTATGGCATCATACTTGTCGCACCTGCTGCCATAATAGCTGGGCTCTTCACCGGGCATCTCCATCCGGGTGATGGTGCAGTTGTTGTCGCACCCTTTGCACACGAATGTAGTAAGCTTACACTCTCTATCCACAACCTCCTGAAAGCCCTTGAACTTCGATTCATGGCTGGCCATGCCCTCTCTTGCCAGGAGAGCTACACCTATGGCTCCGCTGACCTCTTTATGCTCCGGCACAGTCAATTTTTTACCTTTAAGCTGCTGGTGGAAGGCGGAGACTACAGCCTTGTTGTAGAATACCGCCCCCGTGAGAATAACCTTGTCACCCAGCTTTCTGTGCTCCACCACCTTGGAGAGATAGTTCTTGGCTATGGAGTTGGCCAGACTGGCCGTTATTATTTCCAGGGGCACACCTTCCTGCTGTGCCGAGGCCACTGCCTGACCCATAAAGGCAGCACATCTCGTCCCCAACTCAATGGTATGGGGAGCGGCAAACGCCAAATCAGCAAACTCACCGTTGGTCACGGAAACGCCGAGCATCTCGGCCAACTCGTCAATGAAGCTCCCCGTCCCCGCGGCGCAGGCTTTATTCATGTGATAGTCCACGACCACGCCGTTTCTCTTGATGACCAGCTTGGAGTCCTGCCCGCCGATCTCGATGATGTCCGCTTCGGGGTCCATTTCAACGGCAGCTCTGGTCTGTGCCGTTATCTCGTTCTTAATCAGGTCGGCCCCGATGAAGCCACCCACCAGATATCGGCCTGAGCCGGTAACGCCAACGCCAGCTACCTTGATCTTGTCTGCGCCATCCCGAAGCAAGTTCCTGAAGACCTGCCTGACCGCCTCAACCGGTCTTCCCGCAGTCATCAGGTAGTTCTTCCCCAGCAATCGTTTGCCCGATTCATCCATTATCACAGCCTTGGTGCTGGTGGAGCCAACGTCAACCCCGAGGTAGCCGACGCAATGTTCTTCTATCCTCTGACCATCCTTACCGTCCTGAACGGCGACAATTTCCAGCCTGGGCATTTCAAAATGGCGCTGCTTGGCATCTGTTCCTGACAGCATAACGCCCTGGGAAGTTTTCCCTATGGACAGTAATGCCGAACCCAGGGACTCCATGTGCAGGTAGTCTTCAGGAATGATTACCTCAACGGGATGCCCGTTCCTGGCAGAAATCATTTCATTGAGGGATTTGGCTACGGCAGGATTGGCGGCAACGCCGCCCACAAAATAGACCGGCTCCTGGAAAGTTCCTTTCTTCAGAGAGGAGACCATCCGAGCCACGCTCTCGCAGAGCGCATAGAGCATGGCGTCCAGTGGAGCGCCCTTCTGCTGGAGGTGGATGAGGTCGGTCTTGGCAAAGACGCTGCACCGGGCGGCTATTCTGGGGGCAGTGCCTTTAAATTTCAGCGCCAGGCTGGCGAAGTCCTCCATGCTGATGCCAATCCTGTATGCCTGTTGCTCCAAAAACCTTCCCGTGCCCGCAGCGCAAAGGGGATTGGATGCCACCTTCCAGGGCTTTCTCAAGCCATCTTCCAGCTCTATCACCAGAGTGCTCTGGCCGCCAATTTGTATGATAGTTTTAACGTCGGGGTAATGATGGAGCAGCCCGGAGGCAATCACCAGTGAGCTGCTGTATTCCGTCCAGCCCAGCTCTTTGGGGATAACCGCCCTGCCGGAGCCTGATACACCGGCAGCGACAATCTCTTCCAGATTGAATCTCTCGCCCAGTCTGGCGATAAGTAAACTAACGGCGGCTCTGGGGCTGGAGATTACCTTCTCGGTATCAAACTGAATGACCCTGCCCTTCTCATCTATGAGCGCCAGCTTAGCATTGACAGAGCCAATATCTACGCCTAAATAATAGCCCATTGCCCGGTGAACAATTGTAGCAAGAAACGGGCTTTCTTAAAAGGGCATGCCTCTTTTGTTATTGCGAGCACGCGAAAGGTGCGCGGCAATCTCTGGAATTGCTTCGCTGACCTAGTCAGCCTCGCAACGATGTTTTATTACGCCCTCAGGTATACTCTAGACCCCTGCCCCGCCGCCTCGTTGCCCAGATAGCTACTGTCACTGAAACCAGCGCCAGCAATCCTATTATGGCCGCCTTCTCGACCGGAGAAGTGTTGACGGCTATGGTACTCACGGCCACAGCGGGCAGCAGCCCGGCCCTCACTATTGGCTTCAGGCTGGGATGCCCAGTTATAAATTCGGCTATTGGTGGGCTGACTCTGTAATAGATATCTACCAGGGCTTGACCCACCATGTTGGTCAGCAGGTATTCATCTCTGAACTCACGCAGAATCTGTATTTCCCCGGCCATTGGGGTGCCGTAGGCTGCGGTGGCAATGAAGCATGACTCCCCACCACCAGACCCCCCCTCTGCTTCTGTAAGCGCATAGAGCCTATTATCATTAGAGCCCACATAAATAATGGTGCTACCAGTCCCTATAGTGGGAGAGGATAAGACAGCCCAATGTGTGTCGACACTCCACTTCTGCTTGCCATCGGGCTTTATGGCATAGATCTCACCATCACTAGAGCCCACGTAGATGGTCCCATCAACACCTATGGCGGGGGAAGAGCGAACATTGCCATTTGTGGTGAAGCTCCACTTCAGGGTGCCACCGGGGTTTATGGCGTAGAAATTCTTATCAGCAGAGCCAACATAGATGGTGCCATCTGTCCCTATGGCGGGGGAGGAGGTGACAGCGTCCTTTGTGGTGTATTTCCACTTCAGAGCGCCGCCGGGGGTTATGGCATAGAGCCTATTATCATTAGAGCCCACATAAATGGTGCCATCTGCCCCTATGGCAGGGGAAGACTCAATAGCACTACCTGTGCTGTAGCTCCAATTCTCTCCGCCTTCGTGGTCTATGGCATAGAGCTTACCATCAATAGAGCCCACATAAATGGTGCCATCAACCCCGATGGCAGGGGAGGACACAACAGCGCCACCTGTGCTGTAGCTCCACTTCCCAGTACTGTTATAGCTTATAGCATAGAGCTTACCATCATCAGAGCCCACATAGATTGTGCCATCTGCCCCTATGGCAGGGGAAGATTCGATAGCGCCCTCTGTGGTGAAGCTCCACTTCAGGGTGCCGTCGGGGTTTATGGCATAGAGCTTACCATCAGTAGAGCCCACATAAATGGTGCCATCTGCCCCTATGGCAGGGGAAGATTCGATAGCGCCCTCTGTGGTGAAGCTCCACTTCAGGGTGCCGTCGGGGTTTATGGCGTAGAGATTATTATCATTAGAGCCCACATAGATAGTGCCATCTATCCCTATAGAGGGAGAGGAGATGACACCACCCTGTGTGGTGAAGCTCCACTTCAATTGCGGGCTTGAAGGCCCAGTGTAAGAGCTTCTGCCCGTATTTTGCAGGTTTTGGCGGAACTTGGTCCACAGACCTTCAGTAATTGCGCAAAGCTTATCATCACTACAGCCCACGTAGATGATGCCATCAGACCCTATAGCAGGAGATGATTCGATAGCGCCACCTGTGGTGACGGTCCACTTCAGGGTGCCATTAGGGTATATGGCATAGAGCTTACCATCATTAGACCCTACATAAATGGTGCCATCAGCCCCTATGGCAGGAGAAGACTTGATAGCGTCACCTGTGGTGACGCTCCACTTCAGGGTGCCACTGGGCTTTATGGCATAGAGCTTACCATCATTAGAGCCCACGTAGATTGTGCCATCAGCCCCTATAGCAGGGGAAGAACTAACATCGCCAGTTGTGTTGAAGCTCCACTTCTTGCTGCCGTTGTTGGAGTTTATGGCATAGAGCTTATTATCATTAGACCCTACATAAATGGTGCCATCAGCCCCTATGGCGGGAGAGGAGGTGATTTCGCCACCTGTGGTGTAGTACCACTTCAGGGTGCCACTGGGGTATATGGCATAGAGCTTACCATCATTAGACCCTACATAAATGGTGCCATCAAACCCTATCGCGGGAGAGGAGGTGATTTCGCCACCTGTGGGATAGCTCCACTTCGGGGGAGTAGGCGTGGTAGAAGCTATGGCATAGAGTTTACCATCATTAGAGCCCACATAAATGGTGCCATCAGCCCCTATGCCAGGGGAAGACAGGACAGACCCACCTGTAGTGAAACTCCACTTCGGGATGCCATCAGAACCTATGGCGTAGAGTTCACCATCAGCAGAGCCGACATAGATGGTGCCATCAACACCTACGGCAGGGGAAGATTTTACAGACCCACCTGTAGGGAAGACCCACTTTCGGCCGCCGCCACGGGTTACGGCATAGAGCTTACCATCAGCAGAGCCAACATAGATGGTACCATCAGCCCCGATGGCGGGGGAGGAGCCAACGTCGCCACCGATAGTGTAGCTCCACTTCACTACCGGTATCCCAGGACCTGTGTAAGGGCTTCTGCCGGTGCGCTGCGAGTTCTGACCAAACATAGGCCAGGGAGCACTAGCAGCCCCGACCTCGGCAGTATTCACCGGCATAAGCGCCATCACTGACGGCAGCACCAGGCAAAGGATAACACCCAAGGCTCTCAAAAACCTCGACCTGTTCATGTACCAGCTCTCAACATATTATTTAGGCGAAGAATCTACAGACCCCTCTCCATTTACTAATTTATGCCTATTATGAGCAGGCTATTCATTGCCGTCAATCACCCATCAGTAATAGGAATATAGTACTATCCCCACCATCCCTTTTCCTTCAAATCCTATGCTCGCTTCACTACAAATCCTAAATCCTGGGCACTAAACCCTAAACAGATTCTATTTTTCAAACTCCAAACCGTCTGGGTTATTTGAACTTTGGTTATCTGATATTGTTTGGGATTTGGCACTTCGTGCTCGGGATTTATCCCTTTGTAAAGGCGGGGGATAAATCCCTGCTTATGAAACTAAAAGGTGCGTGGCAATCCCATTGATCTTTAACGAGATTGCTTCAGACGACTTGGGCAGCCCTGCACCAGTGTTTTATTTCGCCTTCAGATAATCTCTGAATCTCTGCCTCGCCGCCTCGTTGCCCATATAGCCAGTATCACTGAAACCAGCGCCAGCAATCCTATTATGGCTATCTTCTCGGCCGGAGTAGTGTTGACAGCTATGGTGCTCATGGCCACAGCGGGCAGCAGCCCGGCCCTCACTATTGGCTTCAGGCTGGGATGCTCAGTTATAAATTCGGCTATTGGTGGGCTGACTCTGTAATAGAAATCTACCAGGGCTCGTCCCACCATGTTGGTCAGCAGGTATTCATCTCTGAACTCACGCAGAATCTGTATTTCCTCGGCCATTGGGGTGCCGTAGGCCGCTGTGGCAATGAAGCACCACCCAGCCCCACTAAAATTAGCTATGATGGAGTAGGAACTGTCCATAGTGATGGTGGTGGTGGCATCATTAACATCGGCGATGGTGTCCACATAGCCCGACCATTTGACAAACTGGCAACCTTCGTCAGGCTCAGCCACAAGGCTGACCTCGTCGCCGAGAGAATATAAATGTGTCCCTTCAGGGGGGGTAATTACCGAGCCGCCTCTGGTACTGGATATCATCAATAGTGCTACGGGCTCGGGATGCCACGACTCAAAATTGGCGGTAATAGAGTAGGAGGCGTTCATGACGATGGTAGTCTCGGCAGCGTAGACATCGGCGATGGCGCTTACATTGCCAGTCCACTTCACAAATTGATAGTCTGTGTCAGCTTGAGCGACAAGGTTGACCGTCGTGTTAGCAGCATGGACAGAAGTCCCCACACCGGGGTTGGCTACCGAGCCGCCATCGGTGCTGGAGACGGTAAGGCTATACCAACCTGGGTCTAGTCCAAAGTTGGCGGTAATGGAGTAGGAGTCGTTCATAATAATGTTGGTCGTAGCGGCGGTGACATTGCCAATAGCACCATTACCACCAGTCCATCCTACAAAGTGGTAGTGGTTGTCGGTGTCAGCCTCAGCAACAAGGGGAACCGTAGTGTTAGCGGCATGGACAGAAATCCTCTCGACGGGTTGAGTTACCGAGCCGCCTTCGGTGCTGGAGGTGGTGAGGCTATACCAACCCTCTTCCAGTTCAAAGTTGGCAGTGATTTTGTAGTTGCCGTTCATGGTGATGGTGGTCTCGGCGGCGGTGACATTGCCAATAGCACCATTACCACCAGTCCATCCTACAAAGTGGTAGTGGTTGTCGGTGTCAGCCTCAGCAACAAGGGGAACCACTATCTCGGCATCGTAGATACGCATCCCCTCACCGGGCTTAGTTACCGAGCCGCCTTCGGTGCTGGAGATGGTGAGGCTACACTGACCTGCCGTGGGCTCAACCGCGATACTAAGTCCCTCAATGATGTGCTCTGCCTTGCAGATGACCGCGGAATTTTCCGAGCCAGCAAAAAGCAGCCCCACGAACTCTTCATCTTTGTCCACCGCGGAGCCTGAATCACCCGGCGATGCGAAGGAGTAGTTCTCTTGAGCTACGACAATCTGATCCACGAAATAAGCCGCTCGGCTGCCGTATGAAACCACGACAGAGGCACTGGTGTAAAGCACCTCGCCGGTGGTTACTCCGGTCGTGCGCCCGGATTTTCGTACGACATCTCCCTGAGAGACCTCAGTCCACCCTTCAACCCAGTAATTACCTCCCTCACAAAACTGCTCACCAGGAGATACTTCGACACCACCATCAATACTGCCTATAGCAGCATCAGCGTAGTTTTCCGCATCAGGGTCGAAGTCAATAGGTATGTAATCCGCGAGTTCCCCCACCCGATCTTCTGACCCTCCTCCGTCAAGACTTCCGGGCTGGAGGATGGATGTTCCTGTGGCGAGAAACTCATGCGTCTTCGGATTCATAGCGATAACGTGGGCATTAGATAAAATCTTGTCATCATAGGTGACCATACCCAGGGTTCCGGCATAATACAGGTTCGGGACATAGGCTGACAGGCTTATCCCGCCGACCAGAAGGCTGACCTCGTGTCGTCTTTCAGGACTAACGCCGGCTAGGGGCTCCGCTATCTGAGTAGAAAATGCTTGTATTTTCCCGGTAATTTCCGTCCGCACCGCGTAGCCTTCTAAGGAGTGCGGCACTCTTTGCTCTGCCTGTTCATTCTCGACAAAGACGATGACTTCGCCCTCATCTTCCGAATGGGCGATGCCCACAAAGCCAGCTCCAGCCAGAGGCAAAAGTTCTTGTTCCAGGGCCTTTCTGGCTTCCGCCAGTGATTTTCTATGACCAGGATTTTCACCAGCCCAAGCTGGGATAGAGCTAAAAAGCAGTACACCAACAAGAACCAGTGCTACGCACAATAGAAGCTTTTTCTCTTCCTTCATCTCTAACAATGCCTAAACTGCTTATAGTATATCATTCCTGCGCTGTCAAGTTATTCGGGATTCTTCCCAGAATTTCATCCGCATTCGGTAAGAAGTCGGCAAATTATGAGTGGCGGTTTAAATCACCTGAATTCTAATCGGAATTTATGATTGGGCTTGATTAAACCTTCAGACCGTTTAATTATCGCCCTGACCTCGAATGAAACGAAGGGGAGGAGCTCTAGATTCTTCGATTGCTCAAAGCGACCTCAGAATGACAGAGAGGATTATTAAACAAGCTCAACTTTAGAAGGAGGTAAAGCCAAGCTACGAAGAATGTTGACACCATAATAAAACCGGGGCCCCATCAAGAGAGAAGCAATTCGCATGATGCAGCCCCCGGCTTGATTTAAGTCAACTAAGTCAAACCTGCGTTTCTTATCAGATATTCCCCTTTTTCAATGTCTCAGTGGGCTCGAACACTTTGACACCAAACTTCTTGGCAAGGTCTTCACACATCTTGGCTAATTTGTCATACCCTATCCCCTTGGCAAGCTGAAAAGGACCGATCACCGCACCGCCTCCATTAACCATGGCTTTGTCAATCTCATCTGCACTCTTGACTACTCCTCCCTCGAGCAGTTTTGTCGCCTCGTTAACCTGAAGAGCAATCAAGGCAGTAGGGTCGAAATCTTCCTTCGCCTTGGACAAGTCTATCTCCGGCCTGCCTTTGGACCAGTCAAAAATGCCCTTTCCTGTCTTCTTTCCCAGCTCACCAGCATCAATTTTAGCCTTGAGCCAGCTAGATGGCGCGTAGTCGCGAGATAGTTTTTCGGCAAAATAACGTTCACCGTGGTACATAACGTCCAGCCCCACATAGTCCATCAGCTCATATGGCCCCATTGGCATACCTATCTTTCTCATCTTGGCGTCGATTTCCATCGGGGCAGCCTCGCCTCTTTCCAACATGAGGTCAAACAGCAGTCCAGTCGGCGCGTTGACCCGATTGTAAACAAATCCGATAGAGTCTTTTTCAACTCTGACCGGCACCTTGTTCATCTTCAGCGCCAGATTATATGCCACCTCCATTGTCTCCTCGCTTGTCTTTTCTCCCTTGGTGACTTCAACGAGCTTCATCAGGACAGCAGGGTTAAAGAAATGCATGCCAGCGACCTGCTCCGGCCTCTTCGTAGCCGAAGCAATCTCCGTGATGCTCATATTAGAGGTATTCGAAGCCAGTATGGCATGTTTGGGAGCGGCTGCATCCAGCGCTTGGAAAACCTGCTTCTTAAGGTCCATAATCTCAGGAACTGCCTCAATAATAAAATCAGCGTCCTTAACAGCTTCGCCAATATCAACAAAGGTCGCGATATTAGCCAGCATCGCATTTTTGTTGTCTTGAGTGATTTTCTGCTTTTCCGCGAGCTTTTCCAGACTCTCCCTAATTCTGGAAAGCCCCTTGTCAACAAATCTTTGCTCGATGTCCCGCAGTGCCACTTTGTAGCCCGCAAGCAGCGCCACTTCGGCAATGCCATGTCCCATGTCACCAGCCCCCATAACCGCAATCTTCTTGACGTCCTCAACTTTCATATCAGAAAACCTCCTTTTATTTTTTACTTTCGCCCCAGAAAGCTATTCTCCGGTGAAGACCGGCTCTCGTTTCTGGATAAACGCCATCGCTCCTTCCATGGCGTCCTTCGTTTTGCTTACTCGCTGTGAGCCTTCCAGTTCTATTTTCACGCCCTGGTCAGTGGTGGTCTCAAGCCCCCGAGCCACGGCGTCAAGGATTACCTGCACAGCAACCGGGGCCTTTTTCGCCAGCGCCTTGGCAAGTTCCTTAGCATCATTCATCAGCTGCCCTGGCTGAGATACCCTGGTTACAAGCCCGATGCTCAAAGCTTCAGGGGCGTTGACTCTGGTGCCGAGTAGAAGCATTTCCAGCGCCTTGGTCCTACCCACCAGCCTGGGCAACCGCTGGGTGCCACCCCAGCCAGGTATAATACCTCGGTCAATCTCGGGCTGCCCCATCACCACCTGCTCGGAGTTGAGCATTATCCTAAAGTGGCAGGACATTGCCAGCTCGCAACCACCACCAAGGGCGAAGCCATTTATGGCAGCGATTACAGGCTTGAGATACTTCTCGATGCGGCTGAACACCTCTTGCCCCCGGGACATAGACTTCTCACCTTCCGGCGTCCCGGCCGTTTTTAAATCAAAGCCGGCTGAAAATCCTCTTTCTCCAGCCCCGGTGATGATTATGGCTCTCACCGCTTTATCCTTTTCCCACTCGGTCAGAACCGCATCCAGTTCGTTAAGCACAGCCAGATTTATCGGATTCGCCGGCGGCCGGTTCAAGGTGATTATGCCGACATTCTCCTCCTTCTCTACGATTAAACTTTCATAAGCCATTAGATCCTCCTTGTTTTGAGATTTTTCAACGGCGCTATGAATTCTTTAAATATCGCTATACCACCTCCTTTCAGTCGAGCAGCTCGCAACGCGACGCGCCAGTAGAAACAGTGAGATGTTAACACCCACAGCAGTGGCTTGTCAACGGCTAAAAGATAACAGTTTAGCTTTCCCGAAATCCCAGCCTACAACTTATCCTCCCACACGGTCAAGCCATCAAGAAGCGGATTGTGTCAATCAGTCCAGAGGAAAAGTTTTATTGCTAAAAGGCGTAAAATGAGAATAGAATACTTATAAAAGCAATCACAGTCAAAATTAATGAGCTATGGACAACAGATGAGCGGCACGATAGTCCTGGGCATTGGCAATCGGCTGGGCGGCGATGACGCCGCCGGCACCTGTGTGGTGGACATGCTCAACCAGAGACGCCACAAAGCCAAAACCCTCCCCGCCATTGAGATTATGGCCATAGACGTCGGCACTGCTCCAGAAAGCTATACCTCGGTTATCCGCCACCATCGGCCTGACTTGTTAGTACTGGTAGATGCCGCCGATATGGGTTTACCTCCTGGTGCTCTGCGCACAATCATGCCAGAGAAAATTAGCGTTTTGTCCTTTTCCACACACCACATGCCCCTCTCTATGTTTATATCTTATACAAAGGAGTTCTGCGGAAAGGTCCTGCTTGTCGGAGTGCAGCCTGAGCGGACAGAGACAGGCAGGAGCATTTCCAAAGTGGTGCGCAAAAGCGTGAAGAAACTTGCGGAGGCTATTTTGGAAGGACAGATAGCTGAAATTCCGCTGCTGGAGTAAAGGAGCTAGCTCTGCTCAGCCGTCTTCTCTGCAGCTTCTGCGTCTGGTTTCTTTCTTTTCTTCGAGCCCGGTAGCTCGCCGCTGTCAACGACTACCAGGTCATCGGCGTACTTATCGTAGTTGGCGAGCAGAAACTCTTCTGTCATGGCCAGTGTATTCACGGGGCAAACATCAACGCACTGAGCGCAGAAACAACAGCGTGAGATAAATATCTTGATCTTTTTTTCCTCAGGCAACCACTCAATAGCCCGGGTGGGGCATACCTTGAAGCACAATTGGCAACCGATGCAGTTCTCCCGGTCGTAGGCAATTTTCCCACGAAACCCGGGCAGTACCGGCACCGGCGGAATCATCTTTAATTCGCCTTTGGTAACCATGTTCAGGAATTGAAGGGTTGATACCGGAGCGTATTTTGCCGGGAATTTGTTTGTCGCCGGAGTTTGGACGAGCTGCCTTAACAATACTTTGATTATTTCCATTATTTTCGCCTCATATCATCGTATCTAACCTTATCAATATCAGACCGATAAGACTTACGAGTGACATCGCCAAGACATAAAATTTACTTGCCTGGTCAATCTTGAAACGCGCCATGGCAGCACGTATCAACATTATACAAACGAACATCACCACAAAGACTTTGACCAAGAAAAACAACCCATTCACAACTATTGCAAGAGCTGACACCCCGGTTCCAATTACAGACGAGAGATTGTAAGGGAAAAACAAAGCCACTATCAAAGCTGACATGGCAAAAGCTCTTATTGCGCTTGCGATATAAAATAGGGCGAGGTTCCTACCAGAATATTCAACCAATAACCCTCCAGCAATCTCAGTTTCAGCTTCTGCCACATCAAATGGTATCTTGCCAACTTCTCCCGGGGTAACCAATAGAAGAACAAAGAGTAACATTAGCGTTCCTACAACTCCGGCCGGGCCTACTATATGCCATATCGGATTTTCAGCGATCGTAGATAACGCAAATGGATTGGCACCAGCAACATAGCTGGTACGCCAACCGATAGCAACTATCGTCATCGCCAAGGGAAATTCGTAACTCATCATAATAACCATTTCGCGTTGCGCTCCCACAGTGGCATATGGCGAGCTCGACGCAAACCCGGCCACCACAAACGCCAGAGAAGGTATCACTAACAAGTACAGGAGCACTATTGCATCACCGAATTCCTCAAAGAGTGCCTTCTGTCCGAAAATGGGTATATAGAGCAAGAGTATAGCTGACCCCACCAGGCAGAGGATTGGGGCCGCCCTGAACAGCCAGCCAAGGGAACCATCGGGAATTATGCTTTCCTTCATGAGTAGCTTCCTGATATCACGGAGGGGCTGGACTATAGGAGGGCCAACTCTCGCCTGCATATGCGCCACCAGCTTGCGGTCTACGCCGAGGTACAATAAGGCAAATAGCGTTCCCACTACTCCCACGATGAGTGGGCCAGCAACAATTGCTGCAATGTCTGCCGGACTATTAGCTGTCAAATTAGGCTACCAACCTTTTTGTTTTTTCGACAGAGAGCTCATGTAACTCTCTATAACTAAGCGGTGATGCATTCGTCGTTTTTGATTTCACCACAATAGCTCTATTAGTGCATGACATACAGGGGTCAATAGAAGCAAAGGCTATTGGAACGTCAGCAATTTGCCCGCCTTTGAGTATCACTGGTATAGATATCAGATTTACATATGTAGGGGCTCTTATCTTCCAGGTGGACAAGGTTTCTCTGCCGGCTTCCAGGCGGACATAATGTACAACTTCGCCCCTAGGCGCTTCGGCTCGCCCGATGCCTTCACCCTCTGCTTTGGTCAGCATATTCAAGAGCTTGGCTGTCTTTTGTTCGAAAAGTAGAGGACCAGACGGCATTTCATCTAAACATCGTTCAATGATTTCAACGGCTTGCTTAACCTCCAGTAAGCGAACGATAATCCGGTCATACACATCGCCGACTACTATTCCGGTGAGCATGTCAGGGGTAATGGCTTTAATATCTAAATCAGCATATCCACCGTAAGGCTGGTCCTGCCTCACATCTTTGGGGACGCCGCTTGCCCTGCCGGTGGGCCCGACTGCAAGCAGTTTCAAAGCATCCTCGGTCTTCAGGATACCCACATTCCTTGTCCGCATTCGTATCGTCCTATCATCCAAAAACACAGTCTTCAACTGGTCAAATATGCTCTTGTAGTAATCCATGGATTGTCTAATCCTGGGAAATTGCTCCTCAGTAATGTCTCTCCGCACCCCACCAATTTGAAACATGGCCTTGGTAACCCGGTTTCCGGTCACATATTCAACTAAATCCATTATTTCTTCCCTGACACGCCACACAAGATAAAACACGCTGTCAAAGCCAATTTCGTGAGCGGCAACACCTGCCCATAAGAGATGCGAATGTATTCGCTCCATCTCGGCGATAATGACCCTTATATACTCAGCCCGCTCCGGTGGAGTGATTCCAGCAGCCTGCTCCACAGCCATAACATATGCGAAGGGATGACATATATTGCAAATGCCGCATACTCGCTCAGCTATATATATGTTCTGGATAGGGTTATTTCTATTCATGCCGAGCCATTCAATGCCACGGTGGACCTGTCCTACGACGACATCTACATCCACAACCTCCTCACCATCAATGGTAAGGTCAAGCCGAACCGGCTCCTTCAGGGCAGGATGAATTGGCCCAACAGGTATGGTGTATCTCGTTTTCGTCTCATCCATTGCCATATTTCTTCTGCCTCCCAGGCAGGACTCTAAGCATGTCCTTTGGTCCCGTCTCATCAGTTCTCCAGGGGTAAACCCCTCGGGGAAAATCGTCGGGCAGGAACAACCGCCTGTTATCCGGGATACCGACCACTTCTACTCCCATCATCTCCTGGGTCTCGCGCTCGGTAAATATAGCACCAGGGATGATGTCTGTAATCGTTGGTATTTTCAGGTCACTCTTGGGCAGCTTCACCCGCAGCCCCAGGCTCAACTCCTCCAGGTGATAGCCATAATAAATGGTGAAGTGGTAGATGAGCTCTACCTCAGCGCCCAGGTCACTCGAGGAGATAATGGCCAGATGGGGGTATTCCTGGAGGCGGCAGATACACTCAACAGCGTCGCGGAAGGCGCTCTTTTTTACCTCGACCCAGAGGCTACGGAACTTATTCTTCTTGACGGCAACCTCGCGCTGATAGATTTTGGCATCAATAAAGCCATCTCCCAGAGCTGCCTTAAAGCTATCAACTATTTCTTCAGGGCTCAGTAATTCCATTTATCCTACTCCTTGCTCAGCTTTCTCGAGTTTTACCCAGGCTTTGACTACTGCTTCTGTAATGGCTTCAGGTCGCGGGGGACATCCGGGGACATAAACATCCACTGGAATAACCTGGTCTACTGGCCCCACCAAATTATAGGATTCATGAAACACGCCCCCCTCTATACCGCAGTTGCCGACTACAATGACCATTTTGGGGTCGGGTACCTGTTCGTATACTCGCTTCAGCCTCGAAACCATCTGCCTCGCTACCGGACCCGTCACAAGCAATACATCTGCATGTCGTGGTGAGCCAACGAGGACTATGCCAAAACGCTCGACATCGTAGCGGGGGGTAAGCACGGCTAGAATCTCAATATCGCATCCATTGCATGACCCTGTATTAAGATGATAGGCCCACAGCGCTCTTTTGAACGAGTTAAAGCTCATATTCTCTCCTTTTCATCTAAATCAACGATGTAATAAGCAGTATCAACGCGGTCAGGGCTGCAATGGCTATAAACCAGATGATAAAGTCATTTATTATTCCCGTATGCGCTCTTACAGTTGGGTCATAGTATTGCTTGAGTGCCTGGAAAAATCCCCAATATATGTTGTGGGACTTTACGTGTCTTTGCTCTGCAGCAGGTGGCGCTTCGCCCGACAGAAAAACCTCTGTTTGAGCAGTCCCTCCCTTATACTTCTTCTGTCCCCGGCTTCTAAAAAGGTAGGCTATTGCTATCAAGATTACAAATGCAATGATGCAAATGACAGGATTCCAAAAAGGAAGACTTATCATTCGTGGCCCCCCATCTTATATGTATTTTCCCCTCTACGTTGAATGAAATAAGCTATAAGCAGAGCCACGATATCAGCAATAATCCAGACTACAGGTCCCCAAAATCCTGAGGGGCTTTCGATCACGGCATGCCTCCCATAATCCCATTCACGTATGCTGCTTGGTGTATTAAGGCATCTGTAGCCGGATACACTATGTGTTCAGTAACTAGCCCCGGGAATATACTGGTGAAAATAATGCCTGCGGCCAGGATTCCCATGCCGATTAGCATTGGCTTGGGAACTTCCTTAACATCTTTATATTCCGGTAACTGCGGGCCTGTGAAGGCCGAATGAAAAGCTTTGGTGAAAGAAGCCAAAGTTATGATGGATACCAGCATAGCGACTACAGCCAGGATCGGGTTGAATTGGTACACCGACTCATATATCAAGAATTTTGAAGCAAAGCCGTTCAAAGGAGGAATACCTGCAATGGATAGAGTCCCAATTATGTAAAGTATCAAGGTGAACTTCATATTATGGCCTAGGCCGCCCATCTTGTTGAGGTCCCGGGTAGAGGTGCGGTGGAATAGAGCTCCGGCAGTCAAGAATAGAAGCGGCTTATACATAGCATGATTTAATATATGGAAGATACCTCCGCTCATAGCGTCTCTACCAAAGGCCTCTCGAAGTTCTGAGTTGCCCAAAACGGCTAATCCAACCCCTACGCCGAGCCACATATACCCCATCTGGGATATAGCATGATAGGACATAAATCGCATCACATCTGTCTGAAAAACAGCCATAGTAACCCCAACAAACATGGTTAACAGCCCAATGATTATAACTATCCAACCCACCGTAGCGTCACCCAATGTAGTTCCATATAGGGTAAAACAAATCCTGAAAACGGCATACATGCAGGCATGGCTTGTTATTACTAGCATAGCAGTTATATTTGCCGGGGCAACGGTATATGAGTCCGGATACCACATGTGTAGAGGTACCATCCCTGTTTTAATAGTCAATGATACTAGAAACAAGGTTAAGGCTATCTTGTCGAGCATACTATATTGCATTGCATTGGCTAGAAACCCTATATTGAGCGAGTTATATTGGGCATAGAGCAAACCCACACCGAATAGAAACATAAGCCCTGCAACCGCAGATATGACTATATATTTGAACCCTCCTTCCACTGAATCAGCAAATCTCGTTCTAAAAGCTATCAGAGCTGCCCCAGAGATAGAAGTTATTTCTAAAAACACGAACAAATTAAATAAATCGCCAGTGAATATCATTCCGAAACAGCCCGCCACCATAAGCATTGAAAGGGTGTAGAATCTGGTCTGTCCTGTCTCCCTCGCCATATGGGAAAGGGAATATATAGCTGCGGTTAAGGAAACAGTCGCCCAAATTATGCCCATGAATATGGACATGGCATCGACTTCCAGAATTATGCGGATAGGCACCATGGCTCCCCCGGGAAGAGTAAGGTCGGGAGAAGTAGCTCCTAGAGTATAGACGTGTATTCCGTTGAGGTGAATATCCCTGGCTAGAATTATAACCAGGAATTCGACAAATGCCAGACTGGCTACCACCAGCGCATTTCTAGCTTTTTCGCTTTTCCACCCAATCAGGGGAGTCAAGAAAGCCACAACCAAAGGGATGGCTATTATCAGGATAGGAGAGTTAGTCAGCAATTTATCCAACTTGTCATCCTTTCAGTATCCTGGATTTCTTGGAGTCAATATCTCCCGTATGGCGGTAAATATGTATCACCATGGTCAGCATCAAGGCTAACACTGCAACGTTGATGACGATGCTGGTCAGTGTGAGTGCCTGAGGTACAGGCAGGACCATGGGGCCTTCTGGAGCATCGGTATAGATAGGGGCGTTTCCTCCTGCTCGGTAGCCCAGCGCCACCAGAAACAGATTGACCCCCGACGCCAGCATGCCAATGCCCATAATGAGCTTAATCAAATTCCTTTTGAATATG
>Ga0209636_10003098_pt1 | contig 16950 bp, 15 predicted proteins | sample DeeMarSWOR152_54_FD_187464 | JGI IMG/M metagenome (GOLD analysis project Ga0209636, IMG submission 187464) | Marine sediment microbial communities from White Oak River estuary, North Carolina - WOR-1-52-54 (SPAdes) (version 2) | ecosystem: Environmental > Aquatic > Marine > Intertidal zone >...
ATTAATTCCAGCTTCAGCGTTTTATTTTAACCGGTTTATCGATTCGTTTCCCCTGAAATCACCAAAACGGTTAAGGTATATTCTTTTAATAATTACTGTCATTGCCCTGTTTTCTCACTGGGGATATCAGGCTTATGATGCACTTGTATTGAACAAGGAAAGATACTTTGATGCATTAAAGACTTTTTAAACAAATTCATAATATTTTGATTAAAAGACTATGGATAATATTATCATCACCGGTGGTGCCGGCTACAAAGGAATCATTTTGACAACAAAATTGTTGAGCAAAGGATATAAGATAACTATAATGGATAATTTTATGTACGGGTATGAACCTATCCTTCACCTGGCCACCCACCCAAATCTTACTATTTTAAAAGGTGATATCCGCAATGGAATCAAGGGAATTAAACAATATGATGTCATCTTCCATCTCGCAGGTATAAGTGGTTTTCCGGCCTGTGCATCAAATCCGCATAGCGCTCACCTTATAAATGTTGAGGCCACCAGGGAATTAATAAATTCATTGGGAAAAGGCCAGCTACTGATCAATGCCTCCACTACTTCGTTGTATGGAAAGTCGGGAGAACCATGTGAGGAAAATGCCATTGTGGATCCTGTAAGTACATATGCGATGACAAAACTGGAAGCTGAAAAAATTGTACAGCAAAGAGAAAATTCAATAAGTCTGCGTTTTGCAACAGTATTTGGATTTAGCCCGAAAATGCGCATGGATCTTATGGTTAATGATTTTACTTATAAAGCTGTCAAAGAAGGGGTCTTAGTCCTGTTCGACAGCTTTGCCAAGCGCACTTTTATTCATATAGAAGATGCAGCTGATTGTTATATATTTACCATGGAAAATGCCGGGGAAATGGCTGGTAAAATATATAATGCCGGTGGAAATCATCTGAATTATTCAAAAGCTGAAATAGCTGCACTGATTAGAAAAAAAGTAAATTATAATGTGATCGATTCTGAGATGAAAGACAAAGACCTGCGTCATTTTGTCGTAAACTTCAATAAAATAGAAAAGCTTGGTTTTAAAACAAAAAGAAGTGTTGAAGAAGGAATTGATGAACTGCTTAAAATATTTAGTTTTTACGAATATTATTCACACTACAAAACCATATAACAATTAGTACTGATAACAAAGATCTGGCAATTAACGGGGGAAATCCTGTTACCTCCGATCCTGTAATTATCCATAAACCTTACCTTGATGAAGAAGATTTTGCAGCAGTTAACCGGGCTTTGCAGTCTACTTTTGTTTCGGGGAACGGCCCGGCCTGCCGGGAGTTTGAACAAAAGCTGGCAGAATACCTGGGTGTGAAGCATGTATTTTTCACCAACTCCTGTACCGCGGCCATTGACATGGCATACCGTGCAAAAAATTTTCCTCCCGGAAGTGAAGTCCTTGTACCCGATTTCACCTACACATCAACAGCTCTTGGACCTTTATTGAATAACCTTAAAATCAAATTGGTTGACGTTTATCCCGATAATGGCAATATTGATATAAGCAAAATCGAATCTGCAATCACAAAAAAAACGGTTGCCATCGCTCCGGTAGATTATGCCGGTAATCCTGCCGATATGGATGAAATAAACCGGATTGCCGGGAAATACGGTTTATATGTGGTTCATGATACTGCACAATCAATCGGGGCAGAATATAAAGGCAGAAAAACCGGTACCCTTGCCGATGTATCAACATTCAGTTTTCATGGAACAAAAAATTTGACTTCAGGAGAAGGCGGAGCACTCTGTACCGATGATGATGATATAGCGGCACGTGTCATGTATATGCGGGAGAAAGGAACAGACAAACAATCGTTTCTGAACGGCAACAAAACCATTGGTTTTTATGAGTTTGTGGATATTGGAAATTCATATGTGCAATCCAACCTGCTGGGAGCTCTTGCCCTGTCACAGCTGAAAAAGACTGACAGGTTAAATGCAATAAGGGAAAAAATAGCTATATTTTATAAAGAAAAACTAAAGGATATACCTGAATTGAAATTTCTGAGAATTACAAGCCAGGCCAGACCTAACTGGCATTTGTTTGGCATACTGGTACCTGCAGTACATAAATATTGGATTATGGATTCACTCCGTGCAGAAGGCATTATGGCAAACGTGCATTATACTCCTCTTCACATGAATAAGTTTTACCGGCACCTGGCATCCGATATTGAAATGCCGGGAGCAGTTCAATTCTTTAACGGCTTGCTCAGATTGCCGATATACCCCTCATTAACAGCTAAAGAAAGGGAATATGTCGCAGAAGCGACTGCAAAAGTAATGAGGGCAATAAATTGAACCCGCAACCTGACTTATAAAAAAATTTTTGAACCGGTTATGCAACATAAGTCCATACTAATCTTTGGCGGAGGCTTAAATCAATACACTCTTATAAAAGCAGCAAACAATTCAGGTATAACCTCGGTTGTCCTTGATCCTGACCCCAGTTCTCCTGGAAGACAGATTGCCAGTCATTTTTATAGTGTTAAAGGTGACGATTACGAAACAACAAAAAAAATTGCCCTGAAACATAAAGTTGCAGGTCTCGCAACTACCCAAATGGAGAAACCATTACGATTAATGGCAACATTAGCACAGGAAATTGGACTTCCTTTTCTGTCACCGGAAGTAGTTGAAAGAAGCCTGGATAAATGGTTAATGAAATGTGCATTCCAGAAGCATGGTATTCCCTGTGCTAATGCAAAACTCTTTTTATATGGTAAGAAAATAGATCAGAGCAGTATAAAGGAATTTCAATATCCATTAATCCTTAAACCCAGGAATGCACACTCCAGTCAGGGTGTTGTTAAGGTTGATTCAATACAGCAGTTAATAAAAAATGCAGATATCACCCGTACATTTTCGAAAAATGGAGAGATCATCGTTGAAGAGTTCCTGGAAGGTCCTGAGTATAGTGTGGAATCAATAACCTATCTGGGCAATACAACGATTATACAGTACACAGAAAAATTCTTAACTCCTGCCCCATATGCGGTTGAAATGGGACACCTTCAACCGGCAGCCCTGAGTGACAAACAGAAAAAAGACATTGAAAGAATTGTTTTATCATCAATACAGGCACTTGGAATTGATAATGCCGCAACTCATGCCGAAATAAAACTTACAGCAGCAGGACCAAAACTCCTTGAAATTGGACCCAGGGGAGGCGGGGACTTTATCTCTTCATATCTGACCCTGACATCCTCAGGAGTGAATATGGATGAGGCAATCATTCAGGTTGCATTGGGGATAAATCCGGATTTATCACAAAAAGCAAAACAATTTGCTTATATCCGGTACTTCGATCTGCCGGTTGGTAAAAAAGTTGTTGAAATTAAAAACTGGCAATATGTTCTGGAACAGCCTGATGTGGTTTATGCACAGGTGGCTGTTAAACCGGGAGATAGAATTGAAGTAATTACGGAAAGTAAAAAACGGCCGGGATTTGTCCTTGTTAAAGGGAGTGAAAGAAAGGATGTTGAAACAATGGCGGAAAAATATATTGAAATAATTAAAAGTAAAATCATCTTAAACTAAAATTATGTTAAAAGGTAAAAAAATACTGTTAAGGCCATTAAAAATGGATGACCTCGATAAAACAGCAGCCTGGAGAAACGACCCGGAAATAAAAAATATGGCGCTGATGCATCCTTTCCCCGTCTCAATGGAAATGGAGAAAGAATGGTTTGAATCAAACATAAAAAAAATCAATAACCGGTTAATAATACTTGGAATTGAATTCATGGAATCAAACCAAATCATAGGATTTACAAAATTATATGATATTAACTGGGTACATCGATATTGCTACTTTGGAATCATCATTGGTGAAAAAAATATGTGGGGAAATGGAATTGGTAAAGAAACAACCGAACTTATGATTCAGTATGCATTCCAAACCCTAAACCTCCGAAAAATCCTTCTTGAAGTTGTGATAATGAACGAGCCAGCTATTAACCTATATAAGAATCTTGGTTTTAATGTGGAAGGAACACTTAAAAATCAGGTTTTCATTAATGGAGCATATAGCGATGTCCTTCTTATGGCGATCTTCAATAATCTCTGAATCTCCATTTCCATAAAAATAGGACCGTAGCAAAGTTGAAAAATGAAATCATAGTGCTCAGCGGATCACACAGATCCGGTTCAATGTGGGCGGGAAAAATGATTGCCTTATCAAATCAGGTATATTATGTGGATGAGCCATTTAATCCGGGAAGGAAGCATCCGGATAATCCCGTTGATACATGGTTTCTGGATCCGGAATTTTTAGAGGAAAAATGGCAAATTAAAATAAAAACCTGGCTCGATCATGTTATCTATTCACCCGTTTCATATTTTAAGTATAATATTCATCACTTTTTAAAAAGAAACAGAAGACAGTATCTCAAATATTTCTTTAAGAATAACAGCGAATTAATAATAAATACAGTTAAGACCTTTAAGAGAAGCTCCAGGCCGGTTTTAAAAGATCCTATCGCATTATTTGGACTGGAATGGCTTGAATCAAATTATGATGCAAAAATAATTGTTCTGATCCGACACCCCGCAGCTTTTGTGTCAAGTACAAAAATTGCGGGATGGGATTTTGGGGTTCCCGAGCTGAAAAAACAACCGGATTTAATCGACAAATACTTTACGACATTTAAAAATGAAATTGAAGAGTATACAATCAGGGGAAAAAGTCTGATTGAAAATAATATACTGGCCTGGAACCTGTTTTATACCCGTGTTAAACAGTATATGGCAAAACATAAGGAATGGTATTTTATTAAACATGAAGATTTATCCCTCCGGCCGGAAATTGAATTCAGAAAAATCTATGATTTTTTAAATATCCCATTTACAAAAAGTATTCAGAATAAAATATTAAAATATTCTGAAGGATCCAGAAACGATCGTATTCACAGGGATAGCAAAAGAAATATTTTAACCTGGAAAAACAGATTAACCCCTGATGAAATAGCCCACATAAAAAGAAAAACTGAAAATGTCTGGAAACATTATTACGGTGAACAGGATTGGTAAATTTCTATTGCTCAGCCTGTAGTAGTAATCATACCAGTTATTTTTCAGAATAATCAGGATTTTGATAACAGTAGCTGTACCCGCATATAATGGAGAAAAGTACCTGGAAGATGCTGTATCAAGCATCATTTCCCAAACGGTTGCTGTGGATCAAATATTCATTATTGATGATGCTTCAACCGATAATACTTTTTTAATTGCAAATAATCTTAAACAAAAGTATGACAGGTATACAATTCACTATACAGCAAATAAAACGAATGTTGGATACCAGGCTAACTGGAATAAGTGTTTTGAATATTGTAAAACCCCGTATCTCGTAATTCTGCACCAGGATGATCAACTAAAAGAGGACACACTTGAAAGTCAATTGAATTATTTCAAATTACATCCCGAAATTGCCATCGTTGGAGGGTTTGAAGATTTTGTCAATGAAAATGGAAAGATCTTTAAGAAAAAACCGGAGGATAAAAATACAATTTTTCAGAAAGGACAGATATATGAATTTATTGTAAATCATGGCGTCTATATCCCATGCTCAAGCGTCATGTTTCATATGCCTAAAATAAGAAATGTTGGATACTTTGAAACAGATGTTATTGCAACCGATGAAATGTATTGGCCAAAGGTTTTGTCCAGATATCCAATAGCCATACTGGGTAAAAGTTTGATTTACCGCAGGGCCCATCCTGATCAGGCAGAATACAGAGATTTTATAAAGTTCGAAAATCAGGCTATTTCTATTTATGAAAAATTCAAAAAAATAGCAGAGTACGAAGAGAGAATAGCATACAGGGGGGAAATACTTAAACAATTAAAATTCAAATTTTCGCGGTCCTGGATAATGATTGCCTCAAGCACTGCCAAAAGAGGTGCCAGAAAAATTTCATTAAAATATATTGGCAAAGCGATTCGAATAAATCCTTTGATTATTCTGCGTTTCCCATTAATGTGGAAAACTTTCGCTAAAATAATCCTGTTCTTTTTGGGTATTAAAAAAGTAAAATAAACTATTGTGTTATTAAAGACGATGATATTGATAATCAAATTTATATAAAGCCGCCCCGAGTATTCGGGACGGCTTTATGTAAAAATTTCACATTTATTAACTTACATTATTCAATAGCACAACACGTTAAAATAAGTAAATATATCATGAATGATTCAAAAGAAAGATATTTGAATTTGTTAAAAAAATGTCTGACACATTCGCTCTGGCCCGTTGTTTATAAAGAAGTTGATCCAAAAAAGAAACTTTTAAAAATAATATTCAGACCTTTTATAAATATTCTGAAAAAGAAAAATATTTTCCTCTGCAGAAAATTAAATATCCCGCCAGAGGTGTTTGAGGAAGGCAGGGGCTGGTCGCCCTATGCGGAAACAATGATTGGCTTCAACAGATTAAATAACCTTCAAAAATGTATTGAAGATGTCCTGTTAAATAATATTCCCGGTGATTTTATCGAGGCCGGAGTCTGGAGGGGTGGTGCTACAATTTTTATGAAAGGGGTGTTGGAATCTTTTGGAGTGAATGACAGAGTGGTATGGGTTGCTGACTCTTTTGAAGGTTTACCTGAACCGGATATTGAAAATTACCCCTATGATGCAGGGGATCAACATTATAAATGGAAAGATCTGGCAGTCGGTCCTGATATAGTTAAGAACAATTTTATTAAATATGACCTTTACGATGGAAATGTGAGATTTATTAAAGGCTGGTTTAAGGATACACTGCCAGGTGCTCCGGTAAATCAGTTAGCAATTTTAAGAATTGATGGTGATATGTATGAATCAACAATGAATGCTTTAGTCAGTCTGTATCCTAAATTATCAGTAGGAGGTTATACAATCATAGATGATACCCTGAATGAGAGTTGCAGAAAAGCCATTGAGGATTTCCGGAAAGATTATAAGATAAATGATCAGATAAATAAAATTGATTGGACAGGGATTTATTGGAAGAAAAGCAGTTAAAAATTGTGGTCATAAAAGATGCTTAAAGAAATAATCAGGCAAATACTCAGGGTAATCTTACTGGAGAACCTGTTTTTTCAAGTATTATTTCTGTCTGTTATAAAGAAAAATCTGAAATCCTGTAATACCATCCTTGAACTGGGTGCCGGCATGAGATCTTATATCCGGCAGATCAGCGGAGAAAAAACAATTACAGCCTTTAACATCCATGAACCAACACTAAAATCTGCTTCAGAAAAAGGAGTTTACAAAGATTATATTCAGGGTGATGTCAGGAAAATCAATACTTTTTTTAATCCCGGTTCCTATGATGCTGTAGTAGCATTCGATCTGATCGAACATCTGGAAAAGAAAGAAGGTATTCATCTGATTGAAAATATGGTTCTCATTGCCAGGAGAAAGGTTATTATTTACACGCCGAATGGATTTTTATACCAGGCTCCAACGAATGATAATCTTCATCAGGAACATTTGTCAGGCTGGTCATACGAGGAAATGAAAAATTTAGGATTTATAGTTCATGGAGTGAACGGTAATAAAAAATTAACCGGTGAATATGGAATACCAAAAATCAAACCCCAGGTGATCGGTAACTTCATAAGAAATATTAACTGGCTCATGCTTAAAGTTTTTAAAAGGGAACAAAAATCATATTCCATTTTATGTATTAAAGATGTTACCGGTTAATAGTAAAACCACTTCAGGGATTTCATACCTGTCACAAATGGAATCCGGTTAAGATTTATCGCCACTGTACCTGACAGCTCTCAATAAATGGAAAGCCTGAAGAAAAAATCGTTGATAGGCCTTTTCTGGAGTATTATTGATTCCTATGGATCCTATTTTATCAGATTTGGATTCAGCATCGCAATTGCACGCTTTCTATACCCCGAAGATTACGGCCTGATAGGCATGCTGGCCATTTTCATCGCTTTAGCTAACATGTTAAGAGATAGTGGATTGCAGGATGCCTTGATACAAAAAAAGGATGCAAACACAGTTGATTATTCAAGTGTTTTTTATTTTAACATCATTATAAGCCTTTGTTTTTATTTATTATTTTTCTTTAGTGCAAATGTTATTGCAGATTTCTTTAATGAACCGCGCCTGGTAATTATTACTAAAATTGCATGCCTTGCAATATTTATTCCTGCCTTTGGAAGTATACATCAAACCTATTTCATAAAAAACCTCAATTTTAAAGTTATTGCAAAAATTAACTTTATTACAACAATAATTTCAAGCAGTATTGGTCTTGCGTTGGCCATTAAAGGATTTGGCGTCTGGGCCCTGGTTTACCAGTCTCTTTCAGGAGATATTATAAGAACGATCCTGAACTGGATTTTTAACAAATGGCATCCCGGGATATATTTCAGTAAGAATTCAATAAGCAAATTATTAAGTTTTGGATGGAAGATACTTTTACAAAGGTTTTCACATACACTCATAACAAATATCTATTATCCGATTATTGGAAAGCAATTCCCGGTCGCAGTATTGGGAAATTATACCCGTGCTAAAAAATTTCAGGATCTGGTAGTCCAGCAGGCTACAATAACTTTAAACAAAATTCTTTTCCCGGTTTTTTCTTCGATACAGCATGAAAAAGAGAGATTCAGATTGTACAGTATGAAAGCTTTCAGACTGGAATTATTTATTTTATATCCGGTTGTTACTTTGTTTATCGTGACAGCTAAACCCTTTGTAATATTATTGTTGACAGAAAGGTGGCTGCCCATTGTTCCATATATGCAATTGTTGTATCTTGAAGGTTTTATTCTTCCGTTTTACCTTTTTAATCTCAATATCGTGAATTCACTAGGTAGAAGCGACATTTCCTTAATCGTTGACATTGTGAAAAAGGTGTTACTGGTGATCAGTATTTTTATCGGGATAAAATTCGGTGTAACCGGATTAATAATTGGTCAGATCATCAGCTCCGCTATATCCTTAATTCTGAGTTCTTACGTGTGTGGAAAAAGAATAAATTATGCATTCAAAGAACAGTTTAATGACATCCTTCCGATCATGGTAATATCAGGTATTATATTTATCATTGGCTGGGGCTTTTTGAAATTCATAGATGTCCATTCTGCACTATTAATTCTGATTCAGTCCGGAGCTGGTATAATTATCTATTATACTTTTGTGAAATTATTTCAGCTTAAATCCTATATGGAATTCAGGGATTTAATATCACCCCATATCCCAATGAAGTTTAAAAAGCTGGTCTAATGAGTCAATTTATTTCCAGACATATTATTTCCCTTCGATACAAGAAGGAACCATTTTACTTCCCTCTGCTTTTTATCATCACTGTAATTGTCATTTATAAAGCTCCAACTATTATTACAACACTATATCAAATATTATTGCTTATTCTTTTCTATAGATCAAAAAGGGATTATTTCTGGCTGGCGTTCATGATCATTATTCAATCATCACCGGGTGCGCTCTTCCTGAAAGTTGATACATCCCATCCCTTTGCATTGCTTCCGGACTCCCCTTTTGGAATATTATATTTCTGGATTGTATTTACTCTAATTGCATTGATCAAATCCATACGATTTAAGCCGGTGTATACATCTTTCCTCAGGGAAAATATTATCTTTCTGGCAGCATATCTGTTAATACTCTTGCTATTTTTCGGAGTGTATAAGATACCATCAACAATACGCATGTTACTACCCTGGACCATGCTTTTTATCCTGCCAAGACTCATCAGACAAGAAAAAGATTACGTCTATTTTTTCAAGTTAATTTTTCCTTTTGTTTTTTTTGTATTAATCACTCAATTTTATACCCTGTGGACCGGAAATGCTTTTGCTACGTTGCTGGGTGGTATCACGAATCCTTCTTCCGCCGGTCAATCCATTGAAGAAGCAAATCAGGCATTACGGCCTACAGAAGGGATTTTAATTCCTTTTTTATCTATTCTGGGTAGCACAATTTTCCTTATTTATAAAAAAAAGTATTTTTCTCGTTTTTATCTAATCCTGATTCTGGGATTATCCCTTTTCAGTATCTTCCTGACGGCTACCCGGGCATGGATGATAAGTTCAATATTTATTGCTGCTGTTTTTATCCTTTTATATGTAAAATCCCCTACCATTATAGTAACAAGATTACTTTTGCCGGTTATTCTTTTATTTCTGATAACAAATTACTCCCCTTTCTTAAAGAAGCAGGCTAATCTTGCCCTGGATAGATATAAAACGGTTACCTATCTTCTGGAAGGTGATATTACGGCAGGCGGTACATCAAAAAGATTCAGTGAACGCGGACCAAGGGTGATGAAAAAATTTTATGAAAGTCCTGTGATAGGATGGGGATATGGTCAGGTTGGATTGTTATATGGGGACGGACACGTTGGGCATCAAACCCTGTTAATGAATACAGGAATTGTCGGATATTCATTATTTTTAATATTATGGCTCACTTTTATCACCAGACTGATCAGACGTAACCAAAAGTTAGCAGATCATAATCCATATAAGAAAATCCCAATTCTATTAGTTACCTTTTTATTTGGCATTTTAATCATCCATACTACCTCACAATGGTTCGGTTACCTCGTTTCATATACAACCGGTTTTACAATTTCTTTCTTATTTACATTTTCAAATTTCATCTATTATGAGTCTGTCAGATACAATCATTCATTAAATAACTCACGGTTGCTGATTTAATATTATCAATGAAAATACTTTTACTCGCTCCCACCTTCTATTCTCTGGATAAAACCATTAAAACCGGTTTTGAAAGTATGGGTCATACAGTTCATCATCACGATTACAGGTATTTTCTGAAAAACTGGCAACGCCAGTTTAATGTTCAAATTTACCGTCTGCCTTTTAAATTGAGAAACAGATGGGAGAGATATTATTTACCTAATATTAATAAAAAACATATAGAAATATTTAACGAAAATAAACCTGACCTGGTAGTTATATATAATAATGAAGCCTTGCTTCCTGAAACTGTTAAATACTTCAAGGCTAAAAATGCCAGGATTATGTTTATTATGGGTGATTCCCCATATTATACAGCTTCCAATGATTATTATTTACATCTTTTATTCCAGGCAGACATGATTGTACTGCCCGACTCATTCTGGGCGGATCAATTGAGACTTCTAGGTATCAAAAATATCATTGTTGATTACCCGGGATTTAATCACACACTCAGTCATTTCAGGGAGCCAACCAGGGAAGAAAAGGAAAAATTCAGGTTTGATCTGTTATTTGTCGGTACAGGTTATGCAGATGCATGGGGCTATAAACGGACCTTATTTGCCAGTCAATTTGCCAGGCTGAATACAAAGGTTCTGGGAAACAGACATTGGTTAAAATGGCTGGAATTCTTCCCTGAACTTAAACCAAAATTTGAATTGATAAAAAACAGGATCAGTCCGGAACAATTAATTATCATGAAAAAATGTGCCAAAGTATATCCGGTGGATGCTAATCCGGCAGTACTTAATGGCATCCATCTGCGTATGTTCGATTGCATTGCAATGGGAGTTCTCCCTTTAGTGGAATATAGAAAAGACCTCGATACATTTTTTAAGGAGGTTAACCTTCCATTAATAAAAAATTATCAGGATGCTGAAGGATTGGCAAAAAAATTCATCAGTAATGACTCGTTGCGTGAAAAAACATTAAAGGAACTATTTGATTACACCAGAGTGAGATTTAGTCCGGATATTGTATTCGGAAAAATACTAAAAATGCTTTAACAATAATGTCTTATATCTTCAATTCAGGTTGAACTACTACATCATTATCGGATCTGCACGAAGCGGGACAACATTTGTTCATAAGTTGCTGGCATCTCATCCTGAAGTATCAGCCTTGAGTGATGAGGTAAATGCCGATGCAGAATTTTTTGATAAAGGGATAAAAATATTTACATATGGCAATGAAAAACCTTCTGAAAATAAACAGGGATTCAGAAGAATAATAGAAACACTCTGCGAGTTAAATAAATCAAAAGAAACAAAAGCCTGTGGAATAAAAATTGCCTTACACTATCCTGATCAGGCAGAAAAGGTGGTAACAAAATTAAAAGATTATATGCCACACATTAAAGTAATCATAGTAAAAAGAAAGGATCTTGTGGCACAATATGGTTCATTTCTCCGGGCAAAAATAACAGGATTGGTGCACAACGATTTTTCGACAAAAACCAATATTAAGGTGAAAAACTTTTGCATATCAAAGTATTGGTTTAAAATATATTTAAGGAACCATCTTAAAATGAACAAAATTATCGATCAAATTAAAGAAACAAATGAATGCCTGGAACTTTCCTATGAAAATGATATAGAAAAATATGGATCCGGTGTAAATGCAAGAATCTTTGATTTTCTTGGTATTACCCATGTTAATAAAGTCTACCTGCAAAAAAAAGTCAGTCCTGCTGCCCCTGAATATATCGTTAATTACGAAACTCTTAAAAAAATTCAAGCTTCATTTGAACAGAATAAAGACTTTGAAAACAAAAAATTCAGAAGACCTTTATTTAATTACTACTTATTGTATAAAATATTAATTAAAAGAATTTTACAATTATAAATCCATACAAAGGTTAATCTTATTCTGTTTTTAGTTTTTATAAAAAATATCATGACCTCATTACAATATAAGCCTGTTGTATTTATTACTGCGTCTCAAAATATTTGCAGGTATTGTTTTTCCTCTATTTGATCAATTGGGCTATTACCTGAAATTATCCAATGAAAAATATTCATTACATTTTATGGAAAGCTGCTCCGGGAGGCCTTGAAAAGGTGGTAAACATATATCTTTCATCCTCACTAAAACAGGAATACCGGTTAAATATTTTCTCTCTCAGGCCATCTGAATCAGATTTCTTATCTTCCAATAACGTGCCGGTACATTTTGGGGCTGACTCAAAGATCAGACTTTATCCAATATTTTTTAAATATGCACTTAAAAACAAAAATGATATTTTTCATTTACTCAACTCCGGGCCTTTAATTCTTCTTATATTGAGAATAACCGGTGTAAAGAAAATTATCTATCATATTCACGGAACAAAATACTGGAATAAACCCATAAAGAAAATAATGCTTAAGCCCCTATGGTACTTAGGTCTTTCAGGCAGGGTATACATAATTTCCAATTCCCGGCATTCGAAAAATATATTTTTAAAAGAGGTGAAACGAAAGTGTTCAATATCAGTAGTATATAATCCTATAGAAGTTGGTGAGTTCCAACCCGTTCAAAACAGGAGAAAAAAGAATATCAGGATATGCTATGTTGGCCGGCTGGTGAACAGTAAAAATCTGGACACATGGCTTTCAGTTGCCAATTATATTAATAAAGATGAACAAAATTTTGAGTTTCATATATATGGTGAAGGCCCACTAAGAGAAAACCTTGAAAAAAAAATAAAACAATACAAGCTGACACACAGGTTCTTTTTTCATGGTTTTATTTCCTCAATAAACAAAGAATACTCTAAAAATGACCTTTTGCTTTTCCTGAGTGAATATGAATCGTTTGGAAATGTTGTAATAGAAGCTATTTTATCCGGTATACCTGTTATCGTATCTGATATCCCATCGCATCGGGAGATTCTTGAAGATTACCCCGAGTTTTTAGTTGCCCTGGATGAAAGAATAGAAATCAATGTGCTGGAAAAAATAAAATCCCTGAATAGCTTAAAAGAATTAATCCTTAAAGCAAGGAAGGAATTTATTGAGAAATTTAAGACCGATAATCATATTAACCGCATAAAAGAGATATATATCAGCCTTGAAACTGTTTGACCTTCCTGTAATATATTTTCATTCAATCGCCCCCCGGCAAAATTATAATTGGAGTTATTCTCATTTGACTCTTGAACTTCATTTTTTTGAAGAATTATTGAAATACCTCAGGAGAAACAAATATGAAACGATTCTTCTTGATGAATTTATTGATAATGCAAATGAAATTTCTTCTGATAAAGTTATAGCACTGTCGTTCGATGATGGCTACCTGGATAATTGGATATATGTTTTCCCATTGCTTAAAAAGTTTGAATTTAATGCAACCATATTTATCAGTCCTGAAACTGTTGATAAACAAAATATCATTCGTCCCAATCTTGATGATTACTGGCTGGGAAAAATCAACTGGAATGATTTAGACAGATGGGGATATCTATCATGGCAGGAAATGCTTGAAATGCAAAAGACCGGACTTTTCAGTTTTCAATCACACACAATGAGCCATACTAAATATTTTATTTCTGAAAAAATAAACGGTTTCCACCATCCGGGATCAAACAGGATATATCCTTTATGGAATACAAACCCGGAATTAAAACCCTACTATATTGGTAATCCATCATTCAATAACATTTTACCTTTTGGTTATCCATTATTTGAAGAAGAATCTGCAGTAACAGCACACCGCATATTTATAAATGATGATTTTAATAGTGAAGTGGTTGATGCACTTAAAAATTATGATTGGTCACAGGGTGATAAAGATGCTTATAAAATTATCCAACCATTACTTGATAATTATACAAAAAAAAATATATTGATTCATCATAGAGAGAATGAAAGAGAACATCAGCAGAGAATTAATTACGAGGTAGTACAATCAAAGAAGATTATGGAAATGCAACTTGGTCAACCGGTTACAATATGCTGCTGGCCTCACGGTAATAATAGTGAATATCTGCATGATATTGCTGTTAAAAACGGTTACAAAGCCACAACAATAGGAAAGTTTCATGGCCCATTTGATCCGGCACAGCGTATTGGCCCCCGGATCGGAGTAAAGAAATATTACCCAAACAATTATTTAAGTCTCCTTAGAATATTTATGCGGATTAAAGCATATCAGAAAAAATTCCCTTATTATTCTCTAAAGCCTGTTTACCACCTGATAAAACACCAAAATAAAATCTAAATTTGAATTTCCTGATTAAAATACATAAATCCCAAGGAGCAGTAATTCATGAATTTAGAAATTTGGATATATTAATTCGTGAGAAAAATAAACACAGATCATTCCTTTACTGTGATCAGAATTATATGTCAAAGTTTACTGATAGACAAGGCAATTTGTTGTTCTGGATTGGGGATTGTATACCTCCATCAGGTTATCATAACCGGGAAAATTTTTTAAATGCGCTTATTTCAAAGTTTCAGATTGATTCATTAGTATTTTCAGGTGGTTTTTTCTATTGCATCAGAATTAATAAATCCATAAACAAATCTCTGGAAATTTATAATTCATTCTTAAGTATACTCCCCATTTATTATTACGAAGCTTATGACCATTATATCGTCTCTTCCTCAGCGTTCCTAATTGCAACCATATTAGATAACCAGCCAGTTATCTCCAAAAGATTTATGCTGGAGAAACTGCTTTTTAATTATCCTCTGAGCAATATATCCCTTTTCAGGGAAATCAACCTGGTACCTTCTAATTGTCATCTGGAAATTTCCGGCCAACTCAGAATTGTAAAAAACTTTGAAATAAAAGATTGGTTCAATGAAGATCCATATAAATGGGAAAAATCAAAAGAACATCTCATCAATTTCTCTATTCAACGCATCCGGTCCTATTGCCCCGATGATCTATTTTTCATTTCTTTTACTTCCGGTTTTGACAGCAGAACGTTGGTTTCAACTGCGCTATACCACAGGAAAAACTTTGAGACATATTCCTTCGGAATAGAGGAATCAAAAGATATACAAATTCCAAAAGACCAGGTAAAACATTTTAACATCATTCATAACTCCTATTATCTGGATGCAAACGACCATCTCCATAAATGTTTGCAGAATGGATTAGAACTGGTTAAGCTTTCAGAAGCCACGGCAAACTTCGCCCGTTCGCACTATGTTTGGGCGGTAAAGCAAATCGCAAAGAAATCCGGGGTATTTATGACAGGTAATTTTGGAAGTGAATTATTCCGGGCATTTCATAATACCGGGGTCGTCGTATCTCCCTTGCTTTATTATATGTTTGCTGAAAAGAATTTAATGAAAATTACGAACAATCTTGAGAAGAGATCAGAATTGTCTTTTATTAACAAGGATATTTTTAAAGATGAATTGCAGGAGCTAAAAGACTATTTGAATAATGAGCACAAAAAAATAAATCCAAACAACATTAATAAAAGTTTTTATTTATTCATTTTTAATGAGGTGTTCCGGAAATATTTCGGAGCTGAAATAAAAATGCAATTAAATTATGCCCTGAACAGGTCACCATTTATTGATCCGGAACTGGTAAAAGAAGTATTAAAAACAGAGGTAGCCGGTATCTATAGCAAATTTTATGAAAATAATCCTCTAAAGCGTCTCAAAGGACAATTGTTTTATGCTGAAGTTATGAAAAGAACATGTCCAACAATGCTGAAATTAAAAACAGGAAGAGGGTATGGGCCAGGAGACCTGTTAACCAGAAGTGGTAAAATAAAAATTGCCCTGTCATACCTGCACAAAAAAACCCGAACCAGCCAGGATGCTGATTCATTCGGGGTAGATCTATGTTTGCAATCTAAAAAAGAAGTTTTACGTTCTTTAAAAGATAAATCAGGAATGTTTAAATTGAACAATCTTTCTTCATTTTTACATGGGAACAGCTGGCAACAAAATCAGATAATCAATGTAGTAAGTTTTATTATGGTCCTAAACGAATTAGAATTTTGACGAGAGGTACATTATATAAAGTTATTATCCTGGCCAATGAGAATGAAGATGACCATATACAATGGTTAAATGCTTGCAAAGATTTTAGCAAACAAGTCGATTATCGTGTTGTAAACCTGACACACGATAATTGGATGGAGGAGATCAATAAAAAACCTTTTGATATACTTCTGGCAAAACCACCAAGATTATCTTCATTATTCAAACAACTCTATGATGAACGGATTTTTGTCCTT
>Ga0209636_10003099_pt1 | contig 16950 bp, 17 predicted proteins | sample DeeMarSWOR152_54_FD_187464 | JGI IMG/M metagenome (GOLD analysis project Ga0209636, IMG submission 187464) | Marine sediment microbial communities from White Oak River estuary, North Carolina - WOR-1-52-54 (SPAdes) (version 2) | ecosystem: Environmental > Aquatic > Marine > Intertidal zone >...
GATTCTTGATACGGTGTCGTATGGGGATGTGAGTCCGGGAGAGAGTAGTGAGGGTAATGGGTTATATTATTTTCAGGTTGCGGATTCACTATCTGATGAGCATGCTTTGGATTTCGAGTTGGTCTTGGATTATTCAGGAGAGACGAGCAGCGATAGTTTTCAGCTTATGAGTGCGGCTCCGGTTTTGGGGCATTTTACCCAGGAGTATCTGGTGGTTGGGGATACGGTGACGATTGTGCCGTATCTAGTGAATCATGGTCATGCTCGTGCTGAGGGTGTGTATGGTCGGATCAGGGGGTATTCGGATACGGTGGTGGTGGTTGATAGCATGGTGGATTTTCCGGTGGTTGACACGGGTGTGATTGTTGGTTCGGTGCCGGATTCATTTGAGGTATATCTTAAGTATCCGGGTTCAGCGGTACGCTATAACTATCGTGTCTGGTATCGGGATATTGAGGTGATCAATCAGGTGGTGGTTTTGGATACGCCTGTGGTGATCGATTCGCTCTGGGTGTCTGGCAGAGAGAATTCAGTGATTTTGGAGTGGTCAGCGGTTGTTGGTGCGGCGGGGTATCGGGTGTATCGGGCCTTGGATTATGGTGGTCCGTATGTTTTTATGGAAAATCATCTGGTGCCGGTGTGTTATTATGAGGATATGGATGTTGTATTTGGGCAGGATTATTATTATTATGTGGTGGTGGTTGATTCGTTTATGAATGAGGGTGGTTCATCAGACACGGTATGTGGTCGTATCAATCCGCGGTTAGCTCTGGGCTGGCCACAGGTGGTATATGATTATTGTTTTTCTTCGCCCAATTTTGGCGATTTAGATACGTCTTCTGCAGGGCTTGAGGTGGTGGTGTGTGATAAGGGAGGAAATGTCTATGCCTGGCATTGTGATGGTACTCCGGTAAAGGGTGATGGTGTTTTGTATACGGTTTCACCCGATGCCATCTGGTCATCGCCGGCAATAGGTGACGTGAATGGGGATGGTTCACTGGAGATCGTTTTTGGTGTGAGAAGATCGACAGACAATCTTTACGTCATCAATAATCAAGGCAATCCTCTTTCTGGATGGCCAAAATCTGTTGGCGAGATACTCGGTTCACCGGTGCTTGCTGACATTGATGAGGATGGTGATCTGGAAATATTTATCTGGAATTCTGGGGCAGCTCTCTATGCCTTTCATCATGATGGGGATGGTGTGTATTCTCGGGATGGTCTTTTAAGGGATCTACCTGGTGCTGGTTGGGGTACGCCGGCGATTGGCGATATCAATTGTGATGGTGATCTAGAGATTGTCTGCTGCGGTGGAAGTGGGTCTGACTCCTTGTATGTCTGGGATAAGGACGGTAATTATCTTACCCCATTTCCTCTGTATGTTCAAGCAGGGGGCTTGCGCTATTCTGTTGTGCTTGGTGATGTGCTTGGTGATGAGTGTCTTGAGATCTGTTTTTATGCAGATAACACAGAAGGAGTATACCTGGTGAGTGCAGACGGTACTATTGAATGGTTTCAAGGCTTGTCGACGGTGGCAGATGTTGAAGGGAGTCCAATAATCGCGGATATTAGCGGTGACGGATTTCCCGAAGTCATTTGCGGTTATCCCTCAGGTTTTACTGTCTTTGATTCTCTCGGCAATGAGCTTGCTGGTTTCCCAGATGCAACTCATGATGCCGAGTTGCCAATTATCGCTGATATCGATAATACTGGGAAAGTTGAAGCAGTTGTTGGTTCATCTAATTGGAATCTCTATGCCTACACAAAAGGTGGTCAACAGGCTTCAGGATTTCCGATTCAATTAGGTAACAGGATAGAATCATCAGCCGCAGTCTATGACATTGATGGAGACGGCACATTGGAATTGATGGTGAGCAGTAATGATTATAAATTTTATATCTTTGCTTTAGATAGTAGATGGTTTGAGTGGCCGACGTTCCGCTATGATCCATACAATTCAGGAGTTTACAAATCGGGAAATTTACCTGGGATCAGTAATAAAGATGATGTTCTTACTGGGGAGCGTTTTGGATTGAGAGTAAGGCCAAGTATATTCTCTAGAGCAGTAGAGATTGCGTTTCCTGTAGTGTATCGTGTCTCCAGTGAGGAGCATTCACGAGTCAGCCTAAAGATCTTTGATGTCACTGGGAGGCTAATCAAAGATTTTAATATGCAGTCAAAAACACCTTATCTCATGTCGCCTATCATGTGGTTCGGCGATGATGATTGTGGTCGGGAGGTTTCTTCTGGTGTTTATTTTGTGCGATTTGAAGCAGAGAACCAAGCAATGACTGAGAAATTTGTAAAGATCAAGTGAAAACCTACTCACGAATCACCAGTGTGACTTCTCTTTGAAAACCAAGATTCCAGAGAGTATTGATCGATTCATTCGGCTCTTTTGTGTCAAGAAGATATATCTCGTATATCTGTTTAAAATTTCGATGCGGGTTATAGATATCTTCAATATAGATAGGGGCATCCTTAAATTCCAATGCATACAATCGTTTGGCTCGACTGTAGATATCCGGATATTTTTGTTTGACGGAATCAAAAATGGTTGCATGTAATAGCAAAATTTTCTCTTCAGCAGCTAAGACATTGTTGTCTTGATGCATAACATTCCGTCCCTTGAGAAGAATTGGGAATCTCCTGCCAATCTTGTACCACGGATGATTAGCAGGAACTGCGATTTTTCCCTCAATATAGAAGTTGATGTTCGGTGGTACAATCGTATACACATAAGTAATACCTTCCTTTTCGCAGTAATCATTGATAAGCTGCCCTATCTTTAATGGCGTATCGCTCTTATACGTAATTGTTTTCGCACCAAGTATGAGTGAGATAATCACAGAAGCTGCAAGAACATAAGCTTTATGCCGACCTATGTGGTGAATGAGTCGTGCAGAAATTATCGAGAGAAAGGGAACAAGCGGATAAATGAGTCTGAAATACGGGTAGTAAAATCCGAGGAGCAGATAGAAAGTGATTACTAAAATATAGAGATAGATGTCCCATCTTTCATGGCGCCTCAGGTTGACGATGAGCTGTATAATACTAAACGTAAATGGTATTGGTGCAAATATAAGCAAGTATAATAGAAATTTAACGTGGTTGAGACCGAGCAGATCAATGTGCCGTGCACTGATTTCAGGTATTTGAACCAGCCTCAGAAATACGTATAGATATGGAACATAACAGATAAGCGGTAAGACTATTGATACTAAAAACCACTTTTTATCTATGCGTTCCCTTTGCAATAAGCCAATGATGAGAAAAGCTATCAAGAGGGGAAATGCAGAATATTTTGTGTACATTGCAAGAACAGCAAATAATCCTGCCAAGAAAAACTGATTCATTTTGTTGAATTTGACGCCTCTTATAAAGAACAGAAAAGATGCGGTGAAGAGACATACAAATGTTGCATCACTGAGACCTGATCTTGAAAAAAAGATGAAGAATTCTGTAACGACGAAGATTATGGCACTGTAAAGGCCGAGCTGCGGTGAATACAACTCTTTGGTAAGTCTAAACACAAGATAGATTGTAAGACATGATGATATTATTGATAGAATTGGTAACATGATCGCATTCGTCTGAAATAATCTAAAGAGAATTGCTACTAATATTTGGTAGAGGGGAGGTGTTTGAAAATTAAATGGTTTACCTTGTGTACCAATACTTGCGAGCCACTGTCCTTGGAGCGCAAACACACCTTCATCCCAATCTATGAGTGTAAGATGTCTCAGACTGAAGATGTTAAAGAGAAACGTAAGAATTATGATACAATAGACGAAATATTTTTCTTTAATTATCTTTTTCGCCAGTATAAAATTCTGCCACAATTTGGACAGGTATTTATCTCTTTGGTTCTTGTCAATAACTGTGTTGGCAGTTTTTGAAAACAACCAAAGCAAAATCCATTTTCGACAAACGCGATCGCCTGATCATACCTCTTCTTGAGCCTTTCATAAATCTCAGCCATTTCTGGTGGGATCTCTTTTAGTAGTTCTTTTCTCGCCTGGAGCAGGGATAATCGCTCTTCATCTCTAATCTTAAAGCCGATTTTCTTGTACTTAGGTTGATCCAGATCACTGAGTAGATTATCGAGGTCAAACAGCAATTTTAGATGCATTTCTACGATTTCTATGGACATATTACTTCCTCTTTCTGAGATTCTTTTCAGTCTGACTTATTAATTCGATGAATTCCTCCGGTGTCTTCGGTTGTTGTAGCAAGTTTTTTTTGGTTAACTCTTTTGCAATTTGCACAATTTTACCCAAAGTAATGAGATACTGGTTTCCTGGATCCTGTGGTGGTGCTATGATAAGAAATATTAATGACACGGGCTTTTTATCTATGGCATTGAAGTTGATTGGTTTAGTTGTTCTTCCGACAGCAATTTCAAGCTTGTCAACGGCTAAGGAGCGACAGTGTGGTATGGCAATACCCTTACCAATTCCGGTTGAGCCGAGCTCTTCTCTCTTTAGTAGAGTTGATACGATAAGTTCAGCATCTTTTTCTTTTTTTATTGAATGGACAAGATTTTCTATTACCTTATCTTTCTTGTCTGGTTTAAGGGACAGATTTATTCTTTCTTTTAATAAAAGACTGGCAAGATTCATTTCAACCTCCTTTCGTGAACAAATAGCTAAAAGTTAAAAATACCTAAATTACCTAGATTTCGTGTATTCAGGCGTCTCGGTATTTAGGTGTCGCACATTACATCCTTTCGGGACATGAGATACCTAATATCTCAAGTCCGCTTTTCAACGTTTCGGCAGTTTTCTTTATGAGTTCTAATCGGGCCTCTGTGAGTTTTCTGTCCTCACTGACTACCCTGTGTTTTTGATAGAAATAATGAAATGCCCGTGCGAGATCGATCAAATAATAGGCAACATGATACGGCTCTAGATTTCTTGTTGTGTCCTCCAGTACCTCAGGAAATTTGAGAATATTCTTGACCAAGGTGATCTCTTCATCTTCTTTTATAAGTGATACATCGCATGTGCTGGTGTCTTTGAAGCCTTTCTCCTTTGAGAGTCTCATTATACTTCGTATTCGCGCATAGGCATACTGGACATAATAAACAGGGTTTTCTTCAGATTCTTTCAAAGCGAGGTCGAGGTCAAAATCGAGATGTTGTGAATTTGATCTCATGAGCATAAAAAATCTTACAACATCCTTGGGTATCTGCTCAAGTAATTCCTCAAGTTTTTCAAACGTACCTGCCCTCTTACTCATTGAAACGAGTTGTCCACCTTTCTTGAGTTTTACCTCTTGTACAATAATTATATCAATAATATCTTCTGGATACTGCAATGCCACTACACCACCAATCAATCCTCTGATGCGACCATGATGATCCGGTCCCCAGATATTTATCAACCTATCGTACTTTCTTTTTATCTTATCAAGGTGATATGCAATATCAGTCAACAGATACGTATAACGGCCATCAGACGTAATGATTACTCGATCATCGCTATCTCCAAATGCTGTTGCCTTAAACCACAGCGCATCACCCTTGGAATAGGTGTAATTTTGTTCTTCGAGTACATTGAGAACCTTGGTAATGTAGCCTTTCTTGTATATTTCTGACTCACGAATCCAATTATCAAACACAACTCCGAAACGATGAAGCGTTTCTTTTTGTCTAGTGATGAAATAATTGACTGTATATTCTTTGATTTCTTCAATGTCTCGTAGACCTTTATCACGGATTTCCTTTGCTACATCAATGAGATATTCACCGTGGTAACCATCCTCAGGTATTTTGGGCGTACCACCTTCTAATTCAATCATTCTTTGCCTCACACTCTCAGCCAATAAAATACGTTTGCCTTCCTGCATCATTGACGTAGTATTCTGCTATCGCTTCATACCCCGTTTTGTTCAAAAGCCTAACGAGTGAATCACCGATCGCCGCTGCGCGCGCGTTGACCACATTAATCGGACCTGTTGGATTCACACTCACATATTCAATTAACATCCTTTTTCCTCGTCCAAAATCAAGCTTCATGTCTTCTCTGAGTAGTTGATGAAGCAGGTGATCTCTGCTAATCGTGAAATTAATGAAGCCCGGCTCATAGACGGTTACACTACTAATCATTGGATTTTTTATCTGCGCAGCTATCTGTTCAGCAGCCCTTGTTGGTTGTAGTCCTTTCTTGGCAGCAATTTTAAAAGCAACATTCGTAGTATAATCACCTTTTTTCCCTTTAGGTACATAGTCGATGATAATATGCTCATCGGGAACAATCTTCTGTAATATTCCTTTAATATCTTCTCTAATCATGTTCGAACTGTATCTGAGGAGCGTCACCCCAGAGTCTTTCTAGCCCATAAAAGTCTCTTGTTGCCTTCAAAAATATATGGACGATTACATCGATGAAATCTAAGAGAATCCAGTTACCTGTTTCAAAACCCTCAATGTGATCGGGCTCTGCATATTCTATTAAAGATTCTGCTATTGCTCTTGTATGAATTTCAGAGAGTCCATTCGCGCTGATAAAATAGTCGGTAATAGGAGACATACCTCGTAAATCGAATATGACTATCTCGGTACCCTTTTTCTGATCTATCAAGTCTGCAAGTGTTCTGACGAAATGCTCAGCCCTTGTGTTGTTTTTTGATTTGGGCTTAGAACTCTTTTTCAACATCCGGAAAAATTTCTTTATAATCAGTTCCAATGATCAACGATACCTCTAAATACAGGGCAGGATCGATGTCTTTCCCGATGTTTTTACATCCAATCCGCTTCGCGAAATATGTAACGTTCTTCATGCCTTCGTCACTCCGTTCGATTGCTATCGTCTTCTGGAAATTTTGTGTCTGAGTATTTCCGATTTTGACAACATTAAACCCCTCTCTTCTGAGTACATTTGATATTCTTATAGCCAAGCGGTTAACACCACAGCCGTTTAATACCTCAACTCTCATGTTGCTGTTTTTTTTGTAGATTTCGTGTGGATCTTCTCTCGCGACCATAAAGAACATCGAGATGAGAAAGGCACCGAAAAGAATAATTAACGCATAGACGAGTACACTTCCTCGAGACTGTCGCCTCGATATGCTATACAGTATTTTAGACATTCTGAGCATAATTAACGGTTTTGCCATCTTTTATCCAGACAAAAGGTCCCACTGTTGAACCATCCTTAATCTTGGTTTTTCCTTCGATGATAGTGTGTGGTCGTATATGAACAGCGTTCCCTATCTGTACTGAAAGATCAATAATAGTGCTTTGAGGTTCCTCGATGTAAACCCCCTTTGTCATTAATTGGTCAAACCATTTCAATTTAATGAGTTCTCGGGCCTGAGCGAGGTCAGTCTTCGAGTTAATTCCTAAGATCTCTTGCTCATTATTTATCTTGAGACCGACAACCTTCTTTCTTTTCTTTATCATCTCCTTCACAACATCGGTGAGATAAAATTCCCCTTGGCGGTTATCAGTTGAAATCCTGCTAAGCGCCGATAGGATGGATTTTTTTTGGCCATAATAGATACCGGCATTAATCTCTTTGATATTTTGCTGAGCGGGCGTTGCATCAGCCTGTTCAATGATTCCAACTACATCTCTGTTCCTGTTCCTTTTTATTCTTCCGTACCCGTATGGGTTTTTTACTTCGCAGGTCAGTAATGTGAAGTCAGCGTTTTCTCTTTTATGATGATTTATGAGTTTATTGATTGTCTCTGCTTGAAGAAGAGGGACGTCACCACAGAGAATGAGGATATTATCATTAGTCGAAGCTGCAATACCTTTTTTGGCTGCGTCGCCCGTGCCATGTGGCATAGATTGTAATGCGTATTTCACGCTCTTGCCGCATACCCGGTGCAACTGCTTGGCATTTTTACCAACAACTATGACAATCTCGTCGCTCCTAATATCTCTGGCGAGGTCAACAACAAAGGAAATGATTGCTTTACCCAAGATTTCGTGCAATACCTTGGACTTTTTCGAGTACATTCGTTTACTTTTGCCAGCTGCCAATATAACTGTGGTCAGTTTTCTATCCGGAGGAGACTGTCTACCTATGGGCACAATTAAATATAATCAATTAAATAATTATGTCAAGAGTGCGAGAAAACTTACCACTGAGTGATGTATACGAGCTGCCTCTTGATCAAAAAAGAAGGTCCTGAGCAGCCCTTCCTATGAGTTTCGCAGAGTACAATGAGGACTCGCTGTGTATTTGTCTCTGTACCAGTATTGCATTTAAGAAGACATAAACCAGCCGTAAGATTTGTCAATACCTCAAACCACGACAGAGGGCTATCTTAGGTCAGTCTGTATGGCATTGGCCTAAGGATGAGTCGGTGTTGTGCCTGATTGACACCAAATACTTATTATCTCTCTTATTATAGTGTGTGCTCGGTTTTCAGAATCTTCTGGCAGATTTTCAATGAGCATGCGACCAGAGGCAAATAGGGTAACAGTACAGTCAGGAAACGACACAACAGAGAATCGAGGGTGAGAAACGAGCATCTTGAGATCACCATAGTCTTGAGGCAAATACCCAATCTCGCTCTCTGGATATACATGGTAGAACTCTACACCACCACGATGACATAGTCTGATCAATCTATATTTGAAATCAAACATTGCAGAAGGCCTGTTTCAGCACATTCATAAAGTGCTCGATCTCAGTGAGTGTATTGTAGAGGTAGAAAGATACTCGCGCAGTGCCGGTTTCTTGTTTTAGGATCTTGTGGGTTAAGAGAAAGGCGCAGTGGTTGCCTGAGCGGATCGCGATGTCACCAACCTCATCCAGGATAATTGCAATCCTATGGGCAGGAATATCCTTGATCGAAAAAGACACGACGCCGGTTCGTTTATTGATGTCTTTTGGGCCATAGATTGTAATTTCATCAACGCTTTTGAGTTGCTCGATGAGGTAAGCCGTGAGCTCCAACTCGTGTTTTCGTATCTTCTCCATGCCGATGTTTTTGAGGTAGTCCACTGCTGCACCAAGACCAATTGCTCCAGCAATGTTTGGTGTACCAGCCTCAAAGAGCGCTGGCCCTTTCGTAAAGGTGATCTTTTCAAATTCGACATCTGTGGCAGACCCACCACCAAGCATCATCGGTTTTAGTCGGTCAAGAATGTCTTGATTAATGAGGAGAATGCCAGTACCTGAGGGACCGAGCATCTTGTGCCCAGATGCTGCATAAAAGTCACAGCCTATTCTTTCCATATCAACAACCAGGTGAGGTGCTGCCTGCGCGCCATCGACCAGAACCATTGCCCCTTTCTTTCTTGCATGTTCGACAACCTCCTCAACCGGTACTATTGAACCGAGAACATTTGAAGCATGACTGACTGCCACGAGCTTCGTTTTTTTGGTGATGGAATCTGCTAACTCCTTGAGGTTAATGGTGCCATCGGGTGTGCACTTTACCACTATCACTTCCACTCCGCGTGACCTGAGATTGAACCAGGGAAGGAGATTAGAATTGTGTTCAAGATAGGTGGTCACAATTCTATCCCCTGCCTGCCACTCAATACCATGGGCAACAATATTTATTGCCTCTGTGCAGTTTTTTGTGAAGATAACATGCCCCTTTGTATTGAAAAAACTGCGGACCTTGTCATGCGCCTCTTGATAGGCAAATGTTGCCTTATTTGATGGCCTATGCAATCCCCGACCCACGCTGGCTGAAAGTTTTTCATAATAGTCCTTGACTGCATTGATTACAGGGGCTGGTTTAAGCGAAGTAGAACCAGAGTCAAAATATATGAAACCCTGATGTAACTGTGGAAAATCTTTTCTGATTAAATCCAGATTCACCGTGTTTTTATTATAAACATTTCTCTTACCATTGCAAGGCCATTGTCACTCTCTTATATCCTCACTTGACTTCATAGGGATTATGACTATTATTAATCAATGAAGAAGTATCTTTTGCTACTCTTCTTGTTTATTTGGTGCAACAAACTTCCTCTTGGCGAAGAAGAATTGGGCGGAAGAGGTATCTTTGATGCTGAGGAAATTGAGTTGATTCGTTATGTTACCCTCACTGAATATGATGAGTTTCCTCAGCACGGGGGTTCCAGTAATCTGATTATTGGTAAAAATGGTGATTATGAATCGCGAATCCTCTTACGGTTTGATTTTCCTGATACTACATTTCAGGGACTTGATGACATTAGGCTTGTGTTGAGACGAAACACTGAATTTTATCAGGATACGCTCCACTTTAGCATGCATCTTTTAAAGGCTGAGTTTCAAGAGGACAAAGCGAACTGGTACCAGAGGACAGAAGAATACGGTTGGGAAGTGGGCGGTGGTGATTTTGAAGAAGATTCTCTGCGTTCAGGAGAAGTTAGAGAAGATTCATTGGTTGTGAAATTCAACTATATTGATCTAGAAAAGATCCAATCGGCTCCTGGGCTGATTCTTATAGCCCAGGACACGGGTTTTGTATACTTTTCTTCTCGGGAGGGGAGTAGTGTACCCCAATTCTTGCTTGAAAAGAACGATGTCGTCACATCGATTCCAATAGAAGCAGACTGTCATATTGTGACAGGTCCTGTGCCATTCTATATAGAGAGTTGGCTCGGTTCAGGTATGCCTTATCGAAATTATGCCAAGTTTCTTTTTGATTCACTCTTACTTGATAAGAAGGCACTATATGCGGAGTTGACCTTTGAAGTTGAGGAGTATTTTGTGATGAGGGATTCTATTCAAATCGGAGTAAAGGAATTGCTCGAGCCGCTCGAGGACTTTGATACGCCAACCGGTTCATTCATTGCCCTAGAAAAATTCGCGGTTGATGAAACGTTCTTCAGTCTCGATATTGTAAGACATATTCAGAGAATAATAGAATATCCTGATTCCAATTTTGGCTTTTTCATTATGGTCTCTCCAGAAAATTACGATATCGCAAATCTCAAAATAGTCAACGGCTCTCATCGCCTCCGCGTCGGTTATATTTCACCTCCACAAGAGAGATAACGATGGAGGCAGTGCAGAGAGGACAGTTAAAAAATCCAACACATTCTGAGGTACTCAATACTCCTTATGAAGATTGCTGTTCCAGACCACCCTTACAAGAGGATGAGCGGTCATGAATGTGATTCTGATTGCGCTCATAAATGCCTCTGTCTTCTCGATCGGAGGCATTGGAGAAGACAGGGGGTTATTCTGTATGCCATTTACCGTAGATCCCTCAAGCGCCCGTATCGACTTTGTTATTAGACCAGAATTTAATGTCCTGAACAAAGGAAGCGATATGCGGGGTCTATTCTGGACTCACCCATTCTATTTTAGTTTTAGCCTTCCTATAACAAGAGGGTTTGTCTTGGGAATGGGAAATCTCGAGAGATTTAATCAGTCATTCGATGTGTATTATGAAGAAGACGAGCTTGAGATGCATGTCAAGAGTAAGGGCGGTGTAGATGAGGTCTATGCCCAGCTTGGTAATAGTTTTGGACTCGGTGAAGTGAGTCTCAGGGGCTCTTATCTCTTTGGCAATGCCTCAGAGATTTGGGACTATTATGCTGGAGATTACTCTCTTGCCGATTCTTTTGTCTATATATACCGGGGAAGGATTTTCTGTGGAGGAGTTCGGATAAAATTCATATCGCTCGCATATGAAGGACTTGGTACTGTAGAGATGGAGAAGGCAGATTCTGACACCACCATTGACCTGCCTGAACGCTTATCGATTGGCTTTATTCCTGAGGCATTTGGCGGTAGAGTAAATGTTCTGTTTGAACACTCATTCTGGTCTGGAGATGACTATAGATCTCCTACTCGATTCAAGGTCGGTTTTAAAAAAGAGAGGATAGGATTTTCCTATGTGTTTAATCCTTGGTATCTCAAAGAAATAACCGAACACGGCGTTAGTCTCTCTCTCCAAATTCCGATCCAACGATTTGGTTCGATCGATCTGAATCTTGGCTGTTTTTTGAAGTACAAAGGCTCATTAAGAGAGTTTAGTTTCTCGCCAGAGTTCAAACTGACATTCAAGGAACTCTTTGCCCGTAGAAGGAAGTAGTGGTGTTCTCTCCATAAAACCCACTCTGTTATGAGACAGAAAATTCTCCTGCTCGATGATGAAAAGAGTTTGATAAGGTGGCTCTCATATGCACTTGAGCAGAAGGGATATGAGGTTTTTTCAACTACTGAGCCCACGAGCGCACTCAGTAGAATTAGAGAGGAGAGATACGACTGCATCATCAGTGATATCAGAATGCCTCAGATGGATGGTTTTGAGTTCTTGAAACGAGTGAGGAAGATGTATCCTGATGTCCCGGTGATATTCATTACTGCATATGGCTCAATGGAATCGGCTATCAGCGCGCTGAGAGACAGGGCGAGTGACTACATACTCAAGCCATTTGCCATCGATGAGTTGTTGCTCAGGATACGGGCAAATTTAGAAAAACCTCAGGCATGGACACGGGAGATTGTCGGAAAGAGTAAACAGATAAAGAATGTCCTCAATCTTGTCCGTAAGATTGCTGGTACTGACACAACAGTGCTCCTCCTCGGTGAATCTGGGACTGGGAAAGAGGTAATTGCTCGAGAGATTCATAACCGCTCACGCAGGGCACACAAAAAATTCATCACTGTCTCGTGCGCTGCCCTGCCTGAAACCCTTCTTGAGAGTGAGCTCTTTGGCTATAAAAGAGGTGCCTTCACTGGTGCATCAGCAGACAAAGACGGATTATTCAAGGTTGCTGATAAGGGGACATTTTTCCTTGATGAAATCGGTGATATGCCTGCTTCAATCCAGATGAAACTCCTGAGATTCCTGGAAGAAAAGGAGATTGTACCGCTTGGTTCGACAATGCCAGTGAAGGTTGATGTGCGTCTCATTGCCGCAACGAACAAGGACCTCATGAGCGAGGTGAAGATGAATAGATTTAGAGAAGACCTCTACTATCGTCTCAATGTCATACCTATTGTATTGCCACCACTGCGGCAACGACGCGAAGATATCTCTCTCTTGGCGAATTATTTCTTGCAGTCGGTATGTAAGAAAGAGAATTTAGGGGAGAGGAGGCTTTTAAAGAGCACTGCAGAGCTCATGAGCAATTATAACTGGCCAGGTAATGTACGCGAATTAAGGCATATCATTGAGCGAGCAGCTATCCTGAGCGAGTCATACTATATAAAACCAGAACACCTTGGCCTGCCTCAAGCAAAGGGTGAAAGATTACGTGACCTTGAGGAGGCAGAGATAGAACGCGTGCTCAAAGAATGTGATGGTAATGTGAGTAAGGCAGCAAAGATACTCGGAGTGGGAAGGGCAACGCTGTATAGAAAATTGAAACCTCAGCAGCGCAATACAACAGAGAAAAAGTAGGTTCTGAGGTTTAATTCAACAAATTACTTTAATTAAACTACTAATTAGCTATGTATTTCAAAATATTATCTTTTAGCAATAATATTGGACTTTATGAGACTTAAGTGTATCATAATGAGACAGATCTGCTATATGAGACACGATTGCCGAAGAAATGTCCCTCAATTTAATGACTTTCTTGCTCTCTTAATCTGGCACGGTTTTTGCTATAAACATAGGTAGTTGTTCTTTGAAAACTTATCTTAGGCAATCCTTGATCATAGGCAATTCTGCGAAGGCTTTATTGCTGAGAAGATTCTGATACTAACGCTCATCTTTCTTGCTGTTTGTGCCTTAAAGCCTCAGGATTCAAATTGGGTTACTCTGTAACCACGTTGTACACCGAGGCACAGGAGATTCTAAATACATACATTGGTCTCCTTGATTGACCAATGCACTATAAGGAGGAAATAATGAAGAATAAGGGATTCACCCTCATCGAACTGATGGTCGTGGTTGTGATTATCGGTATCTTGGCCGCTATTGCTATCCCAAACTTCATGTCAATGAGGGACAGGGCAAAAGAGGCTTCGACAAAGAACAACATGCATACACTCCAACTTGCTGCTGAAGACTTCTCAACCATGTGTGAAGGGCTCTATCCTGTCAACCCTACAACTGATGTCCTGACAATCTTGAACGCTTTGATTCCTGGTGGTGGTTCGACAAATCCGAAGAAGATTGCCGATGCCTGCCCAGGAACCAGAGCGACCGTGAGCACCACAGCAAATGCTCTTTTACCAGGTAACGCGACCTACGGCAACCCATTCCTTGCGACGGGCAATTCATTAGACTTGATAGCACATGCTGAGCCTCCAGCAGCTCCCGCACATGCTGTCCCGGGCGCTGGTACCAGTGGGTCTGGCACAACTTACTGGCATCCGTGCGGTATAGCAGGCGGATTTGGCGACTGCTCTGACTACGCAATCTATGGCGATGGAAAAGATAATATCCTCGATCTGGTCTTAAGGTCTGGTACATAATCTCGTAATGGTTCGCCGAATAGGGGGGATACTGTGTATCCCCCCTCTACTTAACGAAAGGAATTTATCCAAGATGAAGTTATTCCCTAAAACAATTCATAATGGATTTACCTTAATTGAACTTTTGGTTGTCACCGTCATCATAGGCATTTTGGCTGCCATTGTCATTCCCAATTACGTGTCCCTCAGAGACCGTGCCAAGGAGGCGAGTGTAAAGGCGAATATGCATTCGGTACAGATGGCTGTTGAAAATTTTTGCACAATCGTGGGAGGATTTTATCCAGGAGATGTTGATACGCGCATTGGCCAGGTTAACCCTAATCTGATTGGTCCAGTAGCTATGAAGTCACTCTGTGATGGTGTTCGGGTGCCTCCATTTCCTGCAAATGCTTTGCTCAAGGCACATCAGAATTTTTCCAATCCCTTCAGGGCTTCATGGAATGTCATAGACAATAATATAGTTGCTGGTCCGCCGCCTCCAGTACCGCCAGGTGGTGTGAGTGGCTGTACCTACTACTCTTCTTATGATCTCGATGGGGTAACAGCAGGTGCTGCAGGTCAACCTGCCTATTCATACTGCATCACTGGTTTTGGAAAAGATCAACCGCTTTCTTTAGCACTTCCTTAACTATAGTGTGAAGTTCAGAAGAAGAAGGTTTGTCACTAACAAGAGATATCAATTCAGGATGTTAGCTCTATTATTGATTGTTGTCTATCTCTCACTATTTATTTCAATCTTTGTTACGCACTATTTTCTCGTTTCTTCAATTGTCGATTATGTTGAAAAAGAAGGAAGATCACCAACCGCCACAGAATTAGTAATGATACCGTTAAATACACTCATGGTCATTGTGCCGATCATCTTTGTTATTATGACCATTATTGTCATATTCATATCTCATCGTATCGCAGGCCCACTCCATCGATTGAAACAGTACATGCAGAGAGTTGGTAAGGGTGATTTCTCTGTGAGATTGAGGTTCCGAACCTATGATGAAATACATGATGTTGCCGATAGCTTTAATGAGATGGTCGATGGTCTCAAGAGATTAAATAAATGAAGGGACGCAGAAAAAAATATTTAGTAAATAGACCGTATCAATTTGGCATGTTGGGTCTGCTCTTATCAATCGTGTTTATTGCAATTTTTATATCCATCATTACCACGCATTACTTTATCTTATCGACACTTCTTACCAAAATAGAAGAGACAGGAGCATTCCCTTTGGGCGCAGAATTGATAGCTGCTTCAATCAAACCGCTCGTCATCATTGTGCCTATTGTCTTTATAATATTGGCATTCACTTTTTTATATATATTATTTGTTTCACATCGCACTGCAGGACCCCTGTATCGTCTTGGTAAGGCTATGGAAAAGGTTGGTAAGGGGGACCTTTCAGTAAAAGTAAAATTCAGAAAAGATGATGAGCTTTACGAAGTCGCCGAGACATTTAATCAAATGGTGGAAGGATTAAAAAAGCGATTCGGCGAAGAGAGGAAACGCCAAAAAAAGTAGTTCTTTTTATCAAACGAAGTTCAAAAAATCGGTATTAATCTACCGCTCTTTATCTTCCAGGTTGAAAAGGCCTTGCCCTGTCTTATGATGTATTTCTCTCCATGTGGTTCAGGAGGAATTGATTCAATGAGACCATAGACGACTAAATCTCTTAATGCAATTGGCCGACGTCCATATCTGTCTTTAAACTCTTCGATTCTTCTATCCAAGAACTCGATATCCATCTTCATTTTTATTCCTTGAATGTACATCTCTGCAATCTCTTTCTCTTCAGGATTATCGCTTGAATTGTAGAGGTCTATCCAGAGCGCGAGTGCTGTCTTTAGATCACCAATCTTCTTATAGACGGTAAAGGCAGCCCAACGCTTTGGTATGTCTGGAGCATCGGGCTTCAGTGCAGCCAGACGAAAATAGGTCTGCGCGACAGTATATTCCTTTAAAAAGACATAGTGTATGAATGCATAGATAAATGGTGTGCGCCATTCCTCAGGATGTACCTTCATTCCCTTTTTCATCAACATCCTTGCCTGTTCAGGCCTCTTGGCGTCATGGGTGAGCATCAGACCACCGAGTGTATAGGCGTAGATAAAGCGAGAGTCTAGGGTCGTGAGAATATCCAAGATGTGATACATAAACTCATATTTTCTGTCAGTCAGCCGATGCTCTCCATAGTATTGAATAAACCTGAGCCAGACAAAATCTGCCAGAGGTGCATAAAGACCTAGCGAGAGTGCCCTTAACGCCATTCCTGAAGGAAAATACATCAATTCTCCGACCAACTCATGGGGTGATTTTCTGAGATCAATACGATAAGCAAAATTGGCAATGAGTAAGACCAAAAGTAATAGTATGATAAATTTCTTCATATTTAAGGGGTCACTTGGAGTAGAGCCTTTAGGTTCCTAGGACACAACGGGCGTAAACGCCCTACTCCTACCAAGGTACGGAGTAGAGCCTTTAGGTTCCTCAGACACAACGGGCGTAGACGCCATACTCCTACCAAGGTACGGAGTAGAGCCTTTAGGTTCCTCAGACACAACGGGCGTAGACGCCCTACTCCTACCAAGGTATGGAGTAGAGCCTTTAGGCTCGTGGAAT
>Ga0209636_10003100_pt1 | contig 16949 bp, 13 predicted proteins | sample DeeMarSWOR152_54_FD_187464 | JGI IMG/M metagenome (GOLD analysis project Ga0209636, IMG submission 187464) | Marine sediment microbial communities from White Oak River estuary, North Carolina - WOR-1-52-54 (SPAdes) (version 2) | ecosystem: Environmental > Aquatic > Marine > Intertidal zone >...
CCATGTCTGTCACAAATATTTGGTATAAATCGAGCAGGCTTCCCGAAGCTGTAAAACAGGTAGAAAATCTCCAAGTTCGATCAGCAACGAGTTAGGCTAACACTAGATTCTTCTCTTCAGCGACTACAGGTAGTTCTATAGTAAAAACAGATCCCCTGCCAAGCTGGCTTGTGGCATGTATCCTGCCATTATGCTCTGTAATAATTCCGTAGCAAACACTCAAGCCGAGACCTGTCCCTTGGCCAACCCCTCGGGTGCTGAAGAAAGGATCAAACAGATGGGCTAGGTTCGCTTCAGTGATACCTGGACCATCGTCTGTAAATGATATCTGAATAGTCTCACTTATCAGCGCTGTCCTAATCAATAGGCTGCCTTTGCCATGAGCTAGTTTCATAGCTGTCTCAGCGTTGATGACCAGATTAAGAAATGCCTGTTGCAGTAGAGTGGCGTCAGCCATGGTTGAAGGCAGTGCAGGGTCAAACTGGGTAGTCACCGTTATGTTATTTTCCTCTAGTGGATAAGCTCGCATCTTTAGAGTAGCTCCTATTATGTCGTTAACATTGATATACGTTCTCTCCAGCTTCTGTTGCTTGGCAAATGTAAGCAGATTATTTATAATGTCAGCTACCCGCTGGGCATTATCACCGATCGTCTTAATATCTTCTCTGGTACTCTCAGGAATATCTTTAACAGCCAACATTTGAGCAAAACCGATGACACTGGTCAGGGGATTGTTTATTTCGTGGGCAATGCCCTCTACCATCAGTCCCAGTGAAGCCAGGCGGTTAGAGAGGTCAAGTTGGAGTTGAAGCCGTCGTTCTCTTTCTTCGGCCTGCTTGCGCTCGATAGCATAACGTATGGTACGACTGAGTAAGTGTGCATCTACCTGTCCCTTGATGAGATAATCCTGGGCTCCCTCGTTGACTGCTTGAACTCCTATCATTTCATCATTCAGGCCCGTCAGCACCACTATTGGCGTTTCTGATACTTGAGCGTAAGTCTTCCTGAGTGTTTCTAGCCCTTGGCTATCCGGGAGGCCGAGGTCCAAGAGAATCACGTCAGCTTCATTCTGACCTAAGTACCCAATTGCTGCTTCCAGCCTGTCAGCATATTTCACATCAAAGGCTGCATTGTTAGCCTCAGCTAGCATCTCACTGATCAGGCGCTTATCGCCGGAGTTGTCTTCAACTAGTAGGATGCTGATACATTTATCGACCAATTAGGCTTCCTCCGTTTGCATTCTTGCGGTGGTTGACCAGAAATCCATGATTGACTTCACCACCCTACCCAACTGTTCTAGCTCAATTGGCTTGGTGACATACCAGTCCGCGTGCAAGTTCTGGGTCTTAGCAATGTCAGCTGCCTCTCTTGAGCCTGTAAGTATGACTACCGGGATGTGTTTCAGCGCCGCATCTTCCTTAACCTCTGCCAGTAGCTGCCAGCCATTCATTCGGGGCATGTTCAGGTCAAGCAGAATGAGGTCGGGGAGGGGCGCATCGGCGAACTCTCCTCTTCTGCGTAGGAAAGCAATAGCTTCCACACCGTCGTTCGCGGTATATAATCTGCTCTGTACCTTGCCATCCTTAAGAGCTTCCACTGTAAGGCGCACGTCTCCCGGGTTATCGTCGACGATGAGAATCTCAATAGGTCGCTTGGCTGTCCTGCTTTTCATTCTGCTTCACCTCCAGCCATATCGACACTGAAATAGAATGTCGAGCCTTGCCCAAGTTGCGATTGTACCGAGATATGCCCACCGTGACGCTCTACTATCTTTTTGCAGATCGCTAAGCCCATACCAGTTCCCGGATACTCCTCTCTGGTATGCAAGCGTCTGAAAATCTCAAATATACCCTGGCTGTGTTGAGGATCAATGCCGATGCCATTATCCTTGACGGTGAAGGTTATTATGTTGTTCCTTCTCTGAGCCGAAATGTAGACTTGGGGTGCTTCCTCCCGACGAAACTTAATGGCGTTGCCAATCAGATTCTGAAACAACCGCACCAACTGCCCCTCATCACCCATTATCGTGGGCAGGACATCATAAGTCACCGAAGCGCCGCATTCTTCAATCGCTATCTTCAGATTGGCCATCGCTTGTTCAACGACATGTTCACAGTTGACCAGGCCGAAAGGTTTCCCACGAGTACCAACACGGGAATACTCCAGAAGATCATGCAGCAACGTCTGCATCCTCTTGGCACCATCCACAGCGTAGCCAATGAATTCGTCTGCATCATCGTCTAACTTCTTGCCGTAGCGCTTGGCCAGTAGCTGAGTATAGCTGGAAACCATTCGCAGGGGCTCTTGCAGGTCGTGCGAAATCACGTAGGCAAATTGTTCCAGCTCAGTGTTAGAACGCTGCATATCGTCTGTAATTTGCTTCAATCTCTCTTCCATCTGCTTGCGCTCAGTCACATCTATAAGGCTCCCCAGGGTTGCTCGTTTCCTCCGGTAGTAAATGGGAACAACTGTCTCCATCACCCATTTGATCTTTGCCTGCTTATTGACAACCCTGAATTCGTATCCTAGAGAGCATTCCCCCTTCAGCATACTTACGGCGTTTTCCCGAACAGCATCCCTATCCTCTGGAAGGACAAAACTTAGAGAGGGCATCCCTATCAGTTCGTCTTCATCATAACCCAGAATATAGGCGAGTTGACGATTGACAAGTCGGAAATGTCCATCCTGAATAATGTAGGTGCCAATTGGTGAGCGATAGAACAATATCCGGAATAGTTCCTTCGATTGCTTGATCTCATGTGCCATTACTTCCGACTTAGCAATCAGCTGGTCCGTTTTCAATATTTGACTCATGATTTATCAATTACCTCTATATATTATCCGTCCCTCACCATGGGCCGCAGAAGTGCCGGCCTAATTGATGAGTTATCACTTTAACCATCCCACATATCTGGCCTTTCATATTCTTGATTACTCAGAAGTCGTTTGTTCACATTATCGCTAACTTGATTCCAGTAGTCGTCTCATTTCCACCACCAGGGACTCGTGGGTGAACGGCTTGGTTATGTATCCGTCGGCATTCATCTCCTTGGCATACTTTTTATTTAGTTCATGGCCTATGGCAGTGAGAATAACCACTTTGATTCCCTTAGTTGCCTCATCGGACTTGATTCTAAAACAAGCAGTATAACCGTCCATCTTTGGCATCATAAGGTCCATCAGGATGAGAGCTGGCTGCTGTCCTATTGCGATGTCTATTGCCTCTTCTCCGTCGGCTGCCTCGAGCACGATATACTCTTCTTCCAACATCCTACTTACAAGTAGTCTTACCCCCGGTTCGTCATCAGCTATGAGTATTTTCTGTTTGTCCATTTAATCCTCTCCTATTATTCTATTAAGTTACCGACAGTACCTTGAAGCACATTTGCTTCATCCTGAGATTGAAGAAGCTTCTGCAATTTTGCCGGGTCCCTACTTTTCATTAAGGCGTCTTCTACCGTGACTATCTTTCTCTTTACCAAACCAGCCAGCGCCTGGTCTAGAGTCTGCATCCCCTCTGGTGTACTCACCTCCATGGTAACAGGTATCTCGAAGACCTTCCCGTCCCGAATATATTTTCTTATCGTGTAGCTGGCCAGCATTATTTCAAAGGCGGCTATTCGCCCTCCATCAATGCGGGGGAGGAGAGCTTGGGATATTATCGCCTCTATTACTTGTGACAATTGTATTCTAATTTGCTGTTGCTGCCCATAAGGGAATACGTCAATTATGCGGTCAATAGACTGGGGAGCGTCGACAGTATGTAGTGTGCCGATCATTAGGTGCCCAGTCTCAGCAGCTGTGATAGCTGTACTTATCGTGTCCAGGTCACGCATTTCCCCGATGACAATCACGTCCGCATCATGGCGGATAGCGTGTATTCCTGCGGTGGCGAATGATTTGGTGTCATCCCCCAGGTCTCTTTGCCGGATAAGGCATTTTTTGTTGCGGAATAGAAACTCAATAGGGTCCTCAATAGTAATAACACTTCGTTTTGCATTATCATTAAGATGCCTGAGCATCGCTGCTAGAGTAGTTGACTTACCACTACCAGAAGGACCAGTTACCAGAATAAGTCCTCGCGGTTTAAGTATAAGTTCCTTGAAAATTTGGGGTAGTCCCCATTCATCAATAGACGGGATATAAAATGGTACAAACCGGAAGGCAAGGCTCATGACACCTCTCTGCCGCAATACGCTAACCCGGAATCGGGCTAACCCGGGAACACTATAGGCAAAATCAAGCTCCCATTCTCTATCAAAAACCGCCCTCTGTTCCTGAGTAGCCACTTGCTCCAGGGCGATTTCAACATCTTTGGCGGTTAGTGGCGGAAAATTTTCTTGTGGTATAAGCTCACCATCAATACGGAGCACCGGTGGGCTTGGCACAGTGAGGTGCAAATCTGAAGCACCTTTGTTCACCATTAACTTAAGAAGTTCATTCATTTCCATTCTAACAACCCAATAATTAAATAATGTTTAATCGGTACCAACTTTGGTAGTTGCCAAGTTCCTAACTTGATAAATTCGAGCTGGCGCTTTATATTTTTTACTTGTTATGCTTAGAAAAGCATTGACTACTACAGGGTCAAACTGAGTCTTCATACAACGCTTGATTTCATACAGAGCCTTTCCCTTCGACATCGCTGGCCGATACGGTCGGTCGGATGTCAGAGCATCGAAGGCGTCGGCCACAGTGAGGATTCTGGCTCCCAGTGGTATGTCTGTACCTGCTACAACCTGGTTAAGCCCGCTGCCGTCATAATAATCGTGGTGGTGTTCAATAATCTCGACTATTTTCTCACTAACCAGTGGTCGCACAATGTCGGCACCGATATGAGAATGGATCATGATGTGCTCGTACTCCTCTTGTGTCAGTTTGTCGGGCTTATTCTGGATATGCTGGTCAACTGCAATCTTACCTACATCGTGGAGTAAGCTTCCCCATCGCAAGTCTTCCATATCCTTTGCAGACAGACCAAGTTCAGTGCCTATGGCCAGCGCTATCTCGGTTACTCGTCGGGAATGACCGCCAGTGTACGTATCCTTGGCTTCGAGGGCAGATGCTAATGCCTCGATGGCGCCAAGGAAAAGCTTTCTAATCTCTCCCGTCTGCTCCTCAATCTTTTCCTCCAGGTATTGCTGGTACTCCTTGATCTTGAGCCGTATAGCTCTTCTCTCGAGAGCCCTCTGGACACTCAAAACAACCTCCTCCAGATTGAATGGTTTGCAGATGTAGTCGTCAGCCCCCTGCTTCAGACATTGAGTGGCAACATCAACCTTAGAAATAACCGTAGCCATAACGACCGCCGTGTCAGGGTAGGCCGACTTTATTTCCGGGAGGAGCTCTGTTCCTGACTTGTCGGGGAGCCTTATGTCCAGGATGACCAGATCAATCGGACTGGCTGCTAGAACGTCCAGGGCCTTCTCAGCTGTAGCCGCTTCCTTGCATTGGTAGCCTTGTTGCGACAATTTCCGGCGAAGGATATTCCTGATTCCAGTTTCATCATCAACGATAAGCAAAGTTACTGGCACTAAAATACTTGTCCCGTTGGCGTTGGTCTGGTTCATAGCATAACCTCAATATGGTTGGCTACCGTTAATGGGCAATTCGATAAAAATGGTGGTTCCTTCACCCGGTTGGCTCCTTGCATGTATCTTCCCACCATGCTCCGATACTACTCCGTGGCAGATGCTTAAACCGAGCCCGGTTCCCTTACCTGTTGCTTTGGTGGTGAAGAAGGGGTTAAATATCTGGCTCAAATTTTCCAGTGGGATACCCGGGCCATCATCAGTGAATGTAGTGATCACCGTACCGTTCTGTTTTTCGGTAGTAATAGTCAAGGTCCCCCTTTTATGCGCCTCAGTCATGAAATATTCGGCGTTGATAACGATGTTGAAAAAAACCTGCTGTATCTGGAAATAGTCAACCATGCTTTCAGGAAGGTCAGGGGCAAGTTGTTTCTCGACCTTGATATCATGTATTTTATGCTCGTAGGTACGTAATTTCAGTACGTCTTCAATAATCTCGTTTATCTGGTTAAGCCGCTTCATGGGCTTGTGCTTTCGGGCGAAAGCAAGGAGATTCTTAGTTATACTAGCAGCGCGTTGAGCCTCGCTATAGATAAAAGTCAGATCCTGTCGGATGTCATCTGATATATCCCGCTCCATGAGCAACTGGGAGAAACCGATAACGCTCGTGAGAGGGTTGTTGAGTTCGTGGGCGGCACCAGCTGCCAGTTCACCAATGGAAGCCAGCCGGTCAGCCAGCATAAACCTCTCAGTTTGTTGCTTTTTCTCGGTGATGTCTGTAAAAGAAATTAAACCTGCTAATCTACCTTCATGAACGATCCTCGCACCCGTCGCACTTATCCATATTTCTCTGCCATCCTTGGTCACTGCCCCAAGTTCGTAAGTCAGCTGCGCGTTTTGTTCAAACAAAGCTTTCTCAGCAAGCTCAGTAACCTTCTCCTTGTCCTCCGGAAGAATGAAGTCAAAGGGATCTGCTTCAAAAATTTCCCCTGCAGAGCTAAATCCAAATATTTTCACAGCGGCTTGATTAGCCATCAATACTTTCATAGTTTCAGCGTCCAGAACAATTGTGCCGATGACTGCGTTATCGAACAAAGTTCTATAGTTTTCCTCGCTTTGTCGCAATGCCTCCTCTGTCCGCTTACGCTCTGTAATGTCCGCAAAGGAAGCCATCATACAGATTGGCTTACCCGTCTTATTTTTGACTAAACTTGATGAAAGCTGGACATCAAAAAATGTGCCATCTTTTCTTTTAGCGCTCAGTTCGCCTGTCCAACCTCCCTTCTTTTGCACCGCTTTCTGTACTTCTTCAGCCTTATTTACTACTTGCCAAAAACCTGTAGATGGTTTTCCTAAAACCTGCTTTTTATCTTTATATCCCCACCAGTTCAAAAAGGCGTTATTCACATAAGCAAGATTACCCTCCATATCAGCCATGGCTACGGCGTTCACAGATGATGCTAAGGCAGTATCTTTAATTCTCAGCTCCTCTTCCGCCTTCTTCCGGTCGGTGATATCGCTCATGAAACACAGCACCGCGGGTCTATTGTCCCACGAAATTAACACAGCGTTAAGCTCAGCCCATCTGATAGCACCGTCCTTTCTTGTAACCCTGAAGTCATATGTTTGGGGAAGTGTATCCCCTTTAAGTCTCCTGAGGTAGTGGTCAGCCACCATAGCACTATCGTCAGGATAGATGAATTCAACAAACGGCTTGGAGGTCAATTCTTCTATTGAATAGCCACTAAGCTCTGCACCCTTCGGATTACTGAATCTAATCATGCCGTCCTGCACCACCAAGATAGCCTCGCCAGCGTTCTCTGCAAGCTGGCGGTAACGTTCCTCGGATTTTTTAAGCTCATCTTCAGCGTGCTTGCGCTCGGTGATGTTTCGTGCAATGCCTAAAATACCTGTAGGATGTCCCGCTTCATCACGCAGAAAAGTCATTTTGACTTCAACCCATACAGTTGAGCCATCCTTGCATACAAGTTCTGATTCTATAGTCCGAGTTCTTTCCAAGTCTTTTTGCTCTAATTGTTCAATTGCCAGTTCCTCTTGAAAGACCCTCATGGCTAACTCCAGGGAAGGGGGTGTAAGGGTTTTGTCAATAGTAAAAGATGTGAATTCCTCAGGAGTATAACCAAGCAATTTTTCTACCGAAGGACTGGCATATGTAAATTTTAAGTTCATATCAGTAGTCCAAATAACATCACTGGCGTTCTCGGAGAGAAGGCGGTATTTCTCTTCACTCTTCTGCAGGGCTTCTTCTGTTTGCTTGCGCTTGGTAACATCTCTGGCAACTCCCTGAATAGCGTAGGGCTTTCCCTCATGATAGATAAGAGCTGATATGGTCTCCACGTCCACAAATGAACCATCCTTGCATCTGAGCCTAAACTCATTTATATGTTTCTGGATTCCGGTGTCCTTCAATTCCTGTACCGTTGCCAAGGCCGTGGGTAGCTGGTCTTGGCTCAGTAGAGAGGCAAAATTGAGGTGAAGGATATCTTCTCTCTTATAGCCAAGCAGCTTCATGGCCGTCTTATTTGCATCCAGGAAATTGCCTTCAAAGTCGTGTACGTAGACACAGTCAAGCGAGCGGTCGAACAAGGCGCGATACCGTTCCTCGCTATCAAGCAGCGCCTTCTCAGTTTTTTTGCGCTCCGTGATGTCTTTGACGAAAACTGAGATACCATTTCGGGAGGGATAAGCACTGATCTCAAAGATGTAGTGTCTACCGTCATGATCAGTATAATAGGTAACAAAAGTCTGGGACTGCTGTGTCCTCAGCACGTCACGGTACACTTTTTCCGCCTTTCTTATTCCAGATGTGTCCGGGAAAATTTCCTGGAGGGATTTCCCAAGTGCAGCCTCCGCCCGAATTCCTGTTAGAATTTCCGATGCCTTGTTCCAATAGGTATATCTCAGATGGTCATCCATTGCGAAAAAGACGTCGGTGATGCTGTTGGCAAGCTCCCTGTATCTCTCTTCGCTCTCTTTTAGTGCCTCCTCTGCCTGCTTGCGCACGGTGATTTCCATGTAATCCCCCAGAGTTGCCCGTCTCCCTTGGAACTGGATGGAGCGAACCGTCTCCATAAGCCACTTAATGCTACCGTCCTTACAAATCACCCTGAAATAATATGGTGAAAGAAGCTTTCCCTTCAGCATTTTTATGGCATTTTCCCTGACCATCTTCCTGTCTTCGGGAACGACGATGTCCAAAGCATCTCTGCCTATCAATTCATCTGCCGGGTAGCCAGTGACGATTGGGAAACTGGGGTTGATATAGCAGAACTTTCCATCCTGCAAGATGTAAACTCCAACTCGCGATTTCTCGCCCGGAAGCTTGACTAGCTCTTCTATCTCTGTCTGTTCGATCGTTGATTTCATGTGGCTATTCCCTCGGCTTCTCCGATTATTACAGTAATATGGCTGGACTTCGTTCTAATGGTCTCTATCTGATCGGAGGTAAATAGTCTCCAGCCCCGCCAGTCTCGATACTCGACATCGATAACTATCCCCTCTTTTAACCACCTGAAGAGAGTACTTCTACTGATGCCGACCATCCGGCAAACCTCGGCGGTCCTGTAATAGGTTTGGTCATTAATAGAAAAAGGCATATTTTTTCCTAAAACTACTCAACTATACTAAACTATAATATGGCTCACGCTTTGGAAAGTGTCAATCGCCCATTTGTACCGGTTATTACATTACTTTAGTCCTGGCCTGTTCAGCGGCCCCTGTCGGTCAGATACCTGATACAAAGCGCTGGCACTGTGTCTACAGTCATCTATACTAATTGGCCACTTGTGAAAAAGAGTCGCCACATTTATTATTCCAGGCTATAGCAGAGTGCGAGACGAGATGAGTTGATTTCCCAACCAGAAAGACAAAGAGGTAGCCTGAAGAGAACCCAACCCGTGGTAAATGACTGCCCCGATTATCGCTTCACGATGGGCGAGATCGGGTCTTCGTCTTTTCTTAATTCGATAATGCGGTCGCGAATCATAGCAGCTTTTTCAAACTCTAAATTCTTGGCTGCTGCTTTCATTTGAGATTCCAGCTGCTTGATGAGTTGACTTATTTCTTCCTTAGGAATAGGAGTGACCATATAAGGAGTCCTTGCCTCAGCCACTGCTTGTACTCTCTCAGTTATGTCCTTAATTGCCTTTTTGATTCCCTGGGGAGTTATACCATGTTCCTTGTTATACGCTTCTTGAATCTGGCGGCGGCGCCTTGTTTCCTCTATTGCCTTTTGCATGGATTGGGTAATACTGTCGGCGTACATTATGACATGGGCATTTATATGTCTGGCGGCACGCCCCATAGTCTGAATGAGTGCCTCCTCAGACCTGAGATAGCCTTCTTTGTCGGCATCAAGTATGGCTACCAAGCTCACTTCTGGCAGGTCCAACCCTTCACGCAGTAAATTGATGCCTACTACCACATCATAGACACCGAGGCGAAGGTCACGGAGAATTTCCACTCGCTCTAAAGTCTCTACCTCCGAATGTAAGTAATGAGTCTTAATCTCCATCTCCCTCAAGTAGTCACTTAATTCCTCTGCCATTCGCTTGGTCAAGGTAGTTACCAAACAACGCTCCCTCTTGGCTACTCTGCTTTTTATCTGATAAATAAGGTCGTCAATTTGTCCCTTAACTGACTTAACCTCCACGGTAGGTTCCAGTAAACCTGTGGGGCGAACTAACTGCTCCACTACTTGCTGGCTGTGTTGATATTCATAGGGTTTGGGTGTAGCAGAGACATAAATAACCTGGTTGATGTGCTTGTTAAACTCCTCAAAATTCAATGGGCGGTTATCCAAGGCTGAAGGGAGACGAAAGCCGTAATCAACCAGTGTCTGTTTTCGAGAAATATCACCGTGGTACATGCCTCTTATCTGCGGCAGGGTCATATGTGATTCATCGATGAACAACAGGAAGTCATCGGGAAAGTAATCCAGCAAAGTCCAGGGCATGCTTTGCGCCGCCCGCCTCTGGAGATGTCGGGAGTAATTTTCAACTCCGGTGCAGTACCCTACTTCCTGAAGCATTTCAATATCGTAATTGGTCCGTGCTTCGAGTCTCTGGGCTTCAAGTAGCTTCCCCTGGCTCCTTAATTCCTTTAATCTTTCTTCCAACTCGACTTTGATATCCTCGATTGCCGCCAGCAACTTTTCGTTAGAGGTAACAAAGTGCTTTGCGGGGTAAATATCCACTTGGTCGCGATGAGCCAGCACTTCACCAGTTAAGGGGTCAACATCCACAATACGCTCAATCTCGTCCCCCCAGAATTCTATTCTGAGGGCTGTTTCCTCGTAAGCTGGCTGGACCTCTAGAATGTCGCCCCGAATACGGAATCTCCCTCTGGTGAAATCATAGTCATTTCTTTCGTATTGCATATCCACCAGACGGCGGACCAGTTTGTCGCGCTTGTAGTGTTTGTCCCTTTCAATAGTAAGGACAAAGCCCCGATATTCCTCAGGCGCACCCAGGCTATAAATGCAAGAGACCGAAGCGATAATGATTACATCTCGGCGAGTGAAAAGGGACATGGTGGCAGCATGCCGTAGTTTGTCAATCTCTTCATTTATATCAGTTTCTTTCTCAATATAGAGGTCGGTGCTGGGGATATATGCCTCTGGCTGATAATAGTCATAGTAGCTTACAAAATATTCCACGGCGCTTTCAGGGAAAAATTCCTTGAACTCGGTTGCTAGCTGAGCGGCCAGGGTTTTGTTGTGACAAATAACAAGGGTTGGCCTCTGTATTCTCTCGATGATATTGGCCATGGTGAAGGTCTTGCCACTTCCAGTAACTCCAAGCAGCGTCTGCTCCCGGTGACCCTTGTTCAAACCTTCAACCAGCTTGTCTACAGCCTGGGGTTGGTCCCCAGTAAGACCAAAATCGGAAACTATTCGAAAGTCAGGCATCGCAGTTACCCCAGCGAAATAAACAATCAAGACTTACGCAGTTGATCGCTGTTTTGAAGGTGCGGCCATTATTAAACAAACAAAGATTGGTATTCAAGTGCGTAACTCCTAAGTAACACCAATATACCTTAAACAACGAGAATTTGCACAATTGAGTGAAGGGGACTGATTCTTGACAACAGGCCGCGAAAGATACACAATCTTGCTTTGCTTGTGGCCGAATTTGAGAACAGTACGAAAAGGTGACAATAATTAAGAAGCGCAGCAAGGTTGTTTCACCTATCACCAGATCGCTTCCGCTATTCACACTAGCTCATTTTAGCCATCATTTGACGATGGCATTGCTCTCTCCTCTTCTTCCCTTCATACGTCGTGATTTCTTGCTGTCGTACACTCAGGCGGGTGGACTGCTCTCTGCCTATAGTATTGCCTATGGCATCAGCCAGCTTCCCGCTGGACTGGCTGCTGACCGGTTCGGCTCTAGAATACTGCTCACCGTCGGCGTGGCCGGAGTGGCCTTTGCTGGTCTTTTGATTGGTATTTCTCCAAACTACTTCGTTATGGCACTGCTGCTGGTTGTCATGGGGCTGGCAGGTGGAGGTTACCATCCCTCGGCATCACCTCTACTCTCAGCCGCAGTCAAACCGGAGTACCGGGGAAGGGCGCTGGGAATCCATCAGATAGGTGGCACCAGCAGCTTTTTCCTGGCGCCGCTCATCGCGGCAGGTGTTGCCAGTGCTCTGGGATGGCGTGGCACATTTATCGCTATAGCCATCCCGACTCTGTCCTTCGGCATCATATTTCACATGCTCCTGGGTAAGATGGGTTATGCTGGCACTGCCCGGGGAAAGAGAGCTGAAGCTTCGGTGGCAGAGCCGTCTAAGCCGGGCGATCTGCGTCGGCTGTCGGCATTTATCGCCATTGGCATTGCCAGCATGGTGCTGCTTCAGTCCACGCTCCAGCTCACCCCACTCTACGCGGTTGACATACTTGGCGCCAGTGAGGAGCATGGCGCTGCCCTATTGTCAATCGCCTATTTTGGAGGCATTTTGGGTGGCCCTCTGGGAGGTTATGTGTCTGACCGTGTAGGGAGAATTCCGGTAATAATCGCCGTTGGCCTTATCTCAGGGCCGGCGATTTCCCTTCTCAATCACGTGTCCCTGGACGTGAGCCTTTATGCCGTCCTGCTACTCATGGGTACCACTATGCATGCAGGCATGCCGGTGGTGGAGTCCTATATCATCAGCCACGTTTCACCGCAAAAACGTTCAACTGTGCTTGGCCTATATTATATGGTCAGCCGCGGTGGGCCGGCAATAGCGTTACTGCTCGGGTACCTTATTGATACCTATCAGTTCTACATCACGCTATCCGGCGTGTCTTTTGTCATGCTGGCTGTTGCCATTGCCGGCACGGCTTTGCTCTTGGTAAAGCGGGGGTAACCGCAGAACTCGAGATATTGAGCCAGGTGTAGCTCTGGATACTGGCAAGCACTGCCTTGTTTAAGAGATAGAGGTATGGTAAAATTTCGCTATCTCGATATTAAAGAAAGGAAACTGATGACATGAAGTCCTATGAGGAACTTGTCGAAGAGCAGGGGAGGAGGGAAAGTAGTTTCTTGTCCAACTTGGGAGAAGCTGAGTTAAGAGAATTACCTGATTTTGAAACTGGTGTAGGCCAGCGGCGTGAGGAAATTTTATTCAAAATAATTACCGAGATAGAGGATACTACAAATGCCCTTAATCAAGTTGAGCAGCTTTCTCAGAGACTTAAAAAATATCTGGAGCGTTTAAAAAAGATACATCGAACTCTCTCTGAGTAAGGTTAAGTCACGCAAAATATAGCGTAATGCAGTCTGAGTCGGAAGTATCGGTTAGGCTTCGTTTTGCGCCCAGTCCTACAGGCTATCCACATTTAGGCAATATCAGGACTGCTCTATTCAACTGGCTTTTTGCTCGCCATCACGGTGGCAAGTTTATTTTACGGATTGAAGATACCGACGTTGCCCGCAGGGTGGAGGGCGCAGTGGAATCGATATTAGATGGCTTGCAGTGGTTGGGATTAGACTGGGATGAAGGGCCTTACTTCCAATCACAACGGTTGCCAATTTACCATGAAATTGCCCACAAATTGCTTGAGGAGGGTTATGCATATTTATGCTATTGCTCTCCAGAGCGATTAGAGGCGATGCGCCAAGAACAGGCTAATCGTAAACAGCCACCAAAATATGATCGCCGTTGCCGAGATTTAACACAACATGATAGGACTCAGTTAGAAGCAACGGGTATTACTCCTGTGATCCGCTTTAAAACGCCTTTTGAAGGCGAGACCACTTTCCAGGACTTGATTCACGGCTTGGTAACTTTTAAACACGATACCTTAGATGACTTCATCCTGCTCAAATCCGATGGTTATCCCACATATCATCTGGCTAATGTAATAGATGACCAATTAATGGTTATCTCACATGTCCTCAGAGCCGATGAGTGGCTTTCCAGCACTCCTCGACATGTTTTACTTTACCAGGCTCTAAACTGGCATCATCCGCAATTCGCTCATTTACCCATGATTCTGGGACCTGATCGTGCCAAATTGTCCAAAAGGCACGGTGCCACCACTATCACAGAATATCAAAAGCAAGGATACATCCCAGAAGCCATGGTTAATTTCCTGGCGCTTTTAGGCTGGTCGCTTGACGACCGAACTGAATTATTATCCCAGGAAGAATTGGTGAAACACTTTTCTCTGGAAAGGGTGGGTAAAACAGCGGCTATCTTTAATAAAGATAAGCTAGAATGGATGAACGGGGTATATTTGCGCAAACTAAGCTTGGGAGAATTTGTCGAGCAAGCCATGCCATTTTTAGATAGAGATTTACCAAAATCGGTAGAACGCCCATTGAATAGCAGTTACGTAAGCCAGGTCCTGTCTCTCATCCAAGAACGAGCCAAAACTTTGGCTGAAGTTCCTCAGCTTGCAGACTTTTTCTTCGTTGACGAGCTGCAATACGATACAGACCTGTTTTTAAGTGGGAAACTGGATACTAAATCGGCTGCTAAAGCTATTAAGATTAGTTGGCAAAGTTTGAAAAGAGTGACGTCCTGGGATGCCACTACGCTTGAGGGTATTCTGCGCCCTCTTACCACAGAACTAAGCTTAAGCACAGGGGAATTGTTCGGCTTATTAAGGATAGCTGTTACAGGGCGCACTGCAGCACCACCATTGTTTCAGACTATGGCAATATTGGGAAAAGATAAATGCTTGAAACGACTTGGTATGGCGGTGCAGCTGCTATCCAATTATTTTAACTAGAATGCCACATATAGCTTAGTGTAAGGTGTTAAATATTTTTAGCTCTTAACCAGCCTACTAAAATGGTTAAAAATTTACAATATTTGCTTTAAAAGCCCCAAAGGTATTGACAAAGATTTGTTCTTATAGTAACAATATAGATATAACAAAAATAAAAGGAGGGCATGATGGCTACAGCTTATTGCATGAAATGTCGGAAGAAAGTTGAGATAAGGAACCCAAGCCGGGTTATACTCAAGAACCGCAGACCAGCAACAAGGGGTGTCTGTCCTAGCTGCGGCACAAAAGTATTCCGAATAGAAAAACGCTGATTTTCTACGGCGGTCACCGGGTGTTGAGGAGCCACGCATTAGCGGTGACTCTGTTCATGTTTGCGTGAACTCCACAGGCGAGAGAGCTTAAGTCTTTCGGGGATATTTATTTCCCGGGGTATTCTGGTATCTTTTTGGGAATGGTCTCAAAAAGCAAACAACAGTGAGTTTGTTATCTCTCTCAGACTGGGTGTTAAAGTTTTTTGTTTGCACATCTTAGATTCAAAATCCTCTAGAAAAATTTTTGGGCTTCTCGCTGAATATGTTTACATTCTCTTAATAATGGAGCGGGGATCAATCTATTCCTGCCGAAAAATATGTAATCCAGCTTGTAGATCTTAAATTCCTCCTCGATTCCATTGCGAACCTTCTTCTGCTACCAATTTCCCTTTCCATGTTGAATTCTAGCAACGGAGAAGGACTTTTAATTTAGCTTGAATTAGTTTACACTTTACCAAATATGGCTCAGAAATATAATCCTAGGGAAATTGAAAAGAGATGGCAACAAAAATGGTCGGCTGATCATATTTATGAGGTAAAGGAAGATAGTAGCCGCCCGAAATTTTATGCCCTGACCATGTTCCCATATACCTCAGGAGACCTTCACATTGGTCACTGGTATGCCATGGCACCCTCAGATGTTCATGCCAGATTCAAAAGGATGCAGGGCTATAATGTGCTTCATCCTATGGGATTTGACGCCTTCGGGTTACCAGCGGAAAACGCTGCCATTAGCCATGGAATTCATCCATACGACTGGACAATGAAAAATATAGAGAATATGCGTCGGCAACTTAGAAGCATAGGGGCAATATACGATTGGAACCGCGAAGTAATTAGTTGCCTACCGGACTACTATAGATGGACGCAGTGGTTTTTCCTTAAATTTTATCATGCTGGTCTGGCCTATCGGGCTGAAGCGCCGGTTAACTGGTGTCCTAGATGTCAAACAGTGCTGGCTAATGAGCAAGTGGTAGGGGAAGGTTTTTGTGAGCGGTGCGACGCGCCGGTGACTAAAAGAGAACTGGAGCAATGGTTCTTCAGGATTACCAAATACGCCGAAGAGCTTCTCGACCATAGTTGTCTGGACTGGCCAGAACGCATAAAGATAATGCAGAAGAACTGGGTGGGCAAGAGCGAGGGGGCTGAAATCGCCTTCTGGTTGGAGCATAAGGGTGTAGAACAGAAAGAGATAAGAGTATTCACCACTCGCCCGGATACTATTTTTGGTGTGACTTTCTTCCTACTGGCTCCGGAACATCCTTTAGTTTGTCAATTGACTACCCCGGACCGTAAAGCTGAAGTAGGCGAGTATATTGCTTGGTGTCGGCGGCAAACTGAGTATGAGCGAGTATCACTGGGCAGGGAGAAAACCGGGGTTTTTCTGGGAAGCTACGTTGTCAATCCGATGAGCGGAGAGCAAGTACCTATCTGGATTACTGATTATGTATTACCTACTTATGGTACCGGAGCAGTGATGGCAGTGCCTGCTCATGATGAAAGAGACTTCGAATTTGCCAGGAAGTTTAAACTAACTGTAAGAACAGTCATTGCTCCTCCGGGTTGGGCAGGTGAAGAATTAACGGAAGCATATACGGGGTCAGGTACCATGGTGAATTCTGGGGAGTTCAGCGGTTTACCCAGCGAACAAGGATACCAGGCTATCTGTGCTTTATTAGAGCAAAAGGGATGGGGCAAGCGGAAGGTTATTTATCGTCTTCGCGATTGGCTTATTTCTCGGCAGAGGTATTGGGGAGCGCCCATACCTATGATTTATTGTGATAAATGTGGCATAGTTCCTGTGCCTGAGGAGGATTTGCCTGTATTGCTTCCTCCCGATGCGGAGTTTAAGCCTACCGGGGAATC
>Ga0209636_10003101_pt1 | contig 16946 bp, 20 predicted proteins | sample DeeMarSWOR152_54_FD_187464 | JGI IMG/M metagenome (GOLD analysis project Ga0209636, IMG submission 187464) | Marine sediment microbial communities from White Oak River estuary, North Carolina - WOR-1-52-54 (SPAdes) (version 2) | ecosystem: Environmental > Aquatic > Marine > Intertidal zone >...
GCTTCTTCTCCAACCTTTGGGTCTCCGCCTGCACCTAAACCACCTGTAATTTCCTTGCCTATTAGGACTTTAGTATCTGCATCTGAATACAAAAGATCCTGAGCATCTGTATTCATCGCGACGGTTTCTGCACCGACTATACCAACTTCCATCATTCTGGTTATCGTGTTGTTGCCTGCACCACCAGAACCAACAACTTTTATGCTCGCTTGCTTACTCGCGAGAATTTTTTCAAGTTCTTCATCAATCTCATGCACCCTTTTTCTTTCTAGTCTTTTGCCAAACGGTTGCACAGCCATTATTTTTCCTCCAGTTATTATTAATCAGGTACGAAAACTATTAATTTCTAAGAACAGTTAAACTTAAATCCTTATTGTGTAAATTCGTCGAGAAACCTAACTGTCTTTATATGTTTTATCCATTTCATCATGTTTTCAGCAATTGCTCTCTTGGTTCTTCTCAAAACATCTTTTTTCATTTTTATTTCTGCTATAGTTTCTTTGATTTCAATTTCAACGTTCTTATCATCTTTCATGAAGAATTCTAATATCGCTTTAACCTTGTCCAAATCTGTGGTTATCTTTTCTTTTATTTCAACTTCATACTCCAAAGTCTTTCCTGCCAAGGGATGATTGAAATCAACTCTAACTCTTCCACCAGATACTGACAGAACACGGCCTGCTAACCTGTTTATATTGACTGGCATACCAGGATAAGGATCCAAATCCTGTTTCTTGAATTCTGCTCTAGAAACGAGTTTTATGAATTCGGGTCTTCTTTCACCGAAAGCCTCTTCAGGCTTTACGACTATTTTTTTCTTCTCACCTAATTTCATCTTTTTCAATTCGTCTTCTAATCCTTTGACGACAAAATTACCGCCGATGACAACAGGTACAGGAGCATACTTAAAGTCTGGGTTGAATATACCTTCCTTTTTTGCGACATCTTCTTTAGTCAAGTCGAATATTTCTCTCGATTCACTAACCCTGCCAATGTAATCAATCCTTATGAAATCGCCATCTTCCATCTAATCACAAATGAACAATCTTTCGTTTCAAAACTTATAAAAACGATTTTCTATCAAAAATAAAACTGTTACTACCATCAAGTATTTATGTTTTAATCCTAAGAAAAATGGTAGGTGATGCGATGCTTTTTGGTGAAGAGGAGGACTGGAAGGAACTTCTTTCTGGAAAAGCACAAACCGAACTAGCGGAACTAATTGAAAAGGCGAAAATCCATAGAAGTGCATACATGCAAGCTGATGACGTTAAGGTAGCTCAACTCTGGGCCGCATTGACAGAAATTTCATTGGAAATGAAGAAACTTCAAGAAAGGCTTGGGCAAATTGAATTCTTGGCGAGAGGAATTAAAGAGATTGGCGAGTCTGCTAAGAAAGAAGCAATAAGAGAGAGAGTCATAGACCTTTTCAGACCAAAGACTACTACAGAAAAAGAAGAAATCGATAAAATAGTAGATTCATTGATGAAATTCTAAATTCGATCTCTAGTCAAAACAGAAAGATTTAGTTATAAGAATGAGTTATTTTGAGTTATTTTGACATTCTTTACATGCACCCTTTCTCGGGTCAAGGCATTCAATGCATACTCTTTTTCCACAATATACACAAATCATCAATACTCGACTGATCCGGTTGCAGACTTGACAAGTTCCTCGTAAAGGCGTTTGATCACCCTATTTAAAATACAATTTTCACTTCATATTTATGTTAAAACCAATCAAAAAGCTATTGCAAGAGAATTTCAAGGAGAAATTTAACAGAAAAGAACTATCCTTGTTACCTTCGAGTTATCAGAAAATTGGCAATATTGTTATTTTGAACTTGAAGGAAGAACTATGGAAGTACGACAAACAGATAGGTCAATTCCTGTTGAAGAAAATTCCTGATACTAGGACTATATGTAGAAGGACAGGTTTCATAACAACTGAACAAAGAAGACCACAATTGGAAGTAATTGTGGGGGATAAAAACACGGAAACCATTCACAAGGAACATGGAATCCTCTACAAACTGGATGTTAACGATATAATGTTCGCCAAGGGCAATTTAAACGAAAGAAATAGGATCACAAAGTTGGTTACAAAAAATGAAACTGTTGTGGACATGTTTTCTGGTATAGGTTATTTTAGTATTCCAATAGCTAAACTCTCAAACCCAAGAAAGGTAATTTCTATAGAAATTAATCCCGTCGCTTATCACTACTTGTGTGCGAACATTAAATTGAATAAAGTCGAAGATAAAGTCATTCCAGTTCTTGGAGACTGTGTTGTTGAAATTCCTAAGTTGGGAAGAATAGCTGACAGAGTCATAATGGGATTATTGCCGAGTTGTAAGGAATACTTAATAGATGCTATGAAAGTCATTAAACAGAATGGAGTCATACATTATCATGGAACTGCTAAATACTGGAAGGAATTGTTTGATGATGTGAAGACTGCTGCTGAGATTGAGGGGTTTAAAGTGGAATTGATTAGAAAGGTCAGAGTAAAGTCTTATGCACCGAGAATTTATCATTTGGTTTTGAATTGTAGAATTTATTAATTCGTATTAAATCTTAAATTTTAAGGTAAAAATTCCTTCTTCTTAATCTTCGTCGGCAAATAAACCTCAGTCATGAACTTCAACCCACGACCAGAAAGAGCCTCCAACTCAGCCTTTACCTTTCTCTCAACCATCAACTTCAATTCCTTCTGCCAGGCAGGATGCTTGAACCAATCATACCTCAACATCTCATGCGCCCTTTTGATGTCCACTTCCTTCGCCTTGATAGTGAAATCATGCAACTTAAACTCATCTATGTCACTTATCGTCAAACCTATGAACTTGGCAGTAGGACAACCAAGCCTTTCAGAAATGTGAGCAAGAGAAATACTACCATACTTTATCACAGAGTAAATATACCATCCATACGAGTCGGCATCTGTGAAAACATAAACAGGCAACTTAAATTCTGTCGATAATCTCTGTATCAATCTTCTCGGTCCTCTTGCCGCCTGACCTTGAGTAGTCACAAGAATGCAATTTTGCTTCTGCCAGAACTTATCCTCATGCAATCTTTCAAAAGCCGCATTCTTCTCCATGACCAGAATATATTTTGCGTTCGCTTTCTTGAAGATCAATTCCTCGACATTACTTGGGATCGCCCATCCGCCTGAGCCTAGCCTAGACCAGTCTATAACATCTCCTCTATCCTTTATGACAACATTGCCAACAACCCTTCCTCTAACATCCGCATTCAAATGTAATTGTTCCCTCAACAAATCTAAAGTAACTTCCAAGTCTACAACAATCGGATCACTCTCTCTCTGTTCATCAAATGTGTTCTCATCAGAATTTGGTAGAGTTCTCTTTAATGCATAGAATAAATCTCTCAGACTTGTATGAATACCCTGTTCTTGTAATTCTTTACATAAGGAAGCGACAAGCATCGTTTGCATAAACGGCTTGGCATGAGCAACGTTGAACAAGAATCTTTTGGAAACTTTATCACCCAGAGTCAATTGTTTCGTCTTTTCATCATAAATTACATTAGACAAAGACCTTACAGGTATGTCTATATCAGGATTCTTACCAAGATCAATATTCTTTAAAACTTCTTCACCCAGACCCTTTAGTCTCTTCTTTACCTCTACCATCTACAACCGCCTTAGTACTTTTTTTAATCATATTCATCAATTTATTTAAAATAGGTTCGGGTTTTTTGTTAGTTAATTTAGCGACAGCGTTCGCAACTTCTGGCAAGTATCTGTCGAATATCTCTCTCCTCTTCCTCTGCATCTCAGCCCTTCTCTTACCAGCCACATGTTTATACAACCTTCTCCCAATTTCTTGCAAGGCTAGTTTAATTTCCTTGATTATAACAGGATATGATGCTATAGCTTGTTTGCTCTCGGAAATGTAAGGGACCCAGACAGATGCGAGATGAACCATTACAACTGCTGGACCGACCGGTAAACTCCTTCCAGATTGTGTTAGGCCATATCTACGCCAATCAGTTGCAGCAATGGATTTGGTTATCGCACAATCTCCCTCTTGGTACAACAATGGAACCCTGTTCGTAAGCCTCATTATCTTGGCAGTACCTTCTTGTGGCAGTTCACCACCATACGCTACAGCAACTTCCACTTGGAACGGGTTTCCTCTGTAGACTTCAGGTGGTCTTGTCACAGCAGCATAGAATTCTGCGTTAAATTCTTTTTTCAAACCCTTGATTAGTAAATCTTCACCCAATGGTGAAAGACAATCTGTCGGTGGCCTGACCAGTTTCGCTTTCTGCATCGCTTTGAAAAGTTTTTCCGAATCCTCTATTTCTAGTCTTTGAGGGCTAATTTTCGGATCTATTCCAGCCAGTTCACATATGTCTTTCGCGGTCCCAGACCCAACCCTTGAAAAGTCATTAGTTAGGAATGAGGCAATAGTTCTAGACTTTGTTGACTTGAGCATCCTTCTCAAGATACCGAGTTCAACTCCGTGAGGATGTGGCATTATTTCTTTTGGTAATGGGGGCATTTCGTTTGCGCTCCTCGAAAATTCTAATTTTCCGTTTGGCCCATCAAAAATTATATCAGCATATGGGTTGGCAATAGCAACCTGTTTAATGTATTCAGGGACAGATTGCTTACTCTCAATAAATCTTCCCTCAATCTCCATTTCCACTTTCATCCCGTGCCAAACTTTTCCGTCGTTGATGAACTGATGAGAAACAACCTCAGGTTCATTCTTTTTCACATCGATCATTACCTCGTAATAAGAACTTTTTCCATTACCAGTGCTTGATATTATGTTTGTTGGTTTCCCAGTCGTTAGCTGAGAATAGAGTATTGCTCCTGAAGCTCCGATACCCTGAGTACCCCTTGACTGTCTCAACCTGAAGAATTTACTACCATACAAAAGTTTTCCTAAAGCCAAAGGTATCTGTTTGTCAGTCATACCAGGACCATTATCCTTTACCATAACCCTGAACCTATCTGTGCCATTTGCTTTAACTTCAATCCATATTCTCGGAAGGATTCTCGATTCCTCGCAAGCATCCAAGGAGTTATCTACAAGTTCCTTTATAACAGTAAGCAAAGCCCTAGTCGCATTATCATATCCCAGCAAATGCCTATTCTTCTCGAAGAATTCAGAAACAGAGATTTGTCTCTGATCCTTTGCCAATTCTTCCGCTGTTTTCGCGATAGTTTCTCCCACCATTTACTTCACGTCTTTTGCTCCAACCATCTGTACAATGTCTTATGCATACAACCTTCGATCAATTTCATTATAGCTTCCTTCGCTATACTAATTTTCTCCCACTGGCCTATAATACTTACAGTCTTCCCAAAGACCGAAATTTTAACTTCTGTGAACTTTTCTATTTGTTTCTTTGTTTTTCCATCAGTACCTATAATTCTTCCTTTTAATGTTTTTAATCTTTTCTTTGATTCAGTGAATTCAGTCAAGTTTATCACTTCCAAACCATATTCATCATCCAGTAAGTTCAAAGCATCATCAACATCAAACCCACGACCAAATGCCTTCAAGACTTGTTTGGCTTGGAAGACATTAAACGACTCTCCCTCTATCGACACGTCTTCATTAAATTTTATTTTTGTCTCGGTCAATTTTTCAATTTTTTTCTTTACTTCAATGTTTTTTCTTAAAACATTCTCTCTTTTTTGATTTATCTTAACGAAATCCTTCATTTTATGATCCTTTCCTTTATCGTTTGCTCCAATTCTTTATAAACATTTTCTGAGTCTTTTAAGACGACATTCGTCTTGGAAAAATACAAGTTTATGTTTTTTACATCCCTTTTTAGAAGGTCTAAGGCTGTGGCGTTTCTTATGGTCATTCCATGACTGAAGTCTATGAAATAAGGCTTATCCCAGAAAAGAATGTTGTAAGCACTCAAATCCCCATGGACCAAACCACCCTCAACAAGTTTCTTCAAATTCTCTAAAACACTTTCGTAAACATCTTCGGGATTTTCCAGTTTTACGTCTATCAACCTTGGTGCAACTGAGCCTTTATCTCCAATAAAACCCATTATCATGACATTCTTCTTGAAGAATAACGGTTTAGGGCAATCAACACCAGCATCAGAGGCAATCTTCAAATTCTTATATTCTCTCTGACACCACAAATTAACGATATTCCTCCTATTTTTCCCAACCTTACGAAACCTCGGATCTCCAATCAAATATTTCCACATTGCCTTGAAATTGCATGACTCAATACAATAAACCTTTATGGCAACCCATTCTTTATTTTTCGTTAATCCAGACAATATGACAGACTCTTTACCTTCCTTCACCAACGATTCTACTTTTATTCCATTTTTGTTTAACAAACGATACAATACCAGGAGTGTGCGTTCGTCAAATACACCCCTGACTATCTTGAATTCCCTGTAATATTCTCTTTTATGTTTTCTTTTAAGGACCATAGATATCAGACGAGAAATTAACTACATTAGAGAAATATTCTTTAAGTAACCTTTCCTCTCCAACCATCTGGCCTGAGTTTGTGTATATCTCCATATCACATCCGCCCTTCTGTCTGACATGACTTTCCACGGTTGTAATAGTATAAGGTCACCGACTCTTATCCAAACTCTTTTCCTGAGTTTACCAGGAATCCTGCCCATTCTTTCCTTACCGTCATTACATTGAACGCGTAGTTTGTCAGAACCAAGCATTAGTTCTACGATGCCCAAGACTTCACCCTCTTTTGGAATTCTAGTTCTGGATATCTCTTCTTCTTCTGTCAGTTCCTCCCTTTCTTTTGCCAGACAAACACCTAATAATACTCTAAAAGTTAACCTAATAAAACTTTTATTGTTGATTTAAAAAGAGATTCTTATGAATGCTTTTGTTTTGAGACTGGGCCATAGAAGAGGTCGCGATCCAAGATTAACTACTCATGTAGCATTAACTGCTAGGGCCTTGGGTTGCGATGGGATAATACTAAGTGGAGAGAAAGATGATTCTGTTATGAATTCTATCAAAAAAATTGTTGAAAAATGGGGAGGATCCTTTGAAATTAGGTATGAAGGTAATTGGAGAAAAACAATCAAAAATTGGAAAGGAAGAATTGTTCATTTAACAATGTATGGTTTACCCATTCGAGAAAAAATTAATGAAATAAAAAAATGTAAAGAAAATTTACTTGTTATGGTCGGTTCAGAGAAAGTTCCTGCAGAAGCATATGAATCATCAGATTGGAATATTTCGGTAACAAACCAACCACATTCTGAAGTTGCTGCATTAGCTATATTTTTAGATAGATTATTCAGAGGAAAGAAGTTGAATAAGAAGTTCAGAAATGCTGGCATAAAAATTATACCACAAGAAAAAGGAAAGAAGACTATTTCCTTGTAAGTAGCACAACCCTACTAGGTTTGAAATCATCCTTTATTTTATAAGCAGTAAATTCTTCTAACTCTTTGGCAAAACTTACAACATCCTCATGAAAAGGCATATTCTCTTTTTTCAATCGATTCTGTGATTCTCCGACCCACATATAACCTTTAGGTTCAATGAAATCAGGATTAGCTTTCTCTATCAATTTTGCATATTTTTCCGTAGATTTCATGTTCAAGTTTTTCACAAGTGTCAATCTTATAACCGTCTTGCAATCAAAACTATTCATTAATTCTAAACTCTCATTCAATTTTTTCCATCCACCCCGAATCAAAGGATTATGGATTTTCCTATAAGTTTCTTCATCTGGAGCACATAAACTAATGTAGAGCTGGGTCGGTTCTTTTTCTAAACTCTTCAATCTTTCTGGCATAGTCCCATTTGTTACTAAAAAAGTTGTCATCTTTCTCTTGTGGAACTCTTTTATTAATTCCGATAACTTCGGATACAAGGTTGGTTCTCCAGCCAAACTTATTGCGGCATTGGTCGGGTTTTGTGCTTCTTTCCACTTCTTTTTATCCACTTTAAAATTTCCTTTGAAGCCAGTTAATAATAATTTCTGATATTTAATGAGCCCTTCAATGATTTCTGCTGGTTCATCTATAGGAAAACCTTTCATATCACTTCCAAGAGTTGCTGAGACGGCCCTCCAACAAAATTCACACCCATGCGTGCACCAGAACAAAGCAGGAGTACATTGCAAACATCTATGACTTTCAATTCCATACCACTTTTGTTTGAAACAAGTCCTATCATGTCTTAAACTTTCCCTAGCCCATCTACATATCTTAACTGCAGAATGCTGGTGTTTACCTACTATCCTATACCCCTGTTTGTAATACAGATCTAAGAACTTCTTTGGAATTTTTCTTTCAGTCTTAGGTATTGACATAATTTAAATCATACAAAAATGAAATTTTAAATAATGAACAGAAAAGAATTTTTCAAACTCACTAAACACAAAATTCTAATCACTGGAATTATAATACTTTTATTTGTAATCAATATTTTAACCGGGATATTTGGTGGGTCGCACTTCAACCTTTTCATAATTCTACCAGTCATTCCGTTCGTGATCCCAGTTTTTTATGTCAATGCAGTAATAGCGTTCATTATTATAATCGTCGGTCTTATAGTTGAAGCTTTTTATCTGTATTCTATCTCATGCTTTACTACTTCAATTTATAACAAATATCTCAAAAGATTGAAAAGTGAGTAAATTTCAAGATTGTTCTTTCAAGACACCAATCTCTATGGTTTGGCTTTCAGTAACGCATTTTGATTTGACATTAATATCAATATTATACTTTCCTTCCGTTCCAATACTTGGGCTGATATACAAGAACAATGTCTTTGCTTCTTCTGACTTGAGACCAAATTCAGTCGGTTTAATGACTGCCCATTCCGGTCCGTTCAAAGAAACTTCATAATTATCGCCAAAACTACCAGCATTTATTGTCCTAAATTTAACCAATTTGCCTTTACCTACTTCAGTATCGACTTTATTTTCGTCTGGGAAAAGAAGCAAGGAATAATCGTTACAATCACCGCCGAAGATTATCAACCTTGCAGATTCTAAGACCAAACCAGATAATAAAACAACAATCGCTATCAGAGTGAACAGGAAAGCCAAGAAACTATTGAATTTCATTCAATCCCCTCAAAATAACTCTAAAAGAACAAAGATCAAGTCTAATATCCCTATGATTAATCCTGTTATGACTATGAAGAAACCTAGCTTTGATTTAACCTTTGCTTCGACAGCGACAGCCAAGAAGACGAAAAAGCTGGCTATCAATAAAATATTTCCTATCAAAATATTCACCTCATGACTACCAAGTATATTGCAATCAGGATGATTATGACTACTATTACCGCGACTAACACGGATCTTAAAACCCTATTCTGCCAGATGGTTTCCCATATTCCGATTACTTCGCCAGTTGGGACTTCCATTCCTGGAACAGTTGTGGTTGTAGTTTCAATTGTCGGTTTTGTAACTTCTGAAATTGTTATTCTCAGATTTTCTGTGTCTTCGCTCTTGTCTGATTTTACAGTTAAACTCGCTTCTTGGACCCCTTCAGTTCCAAATTCAGGACTAAAGTAGACGAAAATTTCTTCAGTTTCATTCGATTTTAGAGTCATAGTGGAAGGTTTGATCGATACCCAATCGACATCAGAGAGAATATTAAAAGTATCTTCCCTTGTTCCAGGGTTTGTTACAATTGCTTTGATCAATTTTCCCCTTCCCATCTCTACATCAATATCTTTTTCTTCTATAATCAGATCAACATCATAACATTTGAAGACAACGAATTTTATGATCCCCCCGGAACTTGTGTAATCAGATTCAACATCAAAACTCATCTCGTATGTCCCTGCTTTATCCTTTAAGAACAATATTTTCAAGGCTGAAGATTCACCAGATTCAAGTTCTAATGTTTCAGTGATGTTCAATTTCTCTATCTTCAGGACGTAACTATCCTTCTTCAATCCAGTATTCTCAACAGTGATCTCGGATTGTAATGGCTCTCCAACACAAGTTTCCACTTCCTCTGGGTATGAAATATCGACTTTATAACAATCTACTATCTTTATCATACCAGAAGTCTTGGAAGTTGCATAACTGCTTGTAGATCTCGCTTCTAATTCTAGACTATAGTCGCCTATTTCTACATCAATGGGGTTTATTTCTATGGTTATTTCCTTTTCTTCCCCTACACCAAGAATATAACTTTTCTCTTTTAATTCAACGAAATCAGAAGCATCACCAGAAATTTCAAAAATCAACTCCTCAGCTGAAACCCCATTGTTTTTTATTGTGGCTTTAATCTCGGATGTTTCCTGAAGACATGTCTTTGTTTCTTCTGGCAGTGAAATTTCTATCTCATGATCAGAAACTACTTCTAGCGTGAATGTGTCAGTCGCATTTGAATGATCTGATACTAACACAGAAGCCTTGAAAGTACCAACTTCACCATAACAGTAAGGTGTGACAAACAAATAGACTTTATACTCTTCCCCACTTTTTGATGTTACAGAGTCTTCACTTAAAGTATACCAATCTTCTGGCAATCCATCTACCATGATAGAAAAGGTATCTTCACTTTCACCATTGTTAACGATGTTTATGTCGAAAGTTGCTATGTTGCATGGGTTAACCGTCAATTTCTCTGGACTTACAGATACAGAAACTTCAAATTCTTTTGCGTAAGAAATAGAAGTAAGGAAAAGGAGCCCAAAGAACGTTAAAAATGCCAACTTTGTTGACATCAGTATCAAAATATATCTTTGATATGAAAAGATTTATCCCTTATTGGGAAACATTTATAATATTAACGGTATTAGAATAGAAAATACGCCTCGGTGGCTCAGCCCGGTAGAGCAGCTGGCTTGTAGCTGGTCTTTTGAAAAAAAGATGATAGTAAGAGACCAGCGGGTCGGGGGTTCAAATCCCTCCCGAGGCTTCCAAGTTCTTTTATTTCAATGTTTTTTTAAGTGCATCTATACTCTTTAATTTTTTGAACAAAAAATTCAGAGCAGATTTTACATCTTCGATCTTCCTTATACCAGTGCAGATAACTTTGCCTGAGCCAAATAGTAAGAATGCAGCCTTAGGGTTCTTCATTCTATAGACTAAGCCAGGGAATTGAGACGGTTCATACTCAGAATTTTCCGATCCAAACGCGATTTTATCCAAGTCCAATCTTGCTGGGATCTGTGCTGAAGCAACTATGTTTTCTATCTGTATCGAGTAATTTTTTGGTTCGCCTATTTTGGCCGCCCTCATTACCTTTGCGACTTTTTCCACGCTTTTCCTAACATCTGCGATACTTCTTGCACCTGTACAGACAATCTTACCAGATGAAAAGATCAGAATGGCTGCTTTAGGGTCCTTCACACGATAAACCAAACCTGGAAATTGTTCTGGTTCGTATTCAGCTCCCTCAAGAACCTCGACCATTTTTTCCAAAGGTATTCTAATGTCAAGAGAAGCTGAAGCAACTATATTCTCGATTTTAATATTAAAATTTGTCATTATTTTTCTCCAATTCAAATTATATTCATATCTTTTCTATTGAATAGCAAAGGATTTAAGGATTCTGTGAAGTTAATAATTTATCCATAGTCATAATTTTCGCGGCAGTATTCTTGTTTCTAGAAAAAAAATTAATTTAAATCCTTCCAGTCATTCTTATTTCAGGTGATTTTATGGGGAGGGGGTCGGGTTACGGTAAAGTTATACTTTTCGGAGAACATTTCGTTGTCCATGGTATTCCTGGCATTGTTTCGGCAATAGATTCAACGACTGATGCTGAAGTCAAGAAGACTAACATTCTTGGTATAAACATCAGGGATGAAAGAAAAGGTTCTAAAGGTTACACGGAAAAGAAGAAAGTTCAACAAATTGAATCGATCAATAGGATGCTTGATGCAATGAGGTTAGATAGAAACGTTTCTTTGGATATCTGGTTGGGTGGTAATCTTCCTGGTTTTAGCGGTATAGGTGCATCAGCAGCCAGTAGTGTTGCAATTGCAAGAGCAATATCAAAAGAGTTTGGTTTTAACTTCACAGATGAAAGAATTAATGAAATTGCTTACGAAGCTGAAAAGTCATACGCTGGCACACCATCGGGTATAGACAACACTGCGGCTACCTTTGGTGGATTAATTTGGTTCAAGAAGAATTTATCTGGTCGTCCAGACAACATTGAGAGATTGAACATAAAGAAACCAGTCGAAATCATCATGGCCAATTCGGGTATAGTGGCAGATACGAAAGAGATGGTTTTGGGTGTGGCAGAAAGAAAGAAAAAATATCCTGAAAAGTATGACAAGATTTTTAAACAATATGAAGAATTGGCATTTAAAGCGAGAAAAGCCTTAGAGGATTTCAATTTGAAACGAGTTGGAAACTTGATGAACGATAACCATCATCTGTTACAGGGAATAGAAGTGTCTTGTAAAGAATTGGATTATTTGGTTGATCTTGCTAGAATGAATGGTGCTTATGGTGCGAAACTGACAGGTGGTGGTGGAGGCGGTTGTATAGTCGCTTTAACACCAGGAAAAGAATTACAAGAGAAAGTTGCAAAAACAATAGAAAAAGAGGGTTTCAAAGTTTTGAGGACGAAAGTTGGCGTGAAGAAATAATTTTATCGATAGAAGCTCTTAACCAATAAGTGTAATTACTAGGATTTCCTTTTATATCATTTTTTAATTCTTCTAGGTCAATCCATTTCCATTCATCAATCTCTTCTGGGTTCGGCTTAGGTTTACCATCGAATTTTCCAATAAAAACGTGATCATACTCATTCTCAAAAAGACCATTATCAAATTTCACCTTGTAAGCAAAAGTGAAAGCCTCCTTTAGTTCACAATCAAAACCCATTTCTTCCTTCAATCTTCTATGTACTGCCTCCCTCAAAGCTTCTCCGACCCTAGGATGACTACAACAAGTGTTTGTCCATAATCCCCCAGAATGATATTTTGATTTTGCTCTTCTCTGAAGGAGTAATTCACCGTTAGAATTGAAAACAAATATGGAGAAAGCCCTATGTAGTTTTCCCTCTTTATGCGTTCTTAACTTTTCCCCAATCCCAATTTCTTTATCGTTTTTATCCACGAGTATAACTTTTTCTGTCATTCTCATACCTTAAAGGTTAAAATTAGATGTATTTTAAAAGTTTTATTATATCACAATAAATGTATTTTTAAATAAATGTTTCTTAAATACAAGACAGTGGTTTGATGGGAAAAGATGAAGAAATACTAGAAAAATTGATGAAAGACGAAATAAAATTACGTGAAGTCGAGAAATTCACGGGTAACGACAGCAACAAAGCCACGAATATTAGAAGAAAATACCTTGAAAAGAAGTATAATATTAAGTTAGAAAATGTTGGTAAGAGTATTATAGATTTTAACGATGCCTTTAACAGAAACATAGAGAACCCGATCGGTGCAACTCAAATTCCTCTTGGATTTGCTGGTGAATTGAAGGTCAATGGAAATTATGCCAAAGGAATTTACCCAATTCTGTTAGCTACAACTGAGGGTCGTCTAGTCGCTGGTATGTCTCGAGGTATCAAATTATTCAACGAGTCTGGTGGTGTCACAACAACTGTCATAAAAGAAGGTATGGCCAGAGCCCCTGTTGTAAGGCTTGAATCTGCTAGGGATGCGGCCAAATTAATAAATTGGATCCATAGTAAAGAGGCTTTCGATTTCTTCAAAGAAGAATTTTACAAGTCAGCCAATTACGCCAAACTAAAAGAGGTAAAAGCATACACTTCTGGCAGGTATGTCCATATAAGGTTTAAATCAAGCACAGGAGCAGCGATGGGAATGAACATGATAACAATTGCATCCCAAAAAGCCATAGATGCGATGATACCCAAAGTTAAAAGGGAATTGGAGTTGAACGTGACTTTCATAAGTACCAGTGGTAATTTATGCACTGATAAAAAACCCGCATATATTGATGTCTTAGAAGGAAGGGGGGTTTCTGTTGTCGCCGAAGCAAAAATATCAAAAAAACTTCTTAAAGAAACATTTAGAGTAACACCAGAGATGATTGCAGAGATATGTAGGGTAAAATGTCTCCAAGGTTCTGCTCTAGCTGGATCACATGGTTTCAATGCTCATATCGCTAACGTCTTGGCATCAATGTACATCGCACATGGACAAGATCCTGCTCAAATCGTTGAGGGCTCTCAAGCTATTACAGATGCTGTGGTCGATAAAGAAGATTTATACGTTTCATGTTTTCTCCCAGCATTAGAAGTGGGAACTTATGGTGGTGGAACAAAGAGAGAGACGCAGCAAGAAGCCTTAAGATTAATGGGATTATATGGGGAAGGTGATGACGATGGCAAAACCAGATTAGCATTCGCAGAAGTTGTTGCTGCAGCATGTCTCGCCTCTGAGATAAATCTACTCTCAATAGAATCTGCAGGTGAATTAGCCCTTACTCATGGAACTTTGAAGAGAGGATAGAATGAAAGTAGTCGTTGCTATTACTGGTGCGTCTGGCTCTATTGTCGGATTAAAATTAATAGAGGAATTAAAAAAAAAGAAGATAGAAGTTGTCACGTTAATTTCTAAGTTGGGAAAAAAAGTTTTGGAGTATGAAACCAAAAAACGATTTAAAACAGATTATGATATTGATGATTTTTTTGTTCCAATAGCTAGCAGTTCACATAAAATAGAAGCATTAATCGTTTGTCCATGTTCCATGAAAACACTTTCAGCTATTGCTAATGGCTATGCTAACAATTTGATAGTTAGGGTTGCTGACAATTGTTTGAAGATGAAAAAAAAACTAATCTTGTGTATAAGAGAAACACCATTAAATTTGATTCATATTGAAAATATGAAAAAAGTAACTCTTGCAGGCGGTATAATAATGCCTTTGGATGTCGCTTATTATTTTGAACCAAAATCGGTTGAAGATATTACCGATTTTTTTGTCGGCAAAATTTTAGATTTGTTAGATGTTGATCATAATTTGTATAAGAGGTGGAAAGGATGAGTTTGAGGTTATTTCTTGAAAAACAAAAACCAAAAATCGTTGAAAAAGAAATCGATAAGAATGAAATCCCGTTGATCATCAAGAAAGATCAATCCCTTATTTTGTTCAATAAAATAAAGGGCTATGATTATCGAATTGTAAGTGGTGTATGTGGTACTAGAGACACAATAGCATCATGGTTCGGCACAAACAGAGAAAAATTGTTGTTTAAAATATCAGACGCGATTCAAAACCCCAAGGAATATAATATAGTTAAAGAAGCACCATGTTTTGAGGAAAAAAGCAAAAATCTTGATGATATTCCGTTGATGAAATATTATGAAAAAGATGGTGGAGATTACATTAGTTCTGGGGTGGTAATTTCTCGTGATTCTGACAGTAAACGTTTCAATGCCAGTTTCCATAGAATGATGAAAATCAGTAAAAACAAGATGGTAGTAAGACTATGCGAACGTGATACACTCAATTTTTTCAGGAAATACTCAGATGAAATGCCCATTTCAATCTTCATCGGACACGACCCCTCAGTCTTGATTCCAGGGGCCATTTCTGCTGGGGATATAGACGAATTAAAAATCATGAGTGCCTTAAGACCACTTAAAGTTACTGAATGTAAAACAAACGATTTACTAGTACCAGCAGAAGCGGAGATAATTATCGAAGGGAGGGTCACAAAAGAAAATCTGAATGAAGGACCTTTCATTGATATAAGCGGAACTTATGATGTCATCAGAAAACAACCAGTTATTGAAATTGATGGTATATGGCACAGAAAAAAACCAATTTACCATGCACTTCTACCAGGAGGCAATGAACATCTGTTGTTAATGGGTATGCCCCGAGAACCGACAATCCACAATGAAGTATCAAAAATATGTCCAGTTAGGGGTGTAAATATTTCAACTGGTGGATGTTCTTGGCTTCATTGTGTGGTATCGATAAAAAAACAGAAATCAGATGATGGAATGAAAGCGATTGAAGCTGCCTTCAAAGGACATCATTCTTTAAAACATTGCGTTGTCGTTGACGAGGATATCGATCCGTTTAATATGGAAGAAGTTGAATGGGCAATTGCAACTAGATTCCAAGCCAAAAAACAGATCTTTACAGATCAAAGAGGGGGCAGTAGTATAGATCCATCTACAGCAGGGCAAGATACACTACCAGGTACAGATAGGCGACTTACATCTATAGTCGGAATAGATGCTACAATACCTTTTGAAATGAATAAAGATAAGTTCAAAAAAGCAAAAGTTAGCGGCGAAAAATAATGATTTCTGTTGGAAAGGGGAAGTACAAAGTTTGGGTAAGGGAAGAAGTACTAGATAAAGGCATTATTTTGATTATCGGCGGTGGAGAAGTTTCACATGTAGGAAGTGTTGTTCTATCTGAACCAAAACGTAAACCCCGAGTCATTAACTTACTGGGACATAGAGAAGAGGAGATAGCTAAAGCTTTTGCGGAAAAAACATGTTTAAAGAAAAATGTACCTGTGTTATGTGTTTGTGGAATTCATATAGATTGTGCAACCCAAAAAGATATTAAAATACTCGTATCTAATGCTAAATCATTATTGAAGAAATATCTCGGCTGATGTCATGTATCTGACAAAAGAAGAAGAAAGAATGTTGGACGGGGAATATGGAAATGCAGTAAAAAAGTCAATGGAGATATTATCAGCTCTAGGAGAAATTTATGGCGCTGAAAGGCTAATAGAAGTCAATTCAGTACAGATTGCAGGGGTTTCTTATCATAATTTAGGGGACGCAGGTCTAGAATTCTTAGATGAGTTGGCCAAAGACGGAAGAGTTAAAGTTGTCACGACATTAAACCCAGCAGGAATGGATTTAGAGGATTGGAAAAGACTTGGTATCTCAGAAGATTTTGCAAAAAAACAAAATCTTGTTATTGATGCATTCAGAAAAATGGGAGTTATAATTTCTTGTACTTGTACACCGTACCTAATCGGGAATTTACCAATCTATGG
>Ga0209636_10003102_pt1 | contig 16935 bp, 14 predicted proteins | sample DeeMarSWOR152_54_FD_187464 | JGI IMG/M metagenome (GOLD analysis project Ga0209636, IMG submission 187464) | Marine sediment microbial communities from White Oak River estuary, North Carolina - WOR-1-52-54 (SPAdes) (version 2) | ecosystem: Environmental > Aquatic > Marine > Intertidal zone >...
GTCATTTAGTAAATGTTGAAAGTTGAGACCTGACCCCTCTAAGAGAAGCAACCAAAAGGTTGATAAATACGTATATTATATATAGAGGCAAATAGGTTTAAACATTAAATATATGCCAAGCGAGGATGTCATGAGCTTAAGAGAAATCCTGGAGAAGATAGTCAAAGAGGGTGTGCCAGTTTTATTGAGTGCTAACAATAAGGATTGGGAAGCTAGCGCCCTTCTGGCAAATCTATCCGAACCGATGTTAAGAAGACAGGCCTATCTTCAGCCAGGATTATACATTGCTGAGATCAATGATTCTGGTTACCTTGGCCAAGTGTTGTACCGAGTAAAGCCGAAGCATAGCCTATAAGGCAATAAAGATCTTGAGACTCAAGGCTTAGAAATTTTTCCCTCCTTAATTCTTTTTAATTATATAATTTATCCTCCCCAAAGCCACGAAACTTTGAAGCGGTTTATCTTGAATCAAGTTTTTAATACTCAGAAAATGAAACCATGAGATTAACTATCTAATGATCAATTTGGATTGGTGTCCATGGTCGAACACCATTTGTCACCCCAGCGAACACTTTTCCCAGGGATGATTACTTCCTTTTCTTCTGTCTCTCCTGTAATCAATAATGGCATAATTTTTGCTCTAGGATAACTATGTGAGGATTTATAAATGACAGCCTGTGAGGAGTCTCTTTTAATTGATATGTATCCGCTATCAATTATTACTTCATCTGAGGAGGAGTTATGTTTAGAAATTACTTAAAAATCGCTTTAAGGATAATCAAGAGACAAAAAGGCTATTCCTTTATCAACATCGCCGGCCTGGCTATCGGTATGGCCTGCTGTATCCTGATACTTCTATGGGTCCAGGACGAGCTGAGCTACGACCGATTCCACAAAAATGGCAAAGATATTTACAGAGTCATACAGGATATTAATTTTGCAGATCACAGTACTACCTGGGCAATCACTCAAGGTCCGCTTGGCCCGTCGCTAAAAAAAGATTTTCCTGAAATTATCAATGCTGCTCGAATTACAAGTAGAATATTTCGGCTGACTTACAATGACAAAAGTTTTGATGAGAGAGTAGGCATGGCTGATGGTTCTATATTTGAGATGTTTACATTTCCGCTTGTTAAAGGGAATCCGGTTACTGCTCTCTCCGATCCACATTCCATAGTCATAACTGAGGAAATGGCTGAAAAATATTTTGGCAATAAAGATCCTATTGGAAAAATCATCAAAGCGGATAAACAGTATGATTTTTTAGTTACCGGTGTTTTGAAAAAAATTCCTCGTAATTCACATTTGCAATTCGATTTTCTCATTCCTTTTATATTTGGCAGGGAACTTGACTATACTGTGGACAAATGGGGCAACACTCAATTTAGCACCTATGTGCAGCTTCAAAAAGGCATTCCATCTCAAGAAGTCATCCAGAAGATATCCGGTTATTTATACGAAAAGCCAACATTAGAAAAAGATGCCAGGCTAAACCTTCAGCCTCTATACAGGATTCATCTTTATTCAAATTATGAATTCGACTCAGCCCATGGCGATATCACCTATGTTACCATTTTCTCGATCGTTGCCTTTCTTATTTTACTCATAGCCTGCATCAATTTTATGAACCTGGCTACAGCACGCTCCGGCAACCGGGCTAGAGAGGTAGGAATGAGAAAGGTTGCCGGTGCCTATAAAACCGACATAATCAAACAGTTCTTTGGCGAATCGACCTTGCTTGCCTTTATCGCGTTGTTCTTTGCCTTGATTATCGTGCAGCTCCTTCTTCCTGTTTTCAATAACCTAGTAGCAAAAGAATTGTCAATGAATATAACCGGAAACCTTTATGCTTTACTGGGGCTATTAAGCATTGCGCTCCTTACCGGGATTATATCCGGAACCTATCCAGCTCTTTTCCTTTCAGCCTTTCAACCCGTTAAAGTGCTAAAAGGATCTCTGAAGTCAGGGGCGAAAAGTTCCACGTTTCGAAAAATTTTGGTTGTAGCTCAGTTTTCCCTCACAGTACTTTTAATCGTTTGTACGACAATTGTCTATAACCAGCTCAATTTCATGCGGAACCAAAAGCTTGGTTATGACAAGGAACACATGATTTATATGTACATGAGGGGAGATATGCGAGAAAAATTTGAAGCTGTGAAAAATGAATTACTGCAAAATGCAAATATTTTGGGAGTTACGGCCAGTTCAAATGTCCCTACTTATGGATACTACTTCTCAAATAGTAAGTGGCGTTGGGATGGCCAAAATCCGGATGAAGAGACTTTGATGAGGGCGGTTTTCATAGATCATGACTACTTCAAGACATTCGGCATGGAAATGGCTGAAGGAAGAAGCTATTCAAAGAAATTCTCAACAGATGCGACAGAAGCGATCATGGTCAATGAAGCTGCGGTCAAGGTAATGGGAATGCAATCACCCCTTGGGAAGAGCCTCTCTATAAATGATTTTCAAGCCAAAATAATAGGAGTTGTGAAAAATTACCATTTCAGGTCCCTTGATCAGGAGATAGATCCTTTGATTCTAGTTTATAACCCTAATCCCTGCCGGATTCTGTTTGCTAAGCTCGCATCCGATAATATTTCTAAGACTATAAGCTATATTGAAAATATTTGGGAAAAATATGCTCCTGGCTATCCTTTTAATTATCGTTTTCTCGATGAAGCCCTGGATGGTTTGTATAGATCTGAACAGCGAATCGGAACTATCTTAAAATATTTTTCTATCCTGGCCATATTTATTTCCTGTTTGGGATTGTTCGGATTGGCTTCTTTTATGGCTGAACAACGCACCAAAGAAATCGGCATTCGAAAGGTACTGGGAGCAACTGTGTCAAATATTGTTTTGCTGCTCTCCAGGGAATTTTCCAAATGGGTGTTGGTTGCAAATGTTATCGCTTGGCCGGTGGCTTATTATGCCATGCATAGATGGCTACAAAGTTATGCTTACCATATAAATATTACACTTTGGTCATTTTTGATGGCTGCAGGGTTGGCTTTAATCATTGCGCTTTTAACTGTCTGTTACCAAGCCACAAAGGCTGCCCTGGCTAATCCTGCGGATTCATTGAGGTATGAATAAGACTCTATTTCCATATTTTGCATCAAACTCAGGCAAAAGATTGCGGAAATCAGCTAAAAGATACAATTAACCTTTTTTTCCTTTTGTCTGCCACCACCACAGCAGGCTTCTCGCATTCAGAAATATTCTGTATAATCTCTATATTCTTTGAAAAAGCGCTTTTCCGAATGAGAAAAACCGAAACTGAAATCATTTCAGGAATCTTAGAAATAAAAGGGAAAACAGTCATTGATATAGGATGCGGGACAGGCGAGTTGGTGAGGTGGACTCTCGTTCAATGGTTTCAAATTTCGGTCCATTTGCAGAACCAATATTCTGAGTAAATTGACTGGATAGAGAACATCTCTATCTGTAATCAAATGTTCATTGTCGAACACCAGTTGTAACGTCAGCGAACATTAATATTTCGGATATTTTCTTCTTCCCAACTTTTTTCTCTTGTAATCCATGATGGCATAATTTTTGCTTTAAAAATCCCCTTGGAGGTTCTACCTGCAGCGATGTATTCGGTTATTTGCTATCCGTGCAAAGGAATTAAGATATCCATTGTTCATTTCTTTTCCTAACAGGAGGAAACATGTTTAAAAATTATCTGAAAATTGCCATCCGGAACATCCGGAAACATAAAGGATATTCGTTTATCAACATCGTTGGGCTTGCTATAGGCATGGCTTGTTGTATCTTGATAATCTTATATATCGCCCACGAACTCAGTTACGACAGATTCCACGAAAACGCAGACAGGATCTATCGCATGGGGATAGACGCCAAAATGGGGGGAAGTCCAATTCTTGCACCCCTCAGCAACGCTCCTTCTCCCCTTGTTCTGAAACAGGACTACCCAGAAGTCCTTGATGCCGTCAGGATCCGGCCAACATTTCCCGTTTTAAAAAATTTAGTGAAATACGAAGATAAACAGTTCTATGAGGAGGGCGTTTTATACGTGGACAATTCTTTCTTTAACGTCTTTACTTTTCCGATGATAAAAGGTAATCCCAAAACAGCCCTGAAGACCGCCTACTCGGTGGTTCTCACTAAAGAAATAGCCACAAGATATTTTGGCGAGGATGATCCTCTTGGGAAAGTCTTAAGATTTAATGATCAGGAAGATTTTACGGTGACCGGTGTTGTCAAAAATGTTCCTCAAAATTCTCACTTTACTTTTAATATGTTGTGCTCGTTTGAGACTCTTTATGCCCGAGATAGAGAGGCTTATGAGAACTGGTTTAACTGGAACCTTTATGCTTATCTGCTTCTTCCAGAAAACTATGACTACCATGAGCTCGAAAAAAAATTTCCTGCGTTTGTTGCCAAGCATATCGGGAAAGAACTGAGAGCCTTTGGAGGTGAGATGAAATATTTTCTCCAGCCTATAACAAAAATCCATCTCCATTCAAACCTTCAGTTTGAATTATTTGGCAACAGCAGCATTCTTTATATTTATATATTTGGGGCTATCGCCCTTTTTATTCTCCTTATTGCCTGTATAAATTTCATGAATCTGGCCACTGCTCGATCGGCCAACAGGGCCAAAGAAGTCGGGCTGAGAAAAGTTGTCGGCGCCAAAAGGAAAGAAATAATCAGGCAATTTCTTGGGGAATCCTTTGTTTACAGCTTTTTCTCACTATTGATTGCCCTGGTGCTGGTTGAATTGGCGTTGCCCTTTTTCAGGTCTCTATCTGGTATCGATTTGAGATTAAGCTATGCAAGCCTTAGCTGGCTCATCCCGGGTTTCTTGGGATTGATTCTCTTTGTAGGAATTATTGCCGGAAGCTATCCTGCTTTATTCCTCTCAAGATTCCAACCGGTAAGAGTCCTGAAAGGCAGTTTGAAAGCCGGGGCTGCAAGTTCGCGTTTCCGAAGCATACTGGTGGTTGCTCAATTTGTCATCTCTATTTCGCTCATTATCGGAACAACCATCATCTTAAATCAGTTAAATTATATGAAAAACACAAGCCTGGGCTTTGATAAAGAAAAGGTTCTTGTCGTTCAGATTATGGACCAGAATATTCGACAATCACTCGACTCGATTAAAGCAGAGCTCAAGGGAATCCCAGGAGTTATCAATGTCAGCGCAACATCCACAATCCCTGGGGAATTTCCTGATAACACACCATTCATTCCAGAAGGATTTTCTGAAAAGCAAGCACAGATTATGGAAAGCATAAATGTCGATCATGATTTTATACCGACTCTCGGTATGGAGATAGTCGCCGGCAGAGATTTTTCGGCCGAATTCAAGACAGACCGCGAGGAAGCGGCTATTATAAATGAGACAGCGGCTAAGAAATTCGGCTGGGATGATCCTGTTGGCAAGACCATTAAGGCGCCTACTTCTGTTGCTTTTGAATGGGGAACAAGGAGGATTATAGGAGTTGTCAAGGATTTTCACTTGGCATCTCTTCATAAGGCTATCGGGCCGCTCTATATTAGCAATAGACCTGGCTATTTGAACTCAATAGTTATCAAGATCAGCTCTGAGAATTCTGTGCACACAATTGACCTGCTCAGGGAGAAATGGAGGGAAATCCAACCCAATCGTCCTTTGGAGTATTATTTTCTGGGTGATTCCTTTGACAGTCAATACGATGCGGAAGAGCGCTTGAGCGACCTCGTTGCCTCTTTTGCTGGATTGGCTATCTTCATCGCCTGTCTCGGCTTGTTCGGGATGGCCTCTTTTGCTGCTGAGCAGCGGACCAAAGAAATCGGGATTCGTAAGGTGCTCGGAGCTTCGGTCCCTGGAATCGTCACCTTGCTCTCAAAAGATTTTTTAAAAATCGTGGGAATAGCAAATATTGTTGCCTGGCCCATGGCCTACTTTATTATGAAAAGATGGCTGCAGGGTTTTGCCTACCGGACGAGCATTGAATTGGGAGTTTTTATCCTAGCCGGTTTTCTTGCTCTGACAATAGCACTCATCACCGTTAGCTACCAGGGCATCAGAGCTGCCATTGCTAATCCGGCGGATTCACTGAGATATGAATGATTTTGGCAAAAAATAAAGAGTAGAACTCAATATAAAAATAAAATGATAATTAATTACTGGAGATAAAATTCATGCTTAAAAACTACTTAAAGATCGCTTTGAGAAATCTGACCAAACAAAAACTGTACACAATCATAACTATTTTGGGATTATCTATCGGGATAACATGCTGTCTGCTTATCATGCTCTATGTGAAGCAGGAGCTTAGTTATGATAGGTTCTATCCGAATGCAGATAGAATTTATCGGGTTGCCCATGAAGAGACAACTCCTCAGAAAAAATCTTATGAGACCGCCACCCCCACCCCGCTTGCCTTAGCACTCAAGGAAGAAAATCCAGAAGTCGAGCATATCACCCGGATTTATTTTGATTCGCAAGTGCTGTTTGAATATGAAGTCAAGCGCATTTTCGAAGACAATGTCATCTTTGCAGACCCTGATTTTTTTAATGTCTTCCCTTTTCAAATCCTTAAGGGAGACCTCTCCCATTTACTTGATGCTCCTGACTCTATGGTACTTACAGCTTCGATGGCTAAAAAATATTTTGGAGATGAAGATCCTATGGGGAAAGTTGTTCGCATCAATAACCAGGATAGTTTCAGGGTAACTGGTGTTATGGAAGATGTTCCAGTCAATTCTCACTTTCATTTTGATGTTGTGCTTTCTTTTCTGGCCAAAAATGAGCAGAACTTCGGAACCTGGCTGAACCTCTGGACTGGATTTACCACTTTGTACACCTATGCAGTGCTGCCGGAAAATTTGAATGTTGAAGAATTCACCCGCAGAGTTGAAAACATTATAACTGAACACTCTAAAAAACGAGCAGGAGTTACGACAAAAATATTTTTTCAGCCTTTAAAAAGTATTCATCTGTATTCTCATTTCGAAGATGAAATCGAGCAAAACAACTTCGTCTCTAATTTGATTATTTTATCTACAATTGCCTTTCTCATCCTCATCATTGCCTGCATCAATTACATGAATCTAGCCACAGGCCAATCGGAAAAGCGAGCCAAAGAAGTGGGAATGAGAAAAGTCTTGGGTGCGGAACGATTACAGCTGGTGAAACAATTCATGGGAGAATCCATTCTTTTAACTCTGTTGGCTGTGTTCTTATCACTGGTCTTGGTAGAAATTTTCCTCTCAACTTTTTCTTCTCTGGTCGGGAAGCCAATTAGATTTATTTATGGTGAAAATCTATTCTTTTTGGTGGGGTTTTTTGTTTTAGCTATCGTGATTGGAGCTATTTCCAGTATCTATCCAGCGGTGTTTTTATCCAGGTATCAGCCAGTAAAGACTCTAAAAGGCTTTAAGGATTCACCGAGAGGCTCGACGGGACAATTATGGTTTAAAAAAACTCTAGTCATTTTCCAGTTTGTTATCTCCATTTTATTGATCATCTGCGCCTTGATCATTAATCAACAGCTCCGTTATATGAGAAACGCTCGTTTGGGATTTGATAAGGAACATACCGTAGTCATTCCTTTACTCAACGAATCGGCTCGGAATCAATATGAAACCATAAGAAATGAGCTTATGACTCATGCGAATGTTGTTGGGGCAACAGCATGTTTTAGGTCACCTATCGGAGACAATGTCTTGATAACCAGAGCCTTTCCCAAGGGAAGAGAGGATGGTACGAATTTTATCATCTATATAAATTCTGTTGACTTTGATTTTATCAATAATTTTGGCATTGAAATGACGGCCGGGAGGAATTTCTCCAAAGAATATTCTACAGACGTGAAGAATGCCTTCATCATCAATGAGGCCACTGTCAGAGAAATGGGTTTTTTCTCATCTGAGGAAGCCCTAGGCCAAGAATTATTATTAGGCATTAATGTGAAAGGCACGATTATTGGGGTAATGGAAGACCACCATATCTCGTCGCTCCATGAGGAGATTGAGCCGCTGGTTATGGTCCATTTCCCTCAATTTTTTTATGCAATGGCTGTAAAAATAAATTCAGAAAATATTCCTCAAACTCTCAGTTCTATTGAAAAGACTTGGAATAAGTTCATACCCGAATTTCCTTTCATTTATTCTTTTCTGGATGAGTACATCGACCGGCTTTATAAAGGGGATGAGCAGACAGCTCGGATTGTCCGGACATTTTCGATCATAGCCATCTTCATAGCTTGCCTTGGCTTATTCGGTCTGGCTGCTTTTGCAGCTGAAAGACGTACTAAAGAGATCGGCATCCGGAAAGTGCTGGGAGCAACATCATCCAACATCACTTTCCTTCTATCCACGGAATTCACAAAATGGGTATTGTTAGCGAACATCATCGCCTGGCCGATTGCCTATTACGCCATGAACAGGTGGCTTCAGGGTTTTGCCTATCGCATCAACATTGGACTCTGGTCGTTTGTATTATCAGCCGTTATGGCTTTTCTGATTGCCTTGTTCACTGTAAGTTATCAGTCAGTTAAAGCAGCAATAGCTAACCCGGTGGATAGCCTGAGGTATGAATAAACATAGAAAGAAGTAAAAAGATATGTTAGAAACAACACTTAAAAAAATAAGGAGGATAGGATGAGAGAAGTAGTCCTTCAAATACCGACCTTAGAGGCAGAGCAAAACATCGACATCGATGTGAAGATCAATGGAAAAAAGCGGACACTGCATTACCGAGTCGAAATCATAGACTGGGACGATTATAATGGCAAGACAGCAGATAAGGTTGAGGTGATAAAAAAAGTCATAAAAGAGCATGATAGAGACTGGCAATTGATTGAAATCGGGATGCCTACTGATAGGAATATCCCGATTATGTTTCGAAAAAGACAGAAAGAGCTGAGAGTATAAGATATGGTTATAAATTGCCTAAAAATGCCTTTTAAGAAACATAGTTAAAAAGAGGGATGAATAGAGAGGATTTCTATTGCTTAAGAATGGAGGAACGTGATGATTGAACTTAAAGACATCACCAAATATTATTCAACCGGTTATGTGAAAACATACGCCTTGAGGGATATCAATCTCGAGATCAAAGAAGGGGAATTCATGACTGTGATGGGACCATCTGGTGCTGGGAAGTCAACCCTTCTCTATATACTCGGAATGCTGGATACACCTTCGGATGGTGAATATTACTTCTTCGATCAGAAAGTCCATAAGTTAAATGAAAGGCAGCTCTCAGAACTCCATAAGAACCGTATTGGATTTGTTTTCCAGAGCTATCACCTCATCGATGACTTAACAGTCTACGAAAACCTTGAAACCCCGCTTCTTTATAAGAAAGTCAAAGGAGCGGAGCGCAAGAGCAGAGTTTGCGAAATGCTCGATAGGTTTCAGGTCGTAGCTAAAAAAGACCTGTTTCCCAACCAATTATCTGGAGGTCAGCAGCAAAAGGTGGCTGTTGCCAGAGCTGTTATCACCAATCCCAAACTCATTCTGGCCGACGAGCCCACTGGCAATTTGAACACCAAAGAAGGCGAGGAGATTATGGAATTATTCAAAGAATTGAACGAGGATGGGACCACCATCATTCAGGTCACCCATTCCGAGAAAAATGCGGCTTACAGCAGAAGAATCGTCAATCTTCTGGACGGATGGATAGTCGATTAGCTAATCCCATAAAATGAGCAAGGTGAAAACTGATGATTATATTGGAGGTTTCCGATGCTGAAACACAATAAAATATTTTGTCTTTTCTCTATTCTATTTTTGCTCAATGGAGTTTGGGCTCAGCCGAAGGAGAAATCTTTATCTCTCGAGGACTGCATACTGAAAACGATGAGGAACAATCTTAGCGTTGCTGTTGAAGTGTTGAACCCAGAACTGGCTGATATTTCTGTAACCAGGGCTAAAGAGAAATTCATTCCGAGCCTTTCCTTTGGCTACGGGACAGAAAATACAAACTCGGCTTCTTTTTCCTGGATCGATGCCGCCGAACAAATAACGACTCAGTTCAATGATTACGCTGCTCAATTTGTCCAACTCATTCCTACTGGGGCGGAGCTCTCGGTATCGCTCTATGCTTACAAGAACGATACCAATAGAAAATTCCAGACGATTAATCCCCGTTATGGCAGCACCCTGTATTTTAATTTCACTCAGCCTCTTTTGAAAAATTTCGGATTTAAGGTTAACCGGAAAGAAATCATCATCGCTCAAAACAACAGGGATATTTCAGAAAACCAGCTCCAAACTGTTCTCTTGGATACAATATATAACGTGGAAGAGGCTTATTGGAATCTGGTATACAACATCGAAAATCTCAAGGTCAAAAAGCAGTCTTTAGAATTAGCTCAAGATCTTCTGGCTAAGAATAAAAGAGAGGTGGAAGTCGGGACGACTGCTCCTATAGAAATCTTGAGTGCCCAGTCTGAAGTCGCTACCCGTGAGGCCGATATTTTGCAGGCTGAGGCCATGGTTGAAAATTCCAAGGATCTTTTAAAGACGATCATCAACCTTGCAGCGGAAGAGGAAGAAGAAGAAGATATTGAGGTTATCCCTGTAGATAAGCCCACCTCCGAGAAGAGAGAAGTGACTCTGGAAGAGGCTCTTGGCGTTGCACTGGAGAACAGACCAGATCTCAGGGCGAGCAAGATTGATGTCAAGAGCAAGGAGATTAATCTGAGCCATGCGAAGAATCAGCTGCTTCCAGATTTGAGCCTCCGGGCATCCTACTGGAGTCCTGGGATATCAGGGACACAACTTCTTTATCTTGATAATGATCCCTTCTCTGGTGTTGTGATTGATACGATTCCTGGCACCTCTTCTGAGGCGTTAAAAGACACTTTCAAATTTAGGTATAAGAATTGGTTTGTGGGTGTAACGCTTAGCATTCCGCTCAAAACTTTTCTTTCCCGGGCTGAGCATGCCCAGGCTAAGACTGACTTGGATCAGTCTGTACTTAAGTTAAAAAATCAGGAACAGCAGATTTTCCTTGAGATAAAGACTGCAGTCAGAACTGTTCAGACCGATTATAAACGGGTTGAAGCCTATAGAGTTGCCAGAGAGCTGGCAGAGAAGAAGTTAGAGGCAGAGGAGAAAAAATTTAAGGTGGGATTAACAACCAACTATATTGTCCTTCAGTATCAAAGGGATTTAGCCGATGCTCAAAGTGCTGAGCTCAGGGCTGTCATTGATTATAATCTCTCTTTGGCTCGGCTGGACAAAACCTTGGGCATGACGCTGAAAAACAGAAACATAAGAATAGCTGACCTTAACTCTTAAGGGGTCAGGTCTCAACTTTCGACATTTTATCTTGGGAATAAAAAAAATATTTTAAGTTTTGCTTGTTTTAGTTTTAAAGCTCTTCCCTTATCCAGCTGCTGATTTCTTCTTGAGTGGGAATTCGGGCATAACACTTCACTTTTCCGTTAATCACTACCCCTGGAGTTCCGATGATTTTGTATTCAGAGATTTTCTTCAGATCGGTTATTTTTTGGACGTCGGCTACTATGTTTAGCTCCGCTAAAGCATTGATGGTTCTCTTTTCGACCTCATCACAACGGGGGCAACCTGGTCCTAAGATTCTTATTTCCATTTTTTCTCCTTTAAAGATGCCTTTAATTTTTATTCCCAAATCACGCTGCGATTGCTCCATAGATAAGACCTGAGACTGTGGCCATGATAATAACCAGCAGAATGTAAACAAGGGTTTTTTTCGTCCCGATAATATTCCTGATAACGAGCATATTCGGTAAAGAAAGAGCCGGGCCAGCCAAGAGCAAAGCCAAAGCTGGTCCTTGTCCCATTCCAGCGCCCAATAATCCTTCAAGAATTGGAATTTCTGTCAGAGTAGCAAAGTACATTAGAGCTCCTGCGATTGAAGCGAAAAGAGTCGCTCCCAACCCATTTCCTCCGACTAAATCAGCCACCCAATGACTGGGTATAAGTCCTTCTTGGCCTGGTCTCCCCAGTAAAAAGCCGGCAATCAAGACTCCTGCCAAGAGAAGGGGAATGATCTGTTTGGCAAATATCCAGGTTGAAGAAGTCCACTCCTTGAGTTCTTCCTTTTTGAACCAGGTGATGATCATCAAGGCGAGTCCTATGACAAAGAAGACTCCGATAAACCATTTTGCCTGATAGATAAAATACCAGATTGTCAAAGCTGGATCTGATTTTCCCCAATTGATGAAAACGAGTATTCCGATCATCGCGGCAAAATAAAGAATTGTTTTCCACATCGGCCTTGTTTGTTTTATATCTTCCATCTCGATCAGGTCTGACTGATTTCTGTTTTTCTCCACCTCTCTATTAAAAAGAAAATGCATGATTAAGCCGATAACGATGGCAAAAGTAACTGCCCCCAGCGCCCTGGCCAAGCCAAGCCTGTAGCCCAGAACCTTTGCAGTCAAGATGATGGCTAAGACGTTGATAGCAGGCCCAGAGTAGAGAAAAGCGGTGGCCGGTCCGATTCCCGCTCCTCGGGTATAGATACCGGCAAAGATAGGAAGAACTGTGCAGGAACAAACGGCCAGAATCGCTCCCGATACAGATGCGATACTGTAGGAAAGGATTTTTTTTGCTTGGGCACCGAAGTATTTAATCACAGCTCCCTGTTTGATGAAGACAGAAATAGCTCCAGCAATGAAGAAAGCAGGGAGGAGGCAAAGAAGAACATGTTCTCGTGCATAGTCCTGAAGGAGAAGGAAGGCTTCTGTGAGTCCGTGCTGAACCCTTAATTGGTCAAAAGGTGTGAAGTAGGCAACCAGAAAAACCAGTACGAATAGAGTAAAAATCCATTTATCCTTCATATCGAATTTTTTCTTTTTTTATCTTATTTGTTCCTCTTTCTGACTTCTTCCTTCAGGCAAGTTTCTAAACGAGCTGCATCTTCTTTAATTTCTTTCGAATCTTTTAGCCTTTTCTGTGTTCCCTCGAAGAGAAACCGGAGATTTTTTCTTGAAGTTTCAGGGACTCTGTAGACAATCCATTTTTTATCTCTGATATCTTCGACCAAATCCGCATCTTTTAATATGCGCAGTTGATGGGATATTCTTGATTGTTCCATTTTCAGGATAAAAGTAAGCTCGCAGACACAGAGTTCTTTTTTGAGCAGAAGTAAAATTATCCGTAGACGGGTAGAGTCTGAAAGAGCTTTAAAAATTTTTATTGAATCTCTCATTTTAAATTAACATATGAACATATTATCATATGTTATATCACATGTCAATTGGGGTGTTGAATCAAAGGAACTGAAGGTACTCCTTATGAAGCTTATTGTTTTATTCTTGATTCAGGAAAGAGCTATTTTCTTTTAGTGATCTTATACAAACCTATGGTCATGAGGGGAACGATGAAGACCAAAAAGACTCCCCAGCTAAGAGCTCCATATCCTTTGGCAATTAAGGCTATCAGGCCAAAAGTGGAAAATCCCAACCCGCATAAGAGCAAGATCAAGGCTACTAGAGGTCTCAGCAGGCGAGGCATTTCTTTTCCCCTGGCTCTAAGGCTGGATTGGATTCTCTCGTTTACAGCGTGGATAAAACCAGTTCCTGTTTCGATCAAGGTCCCAAAAAGAACAATCTGGAACACTATGAGCAGGATGGGAAAACCAATTTTGTGAAGCACGAACACTGCCGGCACTTCCTGGGGAAGTACGCCTAGATACTGGCTGACTGTGGCTATATAGAACAATAATCCAGGGAGAATGCCGATGATTCCTCCCCAAAAACCCGCCCAAAGAGCCTCTTTTCGTGTTTCTATATGGGAAAGGCAGAAAAGAATGGCTGGAATTATGGCCATATTATAAAGAGCATATTTGAATCCTCCCAGAGCCCAGCCTGGAAGAATCTCAGCGGTGCTGAAGTTTTTCTGGATTTCAGGAGCAAATTTGATGAAAGCCGCGATCAGAAAGGCGCCGTAAACAATGTAGAGGACGATTGACCACCCAGAAAGAAATTTCTCGATCAAGCCGCTTCCCTTAAAAGTCAAAAATCCTATGGCTAAAAGCATTATCATGACCCCAACCAGGTAAGGAAAGCCAAAATTATCTCGGAGCAGAACTCCAGCCGCAGAGCCTATGACTGCCAGCACAAGAAGGAGGGCGATGAGATACAAGATTTCGAAGATGAACCAGTAGCGCCCGAGTAATTTCATGAAAAAAGTCCGATAGTCATAAGCGCGAAAAAGACGTGAAAATTCAAAAGTCACCGCCAGCATCACTGACCACATCAGAGTCGTTATGAGTAACATTCCCAGCAGACCACCCAGAGGTCCATAATTCAAAAAATACTCGACGATCTCTCGACCTGTTCCGTAGCCTCCAGCAATGACCACGGATTGGAAGACAAATCCAGGGAGCAGGTATTTCTTAAAAAAAGAGGAATCGATAAAAAGCATTACTTATTCTTATTTATTTGCCTCAAATTTCTAACACAATTCTTCCCTCATTACAATCGGTAAGAAAAATGGGGACGGTTCTATTTTTTTGAAAAAATAGATCCGTCCCTATGTAAAATAGAAAGTTTGTAAAATAAAAAGAAAATTCATATAATTTTTGATTAAGTATTCGAAAAATAAAAATTTTTCTATAATCGACTAAAATAAAATTTTCTTATTCATATCATGAAGCTTCAAATGAATGAGGCAAGGCACAAGCAAATACGTTCGATAACTCTTTGGGGAGCGATAGCCAACGTATTCCTTATCATAATAAAACTATTGGTCGGGTTAGTGATTAGGTCTTCTGCTCTTGTTGCTGATGGTGTTCATTCGGTTTCTGATTTAGCTACGGATTTTGTCGTCTTAATCGGAACAAAATTATCTCATAGACCTCCAGATGAGACTCATCCTTATGGCCATAGCAAATTAGAGACTATAGCCTGCCAGGTCATAGCTCTCGTCCTCTTGGCTGCGGGCCTGGGTTTTATCTGGTCAGCTGCATCTTCCATCTTAAAAGGCAAGGTAAATTATCCCGGTATATTGGTATTAATAGTGGCAGCTATCTGTGTCATTACAAAGGAAATTCTTTTCTTTCTCACACGCAAGATCTCGAGAATAACCCAGAGCCCTATCCTGTATGCAAATGCTTGGCATCATCGGTCAGATTCATTTTCTTCTTTAGCAGTTTTGGTAGGAGGTGCAGCAAGTCTGTTGGGCTGGGGATATGCTGACCACGCTGCAACAATCGTGGTTGGCGTCATGATTATGGCAGTGGCAGGAAAAATCCTTTATGAGGGCTTGATAGAACTATCCGAGCATTCCGCTGATAAAGAGTCAATTCAGTTCATCGAGAAGGTGCTGTCTGAAGAAAAGAAAGTTTTTCACTGGCATGATTTGCGCACAAGAAAGCTGGGAGCAGAGCTGTTCGTTGATGTTCATATTCTGGTTGATCCAGAGCTATCAGTTTTGGAAAGTCATAAAATTTCGATGAAAATCGAGGAAGAGATTAAAAAAAGATTGTCCCGTCCTGTCAACACCCTGATTCATATAGAGCCTCATATCGAAGAAATGCATCGAGGGGAATCTCAAAAAGATTAATTTTGTGCTTTTATATTGATATGAGGACCAATTCAAATGAGCGTTTGCAATGCCTATGGATATTCCAATACGCCAGTATGCATGATCAATTTCCATTCATCGCCTATCTTGGTATAAACCTTACACACCCTGCCTTTCCAGTGATTTTTCTCCCCTTTTGAATCGACCCAAAGAGTATCTATATCCACTACGGCAAAGGCTCCGTCGCCTTCTTTGGAAATGACTATTTTCTTGATTTCTCTTTTGTTGTGAACGAGCTTGTGGGTATCGAATAATTCCTGCCAGCCATTTTTCCATCTGTCGTAATTGAATCTTCCCTGGATCAAGACCCAATCCATCGGGTCGTGCGCTTGAGACGTCGGTGGCCAGGGCCAGACCATATCCGGATGAAAGATGGTCAATAACAGGTCTACATCCTGAGTATTCCAAGCTTGAGTTTCTCTATTCACCATCTCTTCGATTTCTCTTTTTATCTTATCCATATTTTTCCTCTTATTAAGGTCTGATCACATTTTCTCGCCGTTAATAAAGGACCAGTGGGTATGTATGATCTTCCATTTTCCGTCGATCTTGAAAAAGACCTCAGTGCAATTCCAGGGAGTTCTTGAGGCAATGGAACCATCTGGATTCACACACGTAGAGAAAAACCGATAGGATAAAACAGCAGTATCTCCGTGGTCCTGAATCTTTGGGTCGATGAATTCCATAACGTCATAACGAATTTTTCCTTCGCGTTTGGCATATTCAGCTTTCAAAGTGTCTAAACCATCCAGTCGGCTGGGAGTCCCGGTATCAAAGTATGTAACCTCGGGTGCGCTGATTTCTGTAAATCCCCAGGGATCACCCTTACGCCAGCGCTCCATGGCTGCTCGTTCCATAGCCAGCAACTCTCCTGCTACTCCATCCCATGTTTTCGGGGACATCTCCACAAGTATTGGAACTTCGGTGCGCTGGGGAAGATTTTGCTTGGTAAAGGACCAGTGGGTGTGTATGATTTTCCATTTGCCCTCCAGCAGACAATAAACTTCCGTGGTATTCCAAAGTGTCTGGTCGATTATCGAACCATCTGTTTCTGTTTTGGTGGATTTATAATTATAAGTTAATACGGCCATTGAGCCTTGCGTCACAATCTTAGGATTGATGAATTCCGAACCCTGATAATTAATTTTTCCCTCAAATTGCTTCAAGTACTTTTTGTATTCTTCAAGTCCCTCAATGTGTTTCGTGAGTCCGGGGTCAATATAGGTCACTTCCGAAGCGCTGATTTCCGCCCATCCCCAGGGATCTCCGTTTTGCCAGCGCTTCATGGCACCTTTTTCCAGAGACATTATCATTTCTTCCATGGAATTAGCCTCCTTTCCGGCAAAATTTTTTTCCGCAGAAACAATCCCACAAAATGCAAATACAACTAAC
>Ga0209636_10003103_pt1 | contig 16929 bp, 14 predicted proteins | sample DeeMarSWOR152_54_FD_187464 | JGI IMG/M metagenome (GOLD analysis project Ga0209636, IMG submission 187464) | Marine sediment microbial communities from White Oak River estuary, North Carolina - WOR-1-52-54 (SPAdes) (version 2) | ecosystem: Environmental > Aquatic > Marine > Intertidal zone >...
ACTGCGTCGTCTTCAATGGCTTCAACCGGCCTGACAGACTTCGGGGAAGACCAGACAAGAGGCAGATTGGCGGAGGCAGATACAGAGACGATCTCAGGATGCTGGTTGATCTCTTCTTTCAAGAGCTCGAGTTGAGGGCGTGCTTCTGGGGCGAGGCGGACATAAGCCACCTGCTCCCAGCTGTATCCGAAATCGGAATTCTTGATCTCATCTGTCTGAGTTTTCATGATTCCGGCAAAGGCGATAAAGAGCACCGAAACTGCAAACTGGAAAACAATCATGACCTTGCTGCCCCGTCGTTTTTTTCGACCGCTCTGAGCACTTCCTTTCAAAGCCTGCACAGGCCGGAAAGCTGAGAGATAAAAGGCCGGGTAGATCCCGGAGAGTGTTCCGGTTATCACCACCGCCACCAGAAGGTATTTCCACAGGAAAGGATAGTTCCAGATTGAGTTGGCCAGGTGTGACGAAGTGTCCATGAGGGCAAAGCTTCCTAAGTAGGAGGTTAGAATCGGATGGATGAGTTCATAAATTACGACTGCCAGGGGGAGAGCCAGAAAAGCAAGGAGGAGAGATTCCCCGAGAAACTGCTTGATCAGATGCATCCGGCGGGCTCCAATGACTTTCCGGATCCCGATTTCCCTCACCCGGTGCATGTACCGCGATGTGGAAAGGTTAATGAAATTGATGGAGACAATGACGAGCAGGAGTACTCCCAAGAAAAGGATGATGTAAACGCCGGCCGGATGGCTCGTGGCCATGAATGTTTGGATATGGGAGGCCTTAAGACGGAAATCCAGAAAGGAGAAAAGATACATTCGTTTCAGGGATTCCCTGGATTCTGGCCAATATTTATCAATAAAAGGAGGAAATTTCTCTTCCAGCTGCTTTCTGTCAGCTCCATCTTTCAACAGCAAAAAAGCGGCCTGGGTGTTTTTTTCCCAATTATCCAGATCCAGCAAGCCTCCTGACGTTTCCATGGAGATGAGGACATCGAACCGTAAGGAAGAGGTCCTGGCTATGTTTCCCAGGATTCCGGTGACTTTTAGATCTTTCTCTCTTCCGAGGGTCAGAACCTGACCGATGGGATCTTCATCGCCGAAATATTTGGTGGCCGCAGTTTCACTCAACACGATGGCATTCGGCTCGGAGAGAGCTAATTCCGGATGGCCTGCCTTCATCGGAAATGAGAATATGGTTAAGAATTCCGGATCCACGAAAAGAACGCCTCCTTGAAAAAAGCTGTTATCCCGACACTTTATGGTCACTCGACCTGCCGGAAAGACACGGACAGCGGCTGAGATTTCGGGAAATTCCTTCTCCATGGCAGGAATGAGCGGCGCCGGGCAATAAGCGGTGTGTATCTCCTCTTTCTTATTCTCGCTCAGGACAACCTGGATGACTCCGTAGATCCTGTCGGCTTTCTTGTGAAATAGGTCAGCGTTGGTTTTGACGCCTGCAGCCAGAGCGAACACGGCGAAACCGGCCATGCCGAAAGCTAGACCGAGAAGGTTCACAGCGGAATAAAATTTCTGTTTTTTCAGGTTCCTCAAAGCCACGAGTAAATAATTTTTAAACCTCATCTTTCTTCCTAATTAAGGAATACAGGGATTTAAATAAGCAAAATATATGCCAATATTGTTTCTTGGGATATTCTAAGATTTATAAAACACTATATGTGCATTTTCGAACAATCTATATCCGTATTCGAACAGTCAAAAATATTCCCTCTATTAACTCTATAAGAGAGAATATTCTGGATTTTATCTATTTACAACCTAATAACGGGATGGCGTTAAATAAATCTGGAGACCTGACTCCTCTCTCTATATCACAACCTAACCTCGGTCTGGCGTTTGTTAAATGTTGAATCTGGAACTCTGTCTCTTGTCTCTGCCCATGAGTTTTTTCACATACTTCTTCTTACCTCGATGTATCCATGGCAGACAGGTCTTAAAAGGTTATGTTTGTCCCCAAAAAGGCATGTTTAAGCGGTAATTTGAGGGGAAAAAAGGATGTTATTACTATAAATAAATAAGTTAGCTTGGCCCGACCCCAATTATACAATTATAGAATGAGTCTTCGCTCATCTTTGACCACGTTCAGCACGATATGAGTGATTGTTCTTTCTATATATTTCTGAGTAAGAAGATTCTTAGTAAACGTATTTAGATCTTCCGTATTCTTAAAACGCGCCCCTACCATTGAATCCCATTGTCCGGTCACATCATAAATTGCGAATACTCGAGGGTCTTCCGCAATTTTTTCTTGCATCTCGATAAGCTTTCCATGAGAGATTCGAATAGTTATTATTGCTGTCACATCATATCCAAAGTATTTTGGATCCAGAATAGGGATATAGCCTCTTATTGCGCCTGATTCTTCTAGTTTTTTGACTTTATCTATGACTACAGGTGCAGACATCCCTACCTCTTTAGCAATTTCTCGAAAACTTTTTCTTGAATTCTGATTAAGGGCTCTCACAATCTTCTTCTCCAGCTCATCAGCCATTTTCCCTCCTTATGTATGTAAGGAATATTTAATAATAAATATACAATTGTTAAAATAAATTAAATTTATTCTTGACAATTGAATATAATTTAATAAAATTGATATATAAATGATAATTCAACCTAGTCTAGAAGTCAATTTGGGCGTCAAGGAAACTGTCGAATTCCCCTCTATTTTAAATAAAATGTTCCTAAAAATTCAATTCATTTATCAGCCGGAACGCATTCAATACTTCCCTTTTATAGAAAATAAATGGAGAAATTGAACAAACAACAATGAAAAAAAGACTAATTCCATAGTTTGGAAATTTGTGAGAGGTGAAAAATGGAAAACATAGTAGTCAATGTTAAATGTCCCTACTGCAAGAGAAGTTTCATGGATGAAGAAACTCAAATCGATGGTTATCCGAGTGTGAGAGTGAATATCCAACTGGGCAACAAGGCCAGCACTCTGAATCTAAGCTCCATCTACGGCAGCTACAACATCATGTCTGAGCTCCATATTCCTGAAGAAGAAATGGTTTTGTTTTTTTGCCCCGGATGTCAGGCTTCCCTTTTACTGAAAGATTTATGTGAAGACTGTAAGGCACCGCTGGCTTTTTTTGAATTGAAAAATGGAGGTAAGGTTCAGATCTGCTCAAGACGAGGATGCAAGTATCACTCCCTAGACTACTCCAATCTATCCCAGAAAATTTCAAGCCTATACAGTGCCTACGAAGTCTTTGCTGACCCTTCCCGGAAAGGGTAGAAATCTCTCCAGGTATTTAAAAGTGTGAATATCGTTATGAAAGGGGCGAAGCGCCCCTCTCTTATTTAAAATAAATTCTCGGCCCTATTCCTTCCACTTTGTTTGAGTATTTTAACGACGGGTATCCTAAGAATAAAACGGCTTGTATCTTTTTATTTTTTGGAATTTCCAATCTCCTCTTTGCTTTTTTATCATTTGCTAAAAAATATTTGCCTCCGTTTGATTGTCTGGAATCTATCCCCAGTGTTTTAGCATAGAGTTGAATATTATAGAGAAAGAATTGTACACTTATTTTGCTAACTACGATTTAGTAGGCCTTTCATCTTCTTGAAATAATCGCCTTTATGATTTTAAAGAAGACCCGGCGAATCGGAACAAGGCCTGAATAAAAGAGGAGGCAAGATTATGACAGCCGAGAATAAGATAGTTCAGGAAATAAGGAGAGAGCTACAGGAAAAGGCTGATGAGAAAACTCGTATGTCCTCTCAAAGATTTTTCAAGAAAGAAGAAAAGATTAAATTGTATGGTATTAAGACTCCTGTTTTCAACGAAATCAGTGAGAAATACTTTGCATCCGTAAAGGATAGATCCAAACAAGAAATATTCAGTTTGGGCGAGAAATTGTTGGAATCTGGCTACCTCGAAGAGCTAGGAGTAGCTTTTGACTGGGCTTTTCGAATAAGAAAAAATATTGAAAAAAAAGATTTCTTTATCTTGGAATCATGGCTTAAAAAATATGTGACCAACTGGGGGGCCTGTGATAGCCTGTGCACCAGGGCCTTGGGATACTTTATTTACCAATTTCCTGAGTTTTTTCCAGAAATCAAGAAATGGGCTGTTTCAAAAAATAGATGGGTCCGCCGGGCTTCAGCTGTGGTTTTGATTTATTCCATCAGAAAGAAAAAGCCCCTCACACCTGTTTTTGAGATTGCGGATATCCTTCTGCTGGATGAGGATGACATGGTTCAGAAGGGTTATGGCTGGATGCTGAAGGTGGCCAGCGATCAAGAACCCAAGAAGGTTTTTGAATATGTGAAGAGGCATAAGAAAATAATGCCCCGAACAGCCTTGAGGTATGCCATAGAGAAATTATCTCCTGACCTGCGAAAGCAGGCCATGGCCAGGGAATAGCCGGTGCTATAAATGGAAAAAGACCTTATCAAAATATTTAACAGGCTTAAGAAATTGCTTAAGAAATTCGAAGATCCTCTGAAACCGAAATTTGACCTGGATAGCAAGTATGACTTATGGTCATTTAAAGACCTTGTCATAGCCGGAAGGAAAAGGAAAGAGATCTACTTCGCAGGCTTGATCATCCAGAGCAAGTACGTGGGATTATATTACATGCCGATTTATACTGACACGTCCTTGAAGGATGTCTTTAAGCCAGAATTACTGAAGTTGTTAAAGGGGAAATCTTGTTTTCATATAAAACAATTGGATGCTGGTCTGGAAAAACAGATCGAAAGGGCGCTGGAAAAAGGATATGCACTGTATAAGAAGAGAGGTTGGATATAATCTCACAGCGGTATCCAATCATGAGATACTGCCAAGAATCCCGCCTCAGTAGCCAGGATTAGGGAGAGCAGGCCGATTCATTACTGACAGGGTCATTCCAGGAAGACAAGCCTTAAAGGGCTCATTTTACCCCAAAAAATGCATCTCTAAGTTATATTTTTAAGAGAAAAAAAGGGCTTATTTATTTTAGATCAATAAGTCAGCTTGGTCTGACCCTCTTGACAGTGTTCTTGACAGTGATTTTATTAATATTGTAAAAAAAATACGCTACGGAGGAAGGACATGAACAAAAAAGTATTCTTATTCGGTTATTCTATTCTCATTATGATCTCACTTCTTGCTTATTCCGCAATTCTAAGAATTGAAGTGCCAAGGGGAGGGGAGAACTGGTATCTCGGTGAAATGAAAACCATAAAATGGTATTCATCCGGTCTCACCGGTGATATAAAATTAGAACTATTTAAGGATGGCACTATGCTCGGATTCATCAGAAGAGATATACCAATAAGTGATGGATCTTTCAGATGGAGCGTGGGAGATCATAGTGGAGGCACCTCCTCGCCTGGGTCAGGATATAAGATTCGCATCAGGACCATGGATAACCAGGTTTCGGCTTTTAGTCAAGAATTCAGAATTTTGCCAGAAAGGCCTTCAGGTCCAGGGAGCGAGAAAGAGAGGTCGCTCACTGTTCTTTCACCAAAATCTCTTGATATTTGGAAAATGGATCAAAGAGAGACGATCAAATGGAAATCCGTTAATGTAACGGGAAAAATCCATTTGATGCTCTATGCTAGCTCAAGCCGAGGAGATCATTTTGTTGGTTTTATCAAAAAGAACCTTCCTGTATTCCCGGATACTTATAACTGGGCAGTGGGAAAATTTTCGGATGGAAGACAGTGCGCATCCGGTGATTACTACAAAGTCCAAATAGCAACCATAGACGGAACTATATCTGATTACAGCGACAGGTTCAGAATAGAAGGAATCAACCTAGAATGTACGTTTATCAAAGCAGAATGCTCTGAGGAGCGTAAAAGAGAAATATCTGGTGTATTGGATACAGAGGGTCAAGCTGGACGTGTTCTTGAGTTTAGTGTTAAATTGCAGAACGAAGGAACATGGCCTAGCTCGAGCCTAGGAATAAATTGGAGATGGAAAGCGTGGCGCAACAGGGGCGGATCAAAGACATTATTGGTAACAGGAGAAGGCCAGGCGACAATTAATCAATCTCCTGGCTTTACTTTCGTTCAGCGGGGGGGTCATCTCGATAATCTAGTTAGCGGAGACCTCCTCATCTTAGAGGTTGAAGTCGATCCTGAGAATCAATATAACGAATCTGATTCATTCCGGAGAAACAATAAACAGGAAAAAACGTGGGCACTTAGATAAAACTTCGTTCGGAGCGAAGCCCTAGACCTTGGAACTCAGACAGGGAGGCTATTTCTATTAAATCAATAAGTTAGCTTGGTCCGACCCCACTTGACATAAAAATTGAAGAGAGGAATACTTAGATTTACATGTATAAAAGATTGTTTGAAAAGTTCAACAGCCGCCTTTTCAAACCCCAACTCGCCTCAGGCGACCGGATCAAACTGGGCTTTTTGGAGGCCTGGATCAGCATCATCGGGAATATTTTCCTTTTTGCGGTCAAGTACTTGATTGGAGTGGCGATAGGATCCATTGCCCTGATCGCAGATGCCTTCCATTCCCTAGCAGATGTTTTGAGCTCAGTGGCGGTGCTACTCGGCTTTTACGGTGCCAAAAAACCTGCCGATAGAGAGCATCCCTACGGCCATGGACGGATAGAGCAGATAGCCTCATTGGTAATTGCTGCCTTGCTGCTCTGGGCAAGTTATGGTGTCCTGAGGGAGGCTGTTTATAAATTCATTCATCCGGCCGATGTCCAGGGAGCCGTAGGTATCTCAATCCTGTTAGTCATTTTTGCAATTTTCAAGGAATGGATGGCGGTCTTCTCTCTCCAGCTGGCCCACTTGACCTCCTCTCTTGCCCTGGAAGGCGATGCCTGGCACCACCGAACAGATGCCATCGCGACTTTCCTTGTCTCGGTGAGCATTCTGGTCAGCAAAGGCAGCCTGCGTATTCTGGATCCAATCTTAGGAACCGGAGTGGGGTTGCTGATTGCTTACATCGCCTTGAAACTCGCCTGGGATACAGTCAAGCTCCTCATAGGGAAGGGAACTGAAGAAGATGTCATCTCAAGAATCAATGAAATGGCCAAAAAATTCCCCGAGATCAAAAACATCCACGAAATTAAAGTGCATCATTATGGAGATTGTAAAAAAGGCTCAATGCATATCAAGATGAACAGCAGCCTTAGGCTTGAAACCGCTCATCGGATCGCCAGCCAACTGGAAGATCAAATAGAAGTTGAGCTCGGCATTCAGATCGATGTCCATGCCGAGCCGCTTAGAGAAAAAGACTGAGCTGTGCTTTTGCGGAATTCGAAAGTTCCTCTTATCTCAACAAAGAGCTGGATCATATATCTGTCGAACTTTTCTGCGCCAGCTTTTCCATTGAGTTTAATTCGAACCGTGCTCTTTAAACCATTCCAGGACTCGAGCCATTAGATCGAGTTGGTGGACGTATCCTCTTATTCCATGATATTCACCAGGATAAATGACCAGTTTAGTCTTTGCTCCGTAATGTTTTAGGGCAGAGTAAAACTCGTAGGCCTGTGAAACCGGGACTCGTAAATCCCGTTCTCCATGGACAATCAGGACAGGAGTTTTAACCTTAGAAGCATAGGAGAGCGGAGAATTTTTTCGGTAGATCTCCTCATTGTCGTAAGGAGCGCTGTTGAAGTATCCGATAAGGAAAGACGGCTCATCAGTCAGCGCATATTCTGTCACCAAATCAGCGACTCCTGCGGCGACATAAGCAGCTTTGAACCTTGTGGTTTGGGTTATAACCCAAGAAGTGAGATAGCCGCCATAGCTTCCGCCTCCCACGAATAACCTGTCTTTGTCCGCCCATCCCTGGTTTATCAAATAATCCACTCCACTCATCACATCACCCATTGGACCTTCTCCCCAATTTTCAACATTGGCCGTCATCCATCCCAGGCCATAACCTGAACTTCCTCTGAAATTAGGGAGAAAAATCATATAGCCCCTGGAAGCAAACAGTTGAGCCCAGTTATCCATCTGGATACCCAGGCTCCAGTTGTAAGCAGGACCACCATGGAACCAGACCATAAGAGGAAAACGTTTTTGGGGATCAAAATTTACAGGCTTCACCAGTATCCCTTCAACTTCAGAGTTGTCGCTGGGATTTACCCAGTTGATAACTTCAACCTTTCCCAGTTTCACTTCTTTTAAATAACCGTTGAAGTTGGTCAATTGTGTTTTCTCTTTACCATCGAGGGTCGAGAGCCAGATTTCCTCGGGGCTGTCGAGTTTTTCACTGAGAAAAGCCGCATATTCGCCATCAGCACTCACAGACCAGTAGTTTCCCCAATAGGGAATAAGGGAATGATCCATCTGGACATGAAACAATATCTCTTCTTGAAGATTGAGGGATACAAGATGGTGGCTTGAACCCTTGGCTAAGGCAGCCAACAGTTTTTTCTGTCGCGGATGCCACCTAACATCCCAAACATTGCCTTTATAGTCTTTGAGCAGCTCGATGGGTTCTCCGCCCTCAACAGAAATAACTTTGATTGTTCCTCTCTCTTTAAACCTACCCACAGGACCAAGGTAGGCTATCCATTTTCCATCCGGAGAAAAAGAAGGCGAGGCCTGAGCATTGGTTTTTCCGGAAAGAACAGTCTCCTTTCCGCTCTGAACATCTACCACGCCTAAATGGCTTTTATATTCCATACCCTCCGCTGTGGGGATTGATGAAGCTAAGACAGCAATCTTTGTATTATCCGGAGACCAGTTGAACTGCCAGACTGTCATATCCCGGGGAGTGAGAGGGCGAAAATAGCGGCTTTCAATATCCAAAATCCAGAGGCGATTATGTCTGTAGTCATGGTCAACAACATAAGCATCGTCTCCGCTTTTCTGGCGCTGGATTTTCTTCTTAGTTAGAGGTTCGGTCATTAAGAAGGCCATTTTTTTATTATCAGGTGACCACCTGAGATCCCTGATGCTGCCTTTTTCATAAGTTATTCTCTCAATTTTCTCATTCTTCAACGAATACACATAGATCTGGGTATGTTCATCTTTATCATGCTTAGAAAGAAAAGCAAATTTATTCCCATCCGGAGACCAGCGAGGCGTCTGGTCAGGTCCGGGATTCTCGGTTATTTGTTTGAGGATTTTCCCATCCTTTGACACAAGCCAGATTTCTGAGCTCATTTTTCTGTTCTTCTCAAATTGGGTTACGACAAAGGCAATCCAATCTCCGGTTGGTGAAATCTGAGGATCAGAAATCCTTTTAAGTTTCAGTATATCTTCAGGCACCAAAGGTCTTTTCTCCAGACTGAAAATAAAGAGCGTGGAAATAAAAACAAACGAAGCCACCGCCAAAATTCTAAGAGTTCTTCCCTTTTTTAATTTTTCTCTCATTTCAACCTCCTCCTCTTCTTGCGGATAACTGAAGGCGTAAGAATTCTAATACACCACTCAGGACAGAGTCAAAAGGAGATTGAATCTATCTGGACGTTCTTGTCCAATCAGGACTCGTCTGGATTAAACAGACTAAAATCTCGAAATATCTTAAAATCTTTGACATTGTTATAAAAGATAAGTTTGCTTATTTGCGGCGCTTTTTCTTTAATCCGCGATGTCTTCATGCGGTAGAAGCCGCAGGTTCGAATCCTGTATCGCCCACCACGGTCCTCAAGTTATCTCAGGGCTTTCTTCTCATTCGTTCTGTCCTCAAATTGACACCCTTTTCCTGGTTTGATAAAAGGAGGGAATCCTCATCATTATCTTAATAAATAGGGACATTCATAGGGAGGATGGATCAAATGCCAAAAAACCCGGTTTGTATTAAGGTTCTTCTGTGGATCGGCGTGGTCTTGTTTCTGCTCTGCTTTCTGGCCTCTACCATAGCACCGGAACACATACTCCCCGTTCTGGGTTTCCAGGGTTATGACGGGCTCATTATCCGTTTATATGGGATTTTCCAGCTGAGTTGGGCACTCCTGTTCTTTTTCGCGCTGAAGGACATCGAAAAAAATCTGGCGATCATCAACAGCGCAATCATCACGGGAGCCCTGGTGGTCGTTTTTTTCGTGGTTTACCAGTTCGCCGTCATCAAGTCAGGCTGGTATCTCTTACTCAATGCGGCCCTCGTGCTTGTTTACACCGTGCTGCTTTTTCTATGTAAGCCAAGGCCCGCGCGGCCGTAGGATAAAGAAAGGCGGATTCTCCCTTATCGCTGGAACATTTCCATCCACACTCCGTGCGTCAGGTCCGGCGGGATCATAATGCTCTGGCCATAGTAACCGTTGTACGGCTCCAGTTTATGCCCGGAGTGGCCTTCCACGAAAGAGCTCGCTTTGTTCGGGTCGGAAACTTCGATTCGGGCAGCTTTGCGCGATACCTGGGAAGCTCTATCCCTTGTGGATGCAGGCAAGGGATATCCAGCGATTCGGCAAGGGCGAAGTATGGGTCCAGAACGGGATCAGACGGGGATAAACCATCGTATTGAGCGCACACTTCTCCCATGTTCCTCGATGAAATGAAAATGACCGCTTTTTTCGAACATCACGAATTCTGCCTGAGGGATATTGTCTTTGTACTTGCCGGCAAACCTCGGGATCGAAACTCGATCATATCTTACAGCAGTGAGCCCCTAAGTTTTTACTTCCACTAATTCCCTGGGAAATCAGTAATCAACATAGGTGATTTTTCACTTAATTCTCCTTCCATGATATCTCAGGGGGGAGATGAAAGCCTTAGAGGGCTTATTTTGGCCCTAAAAATGCTTATCTAAGCTGTATTTTAGCGGGAAAAAAAGATTTTATCTGTTTTATATCAATAACTTAGCTTGGCCCGACCCCGATTAAGGAAAGCTGGTGGTGGGCGAGGATGAGCTTGCCCTGGATGGGGACGTTATAAGGACAGGCAGTCTCACAGAATCCGGAACAATTCGAGCAAAGGTCAGCTTTAGGTCCGGGAATGGCAGCGTATTGAGCCATGGCATATTTTTCGCGGCCTTGGGCTTCAAAATAATGGTTATAGCGCATGATTGTATTTACGGGGACACCGTGGGGACATTTGGGCTCGCAGACTCCGCAGGCATGACGACAGTACAGCGGACCGCATCCTTCCCTGAAAGCAGCCAGCTTCTTCCGCTCCGAATCGCTCAATCTGGTGCCAGAAAGGCGGACAAACCTTTCCAAGTCATCGAAGCTTCTCATGGAGCAACAGACCGTGCTGACATTAGGATTGCTCAGGACAAAGCGCACAGCAGCATCGTGTATTTCATCGGGATTTTTTAAATCATACTTTTCTACGAAACGGTCGGCCATTTCTGCTTGTCGCTTGAAGCGTTCCACTCCGGCAAGATAGAGTTCATGAACCTCTTTTCCTTCTTTCTGCAAAGCCTCTACTCTCGATTTTAGTCGATAATAGGTCGATACGGGTTTGGTCTTCATCAAAGCTGTGCCGATATTTTTTTCCTTGCAAACCTGAAGCACTTTTTCCGAGTTATCCATCTTCAGAAAATTGTACGCCATGAGAAAAACATCAAAACGGCCGTCCTCGGCAGCAGCCAGGAGGATTTTGTCCATCGTCTCATCCGGATCCTTGAACCAGAAAGAGCCGTGATGGGAAACACCGATAAACCGCAAGCATCCTTCTGTCTTTAGCTGCTGCATGGCAGCGTGGAAGCCTTCGGTCTTTAACACCTCTATTTTGGACGGCAAGTGCATCATCATACAATCGATATAATCGGTCTGGAGCTCTTCCAGGCATTTCTCAAACCTCTTCAAAAAACCTTCCTTAGAGACGTCTTCCTTGATCTCCATTTTGGAGGTGATAAAGACCTCCTTCCGGTTGCGATTCTTAAGGACAGAACCGTACATCTTCTGGTTGGGGTAGCTTTCCGCTGTATCGATGTAGTTCACACCAGCATCCAGCATGGCATTCATCAACCCTTCCTCACCGAGATAACCTCCGCCGATCTCTGATACCTTCCACCCAGTACGTCCCAGGGTACGAAAGCTCTTGACCTTTAGTATCTGCTCTTTCTCTTTTTCTTCGGCCTTTTCCTGCTGCATCTTAGCAGGTATGGCAGCTCCAAAAATGCCGATAGCCGAATTCCTTAAAAAATTCCTGCGGCTCAAACCTATTTTTTGATTCATCATGCCTCCAGTGTTGAAATTTGAGGCGATATTCTCTCAATTTGATTTAAATCTTTCAACTGAAAAATGAAAAAAATAAAAAATGACTTGACAGAGCTGATTTATTGATTCATTATTTTATAAATAATGATAATAAAAATAATAATTATAATCTAAATAATTATTGATTTAATGGTTTTATTTAAATAATATCCTGAGATTATCAGGCTTTAAAAATAAAATAATTATTACATGGCCACTAAAAATTGCATAGACACAAAAGCCAAATCCTACACCGGAGGGAATCATGAAAAGTGAAACCAAAGAAGGACGTTTCCAACGAATTGGGGAAAAGCGTGTTCAACGTGTTCTCGATGGTATAAGAAGCTTATCGAACTGCTCCAATAGACGGATGTACAAATGGAACAATGAACAGCTGAAGAAGATATGGACCGCGATTGATAAAGAGCTAAGGGCCTGCAAGGAAAGCTTCGAGGAGTCAAAAACAGAAGAATTCAGGTTATGACCTGCTGACAGCGGATTGTTTGGCTCCTATGAGTGCTGAACACCTGACAAACAGCTAAAAAATATCTTAACAATCTTGAGGGCAATCAGATCAGAAGAAAGGAGAAAGTTATGATTCTCTTTAAAAAAATTCCGACGAAATTTGCAGAAAAAGATTATGAAATAAGAGTGCTTTATGATGATACAACTGTCAACATTGTCGCCTTTTTAAATAACCATCCGATTAACGGATTTCGGCATCAGATTCAAGTTCCTAAGAAATTCGATGTGAAGAAAGTCCTTAAAGCAGATGCAGTCCAGGAACTAGTCGAGATATCCAAGAACGATATAATCGAAAAACGATGGGAAAGATTGTTGAAGGCATTACTATAAATTGATGCTCGCGGACTTCATACTCTTTATTTTTTAAATCAACAAATTATCAAGGCCCGATTCTCTCGATTGAATGAATCTTGCTTAGAGTGCTCTTTTTGCCCTCAAAAAAGCCGTACTAAGCCCGTTTTTGCATCTGAAATTGAGGCTATCTTATTGATAAGATATCAGTTAGCTTGGTCTGACCCCATTTTTAGAATGTAAATGGATTCGTCCACTTTCTTGCCGGTGATATTGGAACGCAGCGTGAGGGCAATGAGCACGGTTTTTTCATCCTGGCTCCAAGCACTTCGAGTGACCAGGGGATGGTGTCCTTGCCAATTTTTCTCCACAAAATAAGTCAGGCGCTCGATGACCTCTCCGTTCCTGTTCATGAGATAGAGATCCGTGAATAAGTTCTTTATTATAAAGTTATTGGATTTTGTTTTGTATCTCCTCCAGGCTCGGATTAACCTCCTTTCATAGCCGCGGTCGAAGAGATTGGCCATGAAGGCAATGTTTTTTCCATCGGGAGAATAAGAGGATTGCTCTTCGTAATAATCCAAGCTTCTGGTGAGGTTTTTCAAGCCTTTTATCTCTCCTTCACCGCTCACTTCTGCTTCCCAGATATCAATCCTGTAGGCTGGATAAGGAAGTTCTGAATAGCCGATATCAGCAGCAAAGAGCAGTTTATTGTCTCTTCCCCATTCCTGAGGTTCAAAGATGGCGCCGTCTCGAAGGGGATGAGTTTTCTGGTCGAAGAGATAGGGGATGTTGGCTTCCCAATTCATCTTAGCGGTTTTCAAGACCCAACGGGCAAAGGGATATTCATCAAAGGGCTTGGCTCCGCCAATCCTCTCTGCCCAGACCACCATTTTCCCATCTTTCGAGAACTTCGGATAGAGCACTCCACTATCCAGGTCCGAAGCAGTAAAATTTGTTAGCTTAATCCATAGACTCCCGTCGCTTTTAACCAAGAAAAGATTATTCCACCAGCCAGCTCCAGGCTCAGCCAAAAGCCGAGTGGAGGGTACACTGCTCCAGCTTATGTTATAAGGTATTTCCAATTCCGTAATAAACCACGAACCAGAAGGATGCCAATCCGAGGCGCCCTTATGGAGACGCGAAATCATTGAAGCATCGACACCGATGACATTGGTAGGATTCAGGCTCAGGCTCTCCTTTTCTTCCTCTGGGTTTTTAGCATCGGCTTTCACCTTGTAGAGCTGCCAGATATTGTCTTCATCTCTCCTCATAAAAAGAACTTCATTGGTCACAGGATTCCAGGCATCTAAAGAGGCATCACTCAAGAATATCTCGACAGTTTTCTCATTCGCTGTTGAAAGGCAGGCCAAGACCATGGATAAAAGGAAACAGAGCCTGAATTTTTTTATCATCTGACTCTCCTTTTAACTTTGGAAATCAGCCTTCAAGATAACCATATCTTACTTGTTACTACGATGGATTCGGATTAAAGTTCAGAGAGGTGTGTTGTATTCAATATCAATGATTTCTAATTGGATATAAGAAAAATCTCCTGATTCCAAATTCCATACCCCTTCACCCTTGGCTGGTATCCAAATACCGTTTATTTCTTTATATTCATGGTTCGGGGTGGACCAGGTGTCCATAAAAAACTGCCCCTTGACTTCTCGATACCGCTCGGCGACGAAGTTTTTTATCTCGCCCTTTTTGTTGAAATGCAAAACGGCTGATACTGTATTTTCATGATCGCTCATCGTTACTTTTGCAGAATTGGAATCTACCGCTTCCCACTGGATATTGTCATTCAAATAGGCGGTCGGAAACCACATCATTTCATTCAAGTATCGCAAGAGGGTACCCTGGTCCATTTCTTTACCTTTTGCATCGGCGATGGTGAAGAGGGACAACAGCTTGATAAGCATGTTTCCTTTTCCTTCTCTATACATATCCCTTGCTTTTATCGAAAGAAAAGGAACAAACTGGATCCTTCCGTGCCAAATAAAAGCAGGAGGATCAGTTGTATAATACTGTTCAGCCTGGAGAGGCAACCATTTTTGTTCTGGCTCTTGTCTGAAATAACCTTTATATTTGAGTCTTACGGTTTTAATTTTCTCTTTTCCAATGACTTGGGCATATCTTAAATGCCTTTGCACTGGCTCAGGCAAGCCATCCAAATCTTCTTCTTGGACGATTTCTGGTTCTATTTCTTTGCTCTTTTTCAAAAGCTCCTTGACTTCACCTTTTACCTTTTGCTTGAAGGTTATGCTCCCAATGGCAATAGATAATGCCAACAGGATGATGATTATTCCTAAAATCCCCAGAATCACGAATATGATTTTCATGGTCCTTATTTGTTCCTGTCTAATTGGTTATTTTGCAACAATCATCTAATATAAATCAATCAACTCAATCAGATGCAATTAAAATTGAGGGTCAAAATTGGAGGGTCAGGTCTCCACTTTTAACTTATTTGAGCTCTTAAATTAAAATTGAATTCTCTATTTTTCATAGACTCTATGTAGACTTGCCAAGAAAAGTAAATAGTATGGATCTGACTCCGAGATGACTGGCCTGATAATGATTTGAAAAGAATTCATGAATCCAGAGATCTGGTCTCTTACTTGGAAAAGTCTGAAGTGTAGACCTGCCCCCTCTAGCTGATCGACCTTTCTTTGAAGCTTTCTTTCGATAGACCTTAACGGTAGCCTGCCTCCATCAGTTCCTCTACGGTCTGAATGGGCTTTTCTGGCTTAAGGTATTTTGCCAGGAATTTGTAGATTTTAACCCGGATATTCTTGGCCAAGCTTAAATCCAAGCGGTCAAAGCTGTGCCCGCCCGGAGCATCCTGGTATATCTCGTATTCGAATTTTTTTCCCTCTGCTTTCAGGGCTTTGATAAGATGTTCCACTTCCAAAACGTTCACATCTTCATCATTGGTAGTGCTGTGGATGAGCAGGGGCGTGTTCTTGAATTTGTGAACATTATAGGCAGGAGAACGCCGGCGATACTCCTCAACATCCTCATTAGCGGTTTTACCGATGTGATAATCGGCCGAATAAAGGTCTCGGTAACTGTCGGTCATGTATCCCATGCGTGAGATGAGGCCGCTCACCGGCACCCCGGCAAAGGCGACCTGGTAATCATCAGGATGATCGAAAATATTCATCAGAGTGATCAAGCCGCCGTGGCTCCAACCGATTATTCCGACCCGGCTTTTATCCACGAAAGCATAATTATCGATCATATAATTGCGGGCTGAATAGGCATCTTCTACTTCGAGGCCTCCGTAATCGATGAGTTCATAAATGTAGCGACCGTAGCCAGTGCTGCCGCGATATTCCGGGGCGATAACAATATAATGCTGGGCCATCAATTCCCGAACGATGTGGGTGTTATAGGTAGTAAAGTCGCCGTGGACCCCGCCGTGCGGGAAGACAAGCAGCGGATACTTCTGGTGGCGGTCAATGTCTTTGGGAATAAAGACGTAGCAGTAGAATTTTATCGGATTCTTGGCTCCCATGGCTGTTGGATTTTTTTCGTGGGGATTGGGTGGACCGACGATTCGCACCTTGTCCACATAACAGATATCTCCAACCCTGTGATACCACAGCACATCATCGATTATCTTCTCCAGCCTGTCCAAGCGATGATTGAGGTTATAAAACTGTCTTTTTAAATACTGGAGTTCATTCTCGCCATTATTCTGAGTGGAAGATTGTCCTGGCAGCAGAGGAGTGAGAATAAATAGAAAAACAAAAAGACCCCATAGAATCCTTCCCAATAATGGTTTGCAGGTTGGCATCATGATTTCCTCCTTTATCCATGATTTATCTTTATTCCGCTGACCTCTGTATAACATCCCCGGTTTCTAGAATTCAGGGGAAGCATCTTTCCAGAGGTCGAGGAATTTCTCGCCACACACTAAGCCTTCTCTTTTTGCTAAATAGACTACCAATTGCCTCGGCCCAAATGCAGCTTTTCCTTTGATTTAAGAACCGCCTCCAAAACTCCTGGCGAATTGAGCGGAGCGATCATAC
>Ga0209636_10003105_pt1 | contig 16918 bp, 17 predicted proteins | sample DeeMarSWOR152_54_FD_187464 | JGI IMG/M metagenome (GOLD analysis project Ga0209636, IMG submission 187464) | Marine sediment microbial communities from White Oak River estuary, North Carolina - WOR-1-52-54 (SPAdes) (version 2) | ecosystem: Environmental > Aquatic > Marine > Intertidal zone >...
TCCAGAGCCTTCCGCCGATCGACTGTACTTTCCACTCTGATGTCTGCTCGGGCTTTGTCAGCCATGTTCTCGAGTATCCTCTGCACGTATCTCAGCAGCTTCTCGTCGATGTCCACCAAGACAACATCCATCGGGTGGAGAAGCCTCGCAGCAACAATGTTCCTAAACAAGCCGATCGAGAAGCGGTGCGAACAAGCCCCGACATAGACCAACTTGAACCTGTCAGCCAATCTTCTGCTCTCCGAAGAACGCTAAGAGGATGATTGGGACTCGATAAAAGCTTTTAAACGGGCACGGCCTTTTGGGGTTGAGGAGTCCTGCTTGCTAAGGATCCTGTTCTCAAAAGGTCAACGGGAGATTGACGTCAGGGACTTCAACCAAGCTTGGGAAGAGATTTCACGATTCAAAGACTCCAGCAAGCCTGCAGAGTGTCCCGACTTTGTTGGAATCCAAGACGAACATGGACGGATGGCTCTACTGGCCCTCTACGATGAGGATCGATGGGTTCTGGAGACCCTAGAAGAAGACTGGGGCACCAACTTCGGGAAGATAGATCTGGCAAGAGACCTCAAAGCACAAGAGACTTTCCTGAGTGACGAGGAACTCAGAAAGACGCTAAGAACATCCATGATCGAAGGAAGGCTTACCGTATTATCCAAGGCTAGAAAAGCAGAATAGGAGACTGGATGCTCAGGTGCTTCTTGGCAAACTTCGCAATCACTTGCAGTTTTCAGAGTCTTCGTATGGCCATCTCTGCGGCTAAGACCATAGGTTCCCATGTCTTGTTCAGGGGAGGCGCATAGCATGTGTCAGCTTTTGCCAGCTCGTAGACGGTCATCTGCTTCTGTATCGCGAATGAGAGGGCGTTTATCCTCTGGGTTACCTCCTCGCCGCCGACTATCTGACCGCCAATTAGGCCCTTGGATTCGGCGTCGACGACAAGTTTGACTCTTATCGGCAGTGCTCCAGGGTAATAGTCCGCTCTGGTCTTCGAAGTGATCTTGCCTACAAAGGTCTCGAAGCCGCTGCGCTTCGCAAAGAACTCGTTCAAACCGGTTACGCCGACTTCGAAGTCGAATATCCTCGTGACTGCTGAACCGAGGGCTCCTGGGTAGACTGCGTATCCTCCAGCTGCATTGATCCCAGCTACCTTTCCTTGTCTGACTGCTGCTGTTCCAAGCGCTGGGACAAACGGGCTATGAGTGACCAAGTGCACGGTTTCAGCGCAGTCCCCAGCTGCATAAACGTCCTTGGTGCTTGTCTCCATCCGAAGGTTTGTGCAGATCGCTCTTGTCCTGCCAACAGCTATTCCAGCTTTCCGAGCCAGTTCAGTGTTCGGTCTGACTCCGCACGCATTTATGACGAAGTCAGCAGGTATTTTTTCTCCTGCAACAGAAACCGCCTCTACGCGGTCTCCTCCCGAGAGCTCCTCGGCTGGGTGTCCCACTATTATTCTCATACCCTTCTCTTCGAGCTTTTTCTGGACAGCGTCTGCCATGTCTCTGTCGAGCATCCTCGGAAGGACGTTGGGAAGCATCTCGACGACGGTTGTCTTGACCCCTCTTTCAACAAGTGCTACTGCTCCCTCAAGCCCTAGGACCCCCGCCCCAAGGACGACTGCGGATCCTGCTCCCTCTCTGATTATCTGATCGATCTCTCGGCCTTCTGCGATCCTGCGGAGCGGCGTCACACCGTCTTTTTCTATCCCTTTTACTGGGGGTGTGGAGGGCTCTGAGCCTGTGGCAAGAATGAGGCTGTCATATTCGAGAGTGGCTTTTTCTCCTTCCTTCGTCTCGGCCTTGACTTCTCTGCCTTCCGTGTCAATCTCTGTGGCTGTCGTCTCTAACCTCAGGTCGAACTTCATCATACTGTAGAATTTAGACGGGTAAACGATCAGGTCCTCGAAGGACGGTATTTGCCCACCCAGAGCAAAGGGCAGACCACATCTGGAGTAAGCTCCAACATCCTCCGACGTTAAGAGTGTGATCTCAGCCTGTCTATCGGTCTTTCGGGCTGCTACCGCAGCGTCAACACCTGCGGCGTTCGCGCCGATGACCACTATCCGCTTCGGCATGTTGCCTAGCTTTCCTTTGCTAGCTCTCTATGCCATTCCACGGATGCTTCGAAGTCCATCAGAGTCTTGAGGTCTTTTTCTAAGTTGGTGGGAGACACGACTATCAGCCATCCCCTTTTGAACGGGTCGTCATTCAGGATTTCTGGGCTGTCGGCGACCTCACCGTTGACTTCTTCAATGGTCCCGCTCACAGGAGCAGTAAGGTCCGACACAGATTTGACTGACTCAACTGTTCCGAAAGGCTCATCTTTCACGACCTCGTCTCCTACGCTTGGGAGTTCAGCGAAGACCACCTCATTTAGCTGTTTCTGGGCGTAGTCGGTTATTCCGATTCTTACCTTGCCGTCTTCTACCTTGGCCCACATCCAATCCTTGGAGTAATAGAAGCCTTCAACAACTTCATAATCGTCGACCTTCACCAAAGATTTCCACCTCAACGAGAGATAATCCTTCAGACAGTTTTAAAACTAACGGATAGATCATCGACGGAATGAGGGGAGAAATGCCCAAACTCCACTGAAAGGAAGACACATTCTTCAGATGCTAGATCACTTCGACCTATTGAGGACCTCCTTGTTCATGAGGAAGGGAGGTATCTGTCCACACAGTGCTGCCGCAACTTGCTCAGCAGCCTTCTCTTGAATCTCAGCGAGTGAGTCTATTGAATACCAAGCGATGTGAGGCGTTATTATCACATTACTCAACGAGACCAATGGATTGCCTTTGACCAACAGCTCATTTTCCAAGACGTCTAAGCCAGCTCCACCGATCCATCCTTCTTTCAGAGACCTGTAGAGAGCTTTCTCATCTACTATCCCGCCTCTTGAGACATTGATCAAGAGAGCTTCCCCCCTCATTCTCCTGAGCTCTTTCTCACCGATCAGATGGCGTGTTTCGTCCGTCAGAGCAACGTGGACGGTGACGATATCTGACTCCTCGAGGAGAGTCTCAAGTTCCGCCTTCTCGATTTCGTGCTCCTCAAAGACTGCTCGAGAGACGTACGGGTCGTATGCGCACAGCTCAACCTCGAAGCCTTTCAGCCTTTGAGCTACTTTTCTCCCGATCCTCCCGAAACCGATTATCCCGACCTTTCTTCCTTTCAACCTTGCTATCGGCTGAAACTCTCTCCAGTCCCATTCTCCTCGTTTCGTAGTGTTGTATATCCGCGGAATCTTCCTAGCCAAAGACAGAACTAAGCTGAGAGTGTGATCTGCCACGTCGGTGATGTCGTATATGACGTTTGTCACGAGTATTCCCCTCTCAGTCGCTGCTGCTATGTCTATATTGTCAACCCCGATGCCGTAACGGGTTACCACCTTTGCGTTAAGGCTTCCAATCACTCTTCTCGTTATCGGAACATACGAATTTAGCAATCCGTCAGCATCGCTGCAGTACTCCATGACCTCATCCTCCGTTCTGCACTGGAACACCTCAAGTTCGGCATTTACCTTTGCCAGGACTCTACGCTCAATCTCGTGTGACTCGTACTCTGAGTCCGTTACGGCAACCTTGAACCTTTCAGGCAATTCTTTTTTCCGTCTCCTACCTTGCACTTCCAAGGAGAATTATGGCAACGTAAGGAGTATAATGCTTCTGGTTAGTGCAGAGGGGTCTGCTGGTCGGAAGAAGTCTCTTTCCAGTTTGCTGTTCTTCTGCTGTCCGGTCTGCGCAGCAACGGCTGAATAAACGAACGTCTTCACCAATACAGGTTTAGGGCACTCAGTCTCTCTTTCAGTCCGCCTATCTCGTCCGGTCCGAGTGGTCTGAGCGGCCTCTTCGGGACACCTGCACTTATACCTCTCAGCTCCAAAGCAGCCTTGAGCGGCGCGATCGGAGGTCCACTCAGTGCTCGGATGAGCGCGTTGATATCAGCCTGAAGCTTGAGAGCCTTGCCGAGGTCACTGTCTCTGAAAGCCCTATAGAGTTCCACGAAAAGCTCTGGCGCCACGTTAGCAGTTCCTGAGATCTGGCCGTCGACGCCAATCGTCAAGGCTGCGAAGATCAAGTTGTCCGACCCGTTGATCACCGTGATCCTCTTGGGAGCAGTCTCTATTATCTCCCTTATCTGGATGAGGTTCCTGCTGGAATCTTTGACACCCATAATGTTGGGCAACTCACAAAGCTTACTCACCATCTGGGGGGTCACATTGAAACCGGTCAAAGATGGAATGTTATAAACGAAGACAGGGATGCTGACCGACTCCGATAACAGTCTGTAGTGCTCTATCAGACCTTCCAGATCTGGCTTGAAATAGTACGGGCAGACCGCACCGACAGCGTCTGCCCCATTCTTCTCTGCATGTTTCGCTAGTTCAGTGGTCTCCTTGGTGTTTGTTGTGCCAACATGCACAATGATCGATACCTCGCCCGAAACCTCACCCATAACAGTCTCTGCAACTAGCTTTCTCTGTCTTATGGACATCAATGGGCCCTCTCCAGCTGAGCCACAGACGAAGAAACCGTTCACTCCTTTCTCAACGTGGAATCGGGCGACTCCTCGCAGACCTTTCAGGTTCACCTCTCCTTCACGGTCAAACGGCGTGATGAGAGCAGGAAAGACTCCTTGGAGACGGGCACCTTCCATCTTGAAACCTCAGTTCTCTCTTGCTGTTCTTGGCTTTAAAGCCTTCGACCCAACAGACAACATTCACGCCCGATCCTGCATACCGACAAACTGTCGAAGCACAGATTCGAGGGGAGAAAGTAGAAGAAAGTCATTGGAAGAGCGTTATCGTTACTTCTTCTCCTTCTTCAATCACATCCAAGTTGACAGGCAGAATCACGTATCCATCGGCCTTTGCCATGCTGGTTATGTCCCCTGATCTCTTGAAGACCGGGTAAGCTCTACCGTCCTTTATCTTGACCGGCAGAAACTGCTCCCTGCCAGAGGCAGATACTATCCTTTTTCCCATTCTCGCCCTGACGGTTACTGGCTTCTTCTCGGGAAGCCTAGCTATCTTGCGGGTGACAGGAACAAGAAAGACATACGCGTTACTCAGACACGAAGTAGGATAGCCAGGCATTCCAAAGACAAGCTTCCCGTTCACCAGACCGAGGAGGGTCGGCTTTCCCGGCTTTATCTGAACTCCATGAAACAGAACCCTCCCAGATTCTTCGAGAACTTTGACCAACAAGTCTTTCTCCCCGACCGAACTCCCTCCGGAGAAAATAACCAGATCATGGTCGAGGAAGCGTCCAATAGCCGACTTCAGCTGTCCAAAGGAGTCTGGCACAATCTGAGATTTCGTTACCAAGGCGCCATTCTCCGAGAGCACCGATGTCAGAGTGTAAGAGTTAACATCGTAGACCTGTCCTTCCTTGAGTTCAGAGCCGACATCCACGACTTCCGTTCCCGTTGGGATTACAGCGACACGCGGCTTCTCGTAAACAAGCACAGCCCTCCGCCCCAACGCTGCCAAAACCCCAACCTTGGCGGGCGTCAAGAGCTCTCCTCTCTCCAAGACTACCTCTCCCTTCTCAATGTCCTCTCCCTTCGGAGAGATGTTGGAACCGGGATGAACGGCTCTGAAGATGGATACATTGTCTTCCGTCTCTTCGGTAAACTCCACCATTACCACAGCGTCTGCACCGGGAGGAACTGGACAGCCGGTGGCTATTCGGATGCATTCACCTTTGTTCACACGCGTGCTCGTCGATTCTCCTGCGTGCAGAACAGCTACTAGCTTCAAGGTTCTCGGGTCAAGATCAGAAGCGCCGTAGGTATCCTCGGCTTTTGCGGCGTAGCCATCCATGGCAGCTCTGTCGAACGGCGGGACATACTCGTCTGCCACGATTTCCTCTGCTAGAACTCTGCTTGAAGACTCCTCGATCGAAATCTTCTCAGTTCTCTTTATCGGCTTCACAGAATCCAGAGCCGTCTTCAAAGCTTCCTCACGCGATATCAGGAGTCTGAAAGGTGCCATCTTGCCCAAGGCTGACATCATCCCCTCACAACGAGTTCTCTTCGTTCGTACAGCAATTCGCTACTAGCTCACAGTCTGCATCTTCAGGAAGAGAGAACAACCACTTAAAAACCTTGGGTCTAGCGGGGCAGTTCGTACCTACAGAACCCAAAGTCAGAATGCTGCTGAGAAAGGGGCGCTGGATAGTGCTGCGACTACTCCTCAACAGTGATGGCTTCTGTCGGGCAAGAAGCTACGCAGGCCATGCAGAGTATGCAATCGTCCTCGCGAGCTGGAACCGACTTCTCCGTGTCTGGGAATTCCGGCAGGTTCTGAAGTTCGAAGACTTCCACTGGACAGACTTCGGCACACACTCCGTCGCCGTTGCATTTCTCCCAATCAACCTTTACCTTTGGCATTTCAGCTCAGCCTCCGGGGGCTCCGTGGAACGGGACACTCTTCCACATGACGTCGAACCATTCCTCTTCGGTTATGGTCTCTCCCTTGACAAGGATTTCCAGAACCTGCTTCAAAAGCGCATGATGCCTCTTCTCATCAGACAATATAGCAGTCAGCAGTAGCTTGACCTTCTCATTCTTGACCTTTGGAAGCTCTTCACCAATCCTTTTAATGAGCCTCAATTCCATCTCTATGTGTTTCTTCACGAGTTCTCTCTGTTTGTCTAGGTGTTCCTGTGTGAGAGCCTTTGGGACCTCCGTCAAGAGACTGACTGCCGAAGTGTACATTTCTGCGTGCTTCACTGAGTCCAAGGATATGCCTTTCAGGGTTCCTTTCACGGCGGGGTTCTCTATCTCAACCAAGGCTTTGTTGAGCGAGTCGACTATCCCGTTCTCAATCTTTATCTGCTCTCTCAGAAACCCTAGTAGCCTGTCTTTTCGGCTCAAAATTCCACCTCCTCTATCTAATATTGCTTGAGCTGACTAATGTCAAGATACTTGCATAAGTTTTTCGGCGATTCCCATCCCGAGTCTTTTGCAGGCGATCGGTCCATGCCATCGCAAAAAGTGGAGAAAAAGGCAAGTCTAAGCCTTCCGCATGAAGAGCGTGGTTTCGTATCTGTTATGAGGAAGCCTTTTCACAGCAAAGTCCTTGTATTCAGCTTTGAGGATTGGGATTGCCTCGCCGATATGTTTCTTTCTGTTTCTCGTCACGAACTTGACAGTCATTATTGCAGTCCCGCCTTCCCTGAGACGGTCCGCCAACCCAGCCATTATCCTAGCAGACTCCAAAGGACTCAGATTCATGTCGTTTGTGATCAAGTCGAATCTACCTATCTCCTCGGGAATCTCTTCTGCCCTGCACTTACAGTGAACAACGTTAGGGAGGGTCGTCACCTCGGGATCTAAGTCTGCTGGATCTACCGCTACGACTTTCTGTGCTAGACCGGCCAACACTTTCGTCCAGCCTCCAGGAGCCGCGCCGAGGTCTAGTGCCTCGTGATCTTCCCGGATTCGCAGGTTGAATGCCTCAATGGCCTCTCTGATCTTGTGTTCGGCTCTGGTAAAGGGGCGTTCGCCCTTCTCGTATTTTCTGAAAACACGGACACGTTTCACGAGGACGTTCTCGACGTCAGTTACTCCAAGAAAAGCAAGGTCTTGGAAGATCTGTACCGTCACCATCTTCTTCGGGTCTTTCAGGTCTACAACTGCTCCCGTTGCCTTCTCGAGCAAGGACCCCAACTCTCTCTCGACATCCCGACTTGAGAAATCGTGGCTTCCCCTCCTTTTGCATCGAACAGCAAAACAGTCGCCCTTCCGCAGTTTTCCTGAAGCCAGAGCCTTTTCATACAGCGCCGCAAGACTCTCTCGCCTTGAAGAGATCACCGCTTTCGAATCAACTGGGAAGACTCGGCCCAAGTAGAGCGTCTGAGCGCGCTTCAACTCATCAATCACTTCTCCCTCTTCCTGCAGACACTCGACCAGCAAGTTACCTTTGAAAAACAAGTGCCGAACCTTCGCACCCGATATCAATCCTTCTATCTCCCTCTTGGCGTCGGGCTCGAACCCTGAGGATACAGTAACCACGAACATACTCCTAGCCATCACAGAAGACCCCATCTATCTTCCAAGAGATCTAACTAGTAAACGGGAACTTCTCTTCTCGCCTGCTCGCTGGCAAGTCATGGCTCACGATCGCGCCCTCTGAAACCTTTTCACGTGTCTGTAGGCTTGAATCGCCGCCATTGCGCCTTCCCCAGCGGCTGTGACGATTTGCATGCCCCCACAGGTACAGTCGCCCGCTGCATAGATGCCCTCGATGTTCGTAGCTTGCCTCCGGTCTACCTTGATGCACCCTCTTTCATCAACGGCGACCCCTACTTTCCTCACCAAGTCTGTCATGGGCACTCCTCCTACTGAGATGAAGACCGCGTCTACCGGAATCTCTCTTTCCTCACTAGTGTCAAAGCCGGCGACAACGACTGACTCGACATATGTGCCTCCAAGTATCCTTTTGACCTTAGCCCTAGTAATCTTGATGTTCGTCTTCTCTTTGTATTCGTCTACCAGCGTTTTTTCCGCCTCAATCCCACTCGTATGGGTCACCAAGAACACTCTTTCAGCGACGCCGGAAAGATACAAGGCATCTTCGAAGGCTTCGTTGCCGGAACCTATCACAGCAACAGCTTTCCCCCTGAATAGGGGGCCATCGCAGACAGCGCAATACGAGACGCCTCGACTGAGATACTCGGCCTCACCGGGCACCAAGAGCTTCTTTCTCTGCGTTCCAGTGGCAATTATGATTCCTAAGCTCCGATAGTTGCCAGACCTCGTTGTCACTTCCTTCAATGGGTCGCCCAAGCTAAGATCAAGTACCTCCTCTGACAGCCTCAGATCGGTGTTAAACTTCTCTGCCTGTCTGGTCATGCGATCTATCAACTCGATGCCAGAGATTCCTTCCGGAAATCCTGGAAAATTCCAGACTGCAGGAGCTTCAGCTGCTCTGCCGCCAAGCAACTTGCCCTCGAAGAGAAGAGTCCTCATGCCTAACCGTGCGGAGTAGATCGCCGCGGTCAACCCGGCTGGTCCGCCTCCTATGATTATGACGTCTGAAGACTTGTTGACCATACCAATCTCTCGGCTTAGGCTGATACCTCAATATTAGAAGGATGTAATGGCGTTATTTAGTTGATTCGGATGGCGCGGTTCGCTAGAGCTCGGACAGTCTAGTCTAGACTAGGACATCATTCTTTCGGCGATTTTTCCCCCGAATTCCATGCACTTTTGCTGTTCTTCACGTGTTGGTGCGTATTGAATCTGAAGGCTTGGTTCCAGAACGTCAAACTTAGACTCTTTCAGCCCGTTGTTTATGGCTCTGACTGCTCCGCCGCCCCATCCGTAGGAGCCGAAGGATGCCCAGATCTTGCCCTTAGGTCTCAAGCCAGCCGCATAGTTGAGGAACGAGCTTATGGTTGGGAACATGGAGCTGTTGAGTGTTGGTGACCCAACGATCACAGCCTTCGCGTCCAGTATTTCTTTCATGACTTCCGAGAAGTCCGATCTGCGCATCTGGAAGAGCCGGACCTCTATCCCGTGTCTAGTGATGCCGTCTGAGATTGCATATGCCATCCTTTCAGTGCTCCGCCACATCGTATCGTAGACGATCACAGCTTTATTCTCGGTCTTACCTCTGCTCCATCCCAAGTAGGAGTCCACAATCTTGCCTGGGTTGGAACGCCATATCACACCGTGGCTAGGGGCGATGACCTCGGGTTCCACGCCGAGCTTAGTCACTTCCTCGATTTTCCTTATTATCAGGGCTGCATATGGCATCAGAATGTTAGCGTAGTATTTGGCAGCCTCATCCATGAGGACGTTCTGATCAACCTCGTCGTCAAACCGTTGGGAAGTCGCCAAGTGCTGTCCGAAGGCATCATTAGGCATCAAGATTCTGTCTTCCTTCACATACGTGAACATGCTGTCAGGCCAGTGCAGCATCGGAGCCTCGACGAACTGCAGAGTCCTGCTTCCAAGTTTCAGCTCGTGTCCCGTCTTGACTATCTGGAAGTTCCAATCGTTCTCCCCGTAATACTTAGTTAAGCCGTCTTTGCCTCTTCGTGATGATACTACGGTGGCGTTACTTGCGTGCTGCATGATGTATCTGAGTGAGCTTGAGTGGTCCATCTCGACATGATTGGCTATCACATAATCCAGATCCTCCAGGCTCACTATTTCTTGGATGTTCTCAGTCAGAATCGTTCTGAACGGGAATTTCACCGTGTCAACCAAGACTGTGTTGTCATCTGTGATCAGGTAGGCGTTGTATGTTGTTCCTCTTCGAGTCTCGTACCCGTGGAAGTCTCTGACGTTCCAGTCCACGGCTCCGACCCAAAAGACGTTGTCAGCCAACTCTACAGAGGTCATTTTCTCATTCTCCATCACGGTTCATAAGGTAAAGTGTGGAAAGCACGGGAGGGTTTCACCGAGATGCATTTTGGCAATCTCCCTTCCTTTCTCTCTCACTTCCAGAACCCGGATACTCTCTCATGGGACACAATATAAACGCTCTGCTTTTGTCTTATGAGTGATGTCACGACGAGAGAGAGGTCATTCCTCTAGCATTACCGGAAACGAACAAGAAATACTTGAAGCTGCCTATTGGATTCTGGGAAAAAAGCAGGGGGAAAAGACTTGGCTTGCTATCCTATGCTAGCGATTTCAGCCTCTCAATCAGTTCGCTTCTCATCTCTTCGTCTGCATTGATTTCCTTCCGAGCCTTTCTCCAGTCCGCTGAGCATCGACCGTAACTTGACTTCTCGCCGATGTACTCGTGGATTACGTCGTCCACCTTCTCTCTGTTCCTATCAGTGACTTCTACGCCAGCCTCTCCTAGAACGCTATTGAACCATTTCCAACAGCCCATCCTCATCACCGCATTGAGTCTACGTAGGGCGAAATATAAAGCATTACCTGGAAGAAAGATGTGCTTGGGAGGCTACCCTGTCATCAACGCTGCTGGCTTTCAGGTTCTCACAGAGAGACCTTTATTGCTTGAACTGGGCACTGAGTTTCGCATGCGAGGCATTGTATGCATTCGTCTTCTCTGGCTGGGAACGCTTTCTTCTCCGAGGCTGGGTGGCCAGGGGTGTCCCGCCAATCATACAGTTGCACAGGACAGACATCTAGGCAGACGCCATGCCCTTCGCAGATGTCCCAGTCAACCGCAACGCTGGTTCCACGGATGCCCAGCTTTTCCGGTGGTTCAACGGGTCCCCACACAGTTACTCCCTCTTCCTCTCGCACCTTCTTCCGCTTTTCCTGAAAGTCGGGATCTATTGGCAGAATCATCACCCAGTGTCAATGGTCAACCGCGGAGATATTAGCATTTCTGTCTCCAACGAAAGCTTCAACAGATTTTTGAAGAGCGCCCTATATCACGACCAGCTTACGTTTTCTTGCTGATTCCTCAACGGCACACAGTATCTTCGTCACAGCTAATCCGTCTCTGCCGGTTGCGACGGGTTCCCTGTCCTGCACAATGCAGTCTACGAAGTGTGCTATTGATTCGTTGACGAAGCCCGTACGCCTCCCGTGAATCACCATTGGGCCTCCTATGACGTTCGGATAGCTCCCAGAATCCTCCGTGAACTTCTTAAAGGCTCCGTGTTGGATAGGGTCGATATAAACGCATCCCTTTGCGAATGTAAGCTCAGCCACGAAATCAACAATGGTGGGCAAGCTCTCCGGGAGTATCCAGCTGTTCTCAAACATTACTACTGCACCGTTTCCAAATCTGATCACGTACTGGTAGTAGTCAGGAGTCTCAATTCCTCTGGTTCTCAGAACCTTCATCCCATATGTGGCGTAGACTTCTACGGCGTCGGAGTTGAAGATCCACCTCACAAGGTCAACCGAATGGCTTCCTAGAAACCACAAGACGGAAGACTTGTCGGCCCAACTCAGCATCTTGGTCGGCACATATATTGTGTCGTTCAGCCGGATGTAGGCGTGAACTGGCTCTCCGAGTTCTCCCTTCTCAACCGACTCCTTAGTCAGGGCGAAAGGCGGATTCCACCTGTTGTGAAAGTCGACCATCATTGTCACTCCTGCCTTCTCTACAGCGCTAACCATCTTCTCGGCATCATCAACCGTAGTCGCCAGAGGCTTCTCGCAAAGAATGTGTTTCCCCTTCTCGGAGCAAGCTATGACAGGTTCCTTGTGAAGGAAGTCCGGCGTCGCCACCGAGACCGCCTCAATCCTAGGGTCTTCAAGCATCTCACGATAATCTACGTAATACTTCACGTTGTAGCTGTCGGCTGTCTCTTTGGCCAGCTCTTCCTTGACATCACACACGGCCACAAGTTCGGCGAACGGATGCTCAGCGTAGGCAGCCACATGGTTTCTCCCGAACGTGCCCAGACCGATAACGCCAAATCCAGCTTTCTTCAAGAACGTTCACGCCCGGATATGATGTCTCAAGAAATCCACTTAAAGGTTTTCGACCGAAGGATTGAGACATTTGGCGCGTTCGTGTGTTTCCGTGTCAGTCAGACCATGCTGTACGAAATAGCCGAAGCCAGTTTCGATGCATTATGCATCGAGTATTCTCTTCACTATATTCTCTCTTCCTCAACAGACTTGGAATCTTCTGCAGGTCCGCGATTGTGTCCAAGTCGTGTGGACATTGCTCTCTGCCGAAACCGCCGTCCAGATCGCTTCCTATAGCTGCGTGGTCGGTGTTCCCCGCCAGCTGGCATATGTGATCAATCTGATCTGCAACCGCTTCCAGACTCACCACGGTGTTGGAAGTCTTTCCCCTCACCCATCCGGGGTAAAGCATCCAAGCATCCAGAACCACGCCTATCACAGCATTCCGCCTGATCAATGCCCGGATCTGGTCGTCTGAGAACTGCCTATCACCCGGAACAAGGGCTCGACAATTGTTGTGGCTGGCGATGACGGGTCCAGCAAATATGTCCAGCGCCTCCCAGAAGCTCCCTTCGGAAAGATGAGAAACATCCAGAATCATCCCTTCAGAATCCATCTCCTCGAGCAATCTGCACCCAGCGGGCGTGAGACCGCCCTCAGTGCCAGTTCCGTGAGCGTAGCGTCCAACTCCATAGTGTGACAAGCCCACTACTCTGACCCCTTCTTTCCACCACAATTCAAGCTGGTCGGCGTTTATGATTGGGTCAGCGCCTTCCATCGACAGAATGAACCCAAGAGGCAAGCCCTCACGATGGGGTTGCTGCCATTCCCCGACATGCCCGCTTAGGGTCTCCCAGTCTTTGATTAAGCGGACTTGCCCGTGTGATTCAAGAATCCGATAGTAGGACAGTTGTCCTTGAGCCATGGCATACGCGATCTCTGGGCTGTCGTAGCCAGACCATGAACCTCTCCCCGCAGCAACTCGAGCAAAGACTGTGGCAAGGCACACGCCCACCTCACCCTTGCGCATCTCTGGGAAAGAGACGGTTCCCAGGCTTTTCCCAGCCTCTTTCCGCCGGATTTCCTCGATACTTTGAGACAGGTCCCTGTTTCCAGTCAATGCATTGTAGGCCAGATCCAAGTGTCCATCAATCAGTAGCATGGGACGCACTCTCTGGATCAACCCGAACTGTTGCCAGTTGTCCTCATTACGGTACTCTTTCCAGCACTACTTCAAGGCGGCCCGTTCTACTTCCTCTTATGACTGTCAATCCAACTCTGTCCCCGGAATTTCTTTCTGTCAACATTCTCTGAAGTTCCTCGATGCGGTCTACTTTTCTATCGTCAAATTCCAAGACAATGTCTCTTTGTCTTATTCCGGCTTTTTCCGCAGGGCTGTCGGGCGCAATGTTGGCTACGAACACGCCTCTGTCCGTGGGCAGTTCGTACTGGGCCGCTATCTCCTTAGTCACGCTTAAGCCTGTTATTCCTAGCCAAGGTCTCATCATCGTCCCGTGGGCAATGAGGTCGCTTGTGCAGATCTTAGCGGCGTTTATGGGTATCGCAAAGCCTATGCCTTGAGCAAAAGGGATTATCGCAGTATTGATCGCCACAACTTTCCCTTCGACATCTATGAGAGGCCCGCCGCTGTTGCCAGGGTTAATGGCCGCATCTGTTTGAACCAGATCCTTGAACATTCCCTCCTGTGACTGAATCGTGCGGTTCAGGGCGCTTACGACTCCAGACGTAACGGTTGGACCGCCAGCCAAACCGAAGGGGTTACCTATGGCGAATACTCGCTGTCCTACCCTAAGTCTGTCGGAGTCCCCAAGCTCAGCCCACGCCAGGTCTTTCCCATCGATCTTGATGACGGCGACGTCTGCGGTTCTGCAGGTTCCTATAAGTCTTCCTTCGACCGCACGCCCGTCAGTTAAGGTGACGGCGATTCTCTCCGCATTCGCTATGACATGGTTGTTCGTCAAGATGTAGCCTCTCTCGTCAACAATGAAGCCTGAGCCCATACCCTTTACCGGAACGACTTGGTAGAAGAAATCGTGAAGAACTCTCAGGGTATTTATGTTGACAACACTTCGGCTGGTCTTCTCAATAACCTCGACAACATCGTCTTCTTCCATCTGACCATCCTTCCAGATAGAACTTTGCCATCAAGGTACTGAAATCTCTTTCAGTGCTTTAAGGCTTGCTAAATATTCCAAGCGACAGGAAGTCCCAAAGAGACCGAATGATCTGAAGCCGCAAAAAACGTTTTTATCTGCGAGCTGGGATTTAGCTATCAGATTTTCTATTGGGGAATCCTGCATGAAGGTTAATCAGATATCTGTTTTGATCGGGGGGGAAGCTGGAGCGGGAATCTTCCGTTCAGGGTTTCTCTTCGCTAAGACGTGTATGAGAGGCGGACTCTATGTCTTCGGGACGAACGACTATCAATCCCTCATAAGGGGTGGACACAACTTCTATACAGCCCGAGTGGACACAGAAGATGTCTACTCCCAAGCGGACGATATAGGCTTGCTCATTGCGCTGAACGCCGAGACCGTTACGCTACACAAGGATGAGCTAGTTCCGGGCGGGGGCATTATCTACGACGGGGACGACATAGACTTAAGCGCTGAAAAACTTGGCAGAGAAGACTCAAAGCTCTACCCAATCCCTCTGAGAAAGATCGTTTGGCAAGAACTGAGAGAACAACCGATAATGCGAAATACCGTTGCTCTCGGAGCCGCTGTTGCTCTTCTAGATTATGACTTAGCACTGTTAGAGGGAGTCTTGCGGGACACCTTCAAAGCGGAGGTTGCTGAATCCAACATGAAGGCTGCCAGAAGAGGGCACCAATACCTCAAAGAAAGCTTCGAACACGGCTTTGAATACAGACTGGAAAAAGCAGAAAGTGCAGGCAAGCAGAGGATCTTCCCGAGCGGAAACGAAACGGTAGGTCTGGGCGCAATTCAAGCTGGATGCAAGTTTTACGCAGCTTATCCGATGACCCCTTCGACGGGTGTGCTCCATTTCCTAGCAGCCAACGAGAGGAAAAATGATATGATTGTCATGCAGCCGGAAGGCGAGATAGCAGCGGTGAATATGGCTGCCGGAGCGGCTTTTGCGGGGGTCAGAGCAATGACTGCTACTTCCGGTGGGGGCTTCTGTCTCATGAGTGAGGGCTTAGGCATGGCGGGGATGACAGAGACTCCGGTCGTCATCATGGTGGCGGAGAGACCTGGCCCAAGCACTGGATTGCCAACTTACTCGGGTCAAGGAGACCTAAGGTTCGTTATTCACGCTTCGCAAGGGGAGTTTCCGAGGGTCGTCATAGCTCCCGGCGACATCGAAGAATGCTTCTACGAGACCATCCACGCCTTCAACTTGGCTGAGAAGTACCAGATTCCTGTCATCCTCTTGACAGACAAGTATCTGGCGGAAAGCCAAAGGTCGGTTGAGCCTTTCGATGTCAAGCGGGTGAAGATCGAACGAGGAGATCTGATAGCTGGCGACTACAAAGACGAAGAGCTTTACAGGAGGCACAGGTTCACAGAGACAGGCGTCTCCCCAAGGGCACTTCCGTTAACCCGAGGAGCGATCGTCCGGACCAACGCCGACGAACACGACGAACTTGGATACACAAGCGAGGACCCTGAGATCGCGACAAGGATGAACGACAAGAGGATGAAAAAGCTTGCCTTCCTAAGCGAAGAACTCGAAAAGGGCAACGTGGAGACAGCAAAGTTCTTCGGTCCCAAAGAAGCAGCGGCGACCATAGTGTCTTGGGGATCAACCAAAGGCCCCATACGAGAAGCAATGAAACTCCTCAGACAAGAGGGGATCATGGTCAACTATCTACAGATCCTATACTTACTGCCGTTCCCGGTCAATAGTGTCAAAGAGGCTTTACACAAGGCGAAGAAGAGCATAGCCATAGAGAACAACAAGACTTCTCAGCTGTCAAGCCTTATCCGCGAACATCTCCTCCGAGACTTGGATCATAAGGTTCTGAAGTACGATGGAAGGCCCTTCAACCCACGCTATCTTGCAGAGGAGATCAAGGAGGTGTTGTGAGCATGATTACCTTGAAAGCTCTCAGTACTCCGAGGAAGATCACGTGGTGTCCAGGCTGCGGAAACTTTGGCATCCTCTCAGCCTTCAAGGCCGCATTGGTGGAGTCAGGTTTGGAGATGGAGCAGGTGGTAGTAGTATCCGGCATAGGCTGCCACGGAAAGACGGTGAACTATGTGAACGTGAATGGGTTCCACGGAATCCACGGCAGAGTTCTCCCCCTCGCGACAGGCATAAAGCTGGCAAATCCAGAACTGACCGTGATAGGGTTCGCTGGTGACGCCGACCAATACGACGAAGGATGGGATCACTTCTGTCACAGTATCCGCAGAAACATAGGAATAACTCTCATCGTTCATGACAATCAGGTCTTGGGTTTAACCACTGGACAGACAACATCTACTAGCCTCGAAGGATTCAAGACAAAGTCTACACCTTTTGGTTCCGTGATACCGCCCCTGAACCCAATAGCCCACGCTCTTGTCAGT